>CEQA01017557.1_pt1 | contig 14354 bp, 15 predicted proteins | sample 530501 | NCBI WGS metagenome assembly CEQA01 (sample SAMEA2620227, study PRJEB7988) | marine metagenome | isolation source: saline water (ENVO:00002010), including
TTTTTTTATTTTTTTTATTTGATAAAAGGGAATTAAAATCGAGTAAGTTAAATTTCATACGGCATCTATTTTTAAGTGGCTATCACACTGCATCTACTTTTTAATATCGTACTTTAATTCCCTTTATTTCAAATAGCTTTATTTGTTGCTTGTTTAAATATATTAAACATAAAAGATATGAAACAAGAGTTTATTTTCTTTTATTAGAAAAAAATAAGCTAAATTGATTTTTAGCGGGGAAAATTAAATAAGACCCTTGCGTTTTTTGGAAGGGTTAGGCGGTGATAGAGCCGTTAATGGAAGTCAATTTATTTGCTATACTTTTTGACTTGTGCGTTATTTTATATTCGTTCTAAGGAGGATATTGAGAAACGGCTCTACCAAGTTTCGTAAATGTCTAAAGTAATATTATATTTTTTATCTGCAATTTGTCTTACTGCAAATGATTTCATATCCATACGGCATATCGCCCAATTATCAGGATATTTTTCTTTTTGTTTGTTAGCGCAAAATAAGAACGGCAATCTACCTCCATCTGTATGATATAAAACCCTCATAAAAGAATCGCTCGTTGCTATGCTTGCATAATTTGCATTTTCTCCCGCTACACCCATTTCTGATAGCGTTGTCGTTAATGTGTTTTCTGCAAACATATCTTCTTCATCTAACATTGTAAAACTTATTTTCCAAGACCTTGCGCCTCCCAAGGTTTGAAGTTTCGTACTTGTTTCAAATTGATGAGCCTGTGTCAAGCTCCAAGGCTCTAACGTATTATTCAACCAAAACGGATTATTTCCATAGCCTGTTGAAAAACGCGAACCGCTATGACTTTTATAAACGTCATAATCATAATCTCTTGATATTGTGCAACTTAAATCAGGCGAATATGGAAATTCATATTTATATCCAATTAAAGCGCTTCCGATTGTTGGAAACTCCAAAGCTGTTCCCTCATTAAGTAGTGCAACAAATTTAATTGACAATTCATCTCCTATGCTATATGGTTTATATGTGTATCCATAAGACATACCCATCGTCGTAAATCCATTTCTTGCTTCAGCGCTGTGCGTATTAGCGTTTATATTTATTCCTGCGTGAACACTACCATCGGTCGCGGCTGACCATTCTAAATTTTGTGTTTCATTATGTATTGTAATCCAACTCCGATAAGCAGCTGATTTCATATTATGACCAAGTATTGCGCAAAAATTAGGAAACATTCCTGTATTTAATGTTCCATCTTTATTAGTAATTAATTTTTCTATTCCTTTTAATTTTATAGATAGCCAAGAATTTTCCTGTTCAGTATCTACCATATATTTAGAAATTGAAGGTTTAAGATTAAAAACACTCATCAATGATTGCTCTATATCTTCATAATGATCAAATATTGCATCGTTATTGTGCGTAAATAAAATATCATCTTTTGTAACCATACCGCGCGCGATTAATTGTTTTGAATAACTACAAACAATCATCGGCGTTCCTACTGATTGGTAATTACCGCTCATTTTTGTATCCTACTTTTATTAATAATTTTTTTCTTAAATTCATTGTCTAATTTAGGTTTATTATTATAATTATTTTTATAATCTTTTATTTTATTATGTTTATCATCTAAAAGTTTAGTAGTTATATTTTCAATAGTTTCTAAATCTATTTTTTTGATGCCCGCGTTAAATTTATTTCCTTCCCAATCCCCAAACGTAAATTTCGTTATTTTTAAACTACCTTGATATTTCATTATTAAATTAGATTTATTTAATTGCTGTATTGCATTATCAGTTGAAATTGTAAATAATATTAATTTATTATTTTTTGCTCTAAACGTCCAATTATTTAAAGCTGATTCAAATTTATTATTATAATCTCCCATATATTCCATATAAAAAATAGAAGGCTGACCATCAGATTTAAAATATATATTTTCACTATCATATGAAACATAACCTGATGTCGGTTTTGGTTTTTGTTTATTTATTTCGCTTTTTTTCATTATTATCCCGCCAATATAATATCTATCATTAAAATAACGTCCATAATATCTGTATCACCATTCCCAACCATATCAGCCAAATAATGACGCGGATCAGGTTCAGGCGGTAATTCGTCCAATATATAATTTATAATTGCTATAATATCAACTATATCTATATGATTATCAATAATTACATTTCCCGCTCTATACATATGTGTTGAATAATCATATGTAAATGTTTGACCTGAATTGTGTTTCCAAGTTATTGAAGCAATAAAACTTCCATAAATTCCATTAGAATAATCTATATCATATTTTTTATAATATTCAGCATCGTTGTTGTCTAATGTAGTGTTTGGAAATTTAATATTTGGATTACTTTCTAAATCATTAACACGCACCCAAGCATCAGACGTTCCATCTCCCCAAAGAATATCAACACGCTCAAAATCTGCAGCCGTAGGCACTTGCATAGAATCTTCATAATAAAAATTATTTCCTGCAACAACAGAAACTCCTGAATTATTATCAATTCCTTCTATATAAAAAGCATTTTCTTTTCTTGATATTTGCATAGGCGGCGCTCCGTTTGTGTACAACCTATCTCCAAATCCGCTTGAAGCTGCGTTCATATGCGATTCAAATGGAATGTTACTTGTATCTACTGCAAATGTAAAAAATTCAGGCGGCTCGGGGAAAGGCACTACTTCGGTCGGAATTTCCCATACAGCAGGAGTTCCAAAATCACCAAGTCCCCAATCGTGAATCTGTGTGGCTGTTATCCTTACCTCTTTGTCGTTTTTTTCAATTTTATTTATAAAAAATATTGGATATATAATTTGACCATATCTTTTCGTCCAATCTTCTGTTCTTAATTTATTTAAACTATAATCTTCTCCATATGCTTTATTATTATCTAATAAATATTCAAAAGCTATGATATCGCCTGTTTCTAAATATATCAAATTAAATGTTGCAGTAAAATTGATTACAAGGTGTTGATTCATATTCCAACCAAGCAACCATCTCCTCAAATTAATAGCTGTTTCATCAGCCATTATATAATCACTTTTATATTCCAAAGTAGATTTAGAATCATCATATGGTATTCTAAAGTCGTCTTGTATATTTATCAATCCACCGCTTCCATTTTTTGCTTCTTCACTATTTTCTGAATAATAAGATTGCACCGCAGTCGTATCGCTATATCTTAAAAATTCAGTAGATTTTGGATATTCAGCTTTGTTGCTGTTAGTATAATTATTTTCTTTTCCATATAAAACTTTTACTTTTGTTTTTACTTTGCTTATCGGTGTTTGTGAAAAAGTATATTTTATCACGTTATCAATAGGAATTACGGCGTTAATATCATTATAATTGTAAGTCTTTTTTATTACATTAGTTTTAAAATATCCCCTCGCATTTATTTTAGGAAAAAGCGGTGTATCTTTTGCAATACTTTCAATCACTTTTCGCGCTTCCTGTTTTTTATTTATAGATAAATTAAAATACCACCCTGACATCTGTTGCCGTAACATATTTTTTTCTATTAATGCTTCTTCTTCTGTTTCTTCGTTTGTTTCATATTCCATGCTTCCTAAATGCCTACATTCATTATAATAAATATCTCTTATTATATCGCAAGGCAGCTCAATAAAATCATTTATAAAATATATATAATTATCATCAGAGCTATAATCAGCATAAATTTCTCCCCTATTAAATTCTAATAAAAAATGTTGTTCATTATCACTATTTAATGAATCTGCTGCTGAGTAATATGTAACGGCGGTAATTACTACCTGTTCATATATTTCTGACGCACTTCCAAAACCTATTTTTTGACCAACATAAAAGATATGATCAATTCCTAAATTAAAATATCCTTTTTTAATAAGAACAGAATTACAATCTTCATTATTCAACCAAAATTCCTGATTTTGATATCCTTCCCAATAATCCCATTTAACACCCGTATCGACTATTCTTATATAATTATTAGAATAATCTTTATCATTTAAATATCCGCCGCCCACTACTCCTTGACGACCAAATGTATCAATATAAAAATCTTTTGTAAGAATATTTTTTGCCTCTGCGAATGCAATACTATCAAAATAATTTAATTGATTTCCAACCATTTGAATATTATTATAATTAAAACCTGATAATTCAGAATTATAAGTAATTGTAAAGACCAAAGATGTTGCACTTTTTGGGATAATATTATTACTAATATTATGAGTTGAAATAATTCTTTGCCTATCATTTTGATTGCCATCATATCGCCAAATCCGTTCATCAATTATATGAAGTCCGAATGTGCTTTGTGGATCAATAGCATAAAACGCAATTTTTCCATCTCCTCCCTGAGTATTGCTTGAAGAATTAGTGCTTGAATTAAATACAGATACACAATACAATCGATATCTTAATATTTTTAATTCTGCATCTATTAGGCGCGTTTCTATATCTCCTTCATCATTTGTATATTCTTGATAAACAGGATCTATATGACCTTGCTTATCAAGAGGAAAAGTTAAAAATATATCGTCAATTATATATACGCCGCTATTTATATATTCGTTTCCATCAGCATCTGTCCAACTATTATAATCGTAACGATTTGATATAGTATAATAATCTCCTCCCGAACTATAGTCTTTAAAATTTGCAAATTTAGACAAATCACTATTTTTTAAATTCTCAGGATTTAATAATTCTTGTGCCGTTTCTCCATTTACTCCATCACCTCTAAAAAAATATTTATCTGTTCCATTATGTTGTCCGCTAAATTTATTGACCGTACTTAACAAAGGATTTCCCAAATTATTTCTAATAGATACTTCCATTTTTCCCAATGAAAAAGGATTTGCACCATCTCCCGCAATACTATCAGGCGGATTATTTAATATTCTTACAAAAGATTTGCGCCCACCATCAGGATATGAAGTTATTATTTCATATTGACGTGGATCACCTTCAGGCAATTCCATTTCATAAATATTAGTTAAAATTCTAAATTCACGATTATTTTGAAAATATTTTAATGGAGAATAAAGTATATTCGCTCCCGAAATATTTTCATTACTCATACAAGCATTATATCCGCCAATCATAACGTCATCATCAATTCTATCTGTCAATACTTCATATTGCACTATATTATTCGCATCTGATGTAGCTTTTACGATTACAGGGTGATTCTTGACGCTTCCATAAGCTATTGGATAAACAACATTAGAATATTTATCTAATAAATCTTGTTGCGGAACACTTTTAATAGGAATATCATTTGTAATTTCTTTTTGAGATGTGTCTTCTACGTTTAGACTTATTTTTTTATCATAAATTTTTGCTTTTTCTACTACTCCTTGAAATACTTGTATAGCATTATCTAAACTTTCTAATTGACCTATAATATCAGGATACAAGCCAAGAAGTTTGACACTCATAGTTGGATCAATTAAATAATAATATAAATCAGCGTTTTGAAATAATTTTTCTTCAGATAAATTATAACCGCTTTCATCATTATTAACTAAATCAACTCTTAAATTAGATATTCTATATGTGCTATTCGTTAAATCTATATTTTCTGTATATTTTGGTGCTTTCCACAAAAAAGGCTCAAAACTATATGAACTCGCAGCCGCATGAGTTAAGATGCTAAATGGTTTCGTACTAAAATACATAAATTTGGAATTATATGGCTGATTTCCCGCTGTTTTTATGATTATTAATGGTAATATATCAAAATCAGGACTTTTGTCTAAAATACGTCTTATTTTTTCAGGATTATACATTTTTTAAAATTAATTTACCATCGTTCTGTATGGCTGTACACCTCTATTGACTGCTTCCATAATCATATCAGCTAATTCATTTTCTACAAATTCTTGCGATAATACGTTTCCTGATATAGTAATATTTGAAGCACCACCGCCACCACCTGTTCCAACATTTGTTCCATCTCTTTCAAGTGGTGTAATATTTACTGATTCTCTACCCGCTTCACCCGCTATAAATTGCGTCGGTTTATCTACTACGCCATCAAATCCTTCAGCTGCGAAGACTGTTTTCATTGTAGTTGTAGGCATTGAACTGATTTGTGATATTCCTTGCGATATTTGTGTTAATTGTGCAGCGCCTTCGGCAATAACTAAAGCCGCATTTATTAAACCCAAAGGAAATCCCGCTTCTATTGCTTTGGCTGCTCCTTTTGCTGTACTAACAATCGCCTCGCCTTGTGCAATTCTTGCGCTGATTAATGCTGTTTCTTTAAACGCACCTAAAACTCCAACTCTATTTTTTATTTCTTGTAATGCTAATTTATTTGAATTTTCAGCCATCATTTTATCTATGCCTGATTTTTTCTTTGCGAAATCCATAAACGTATTAACCATATGACCGAAATTAGTCCTTGCAAGCGATAAATCTTCTTCAGAAAATAATGTTTCTCCTATACTGCCTGTATCATCAATAAAATCAACTAATTCTTCATAAGATTCGCCATAACTTTCCACCAAATCAATATTGGTTTGCTGTGTTTCTGTTAGTGCTTTTTCTGCTGCATCTCGTTCATTTACTAATCTTAATAAATTTGTCAATATTTCTTGTTGATCAATATTTCTTTGAATTTGCTCTTTATCTAATTCACCTCCTTCTGCCTGTACTTTAATCAATTCAGCATTACTATCAACAATTTTATTTAATTCTTCTTGGATATCTGCTTTTTGAAGTTTCTCTTTTTCGTTTAAAACTATTCTTCTTTCTGTTACGCTTCTTGATGCTGCTCCTGCTTGAACAAATTTAGTTTCAAATTCTACCATCGCGCCAAGCGCTAAAACTTGGTCATCTGTCAAATCTTTTGCACTTCTTAATGATTTATTAATTCTATCGTTATTGTTTAATATTGCATCAGTATGTTTTTCCATATTGACTAAATTTTGCAAAATAGCCAAATCTTCAGCAGCTACACCCATTTCTTTCAGTTGTCTTGTTGCTGTTGCTAATTCTGATTCTGCGAGTTGTTTAAAAAATTCTTCCGTATTTTCTGCAAGACTTCCCATAAATCCCATCGTATCTTTTGCCGCAGGCATCAACAAATCTCCAAGCGCTGCGCTTGCGTTAGTTACTTTATCTTGCATATTAGACATCGCGCCGTTGAATGTTTTTGATAGTAATGTAGTCGCACCCGCTATCCCTGCTTCGGGATCAGTAAATGCGTCTTCCATAGCTTGTCTAAATTCAGGTAGTGTAATTTTAGATAAATCTTCTATTCCTTTAAAATCTTTTATAAGGTTTAAAACACCTCTATCGCGCAACATATCAGCAGCACCCGCACCGCCCGCAAATGCACGTCCCATCGCACTTGCAGCTTCCACAACATCAACACCCATAAACGCAGCTAAATCCGCAACGGGTTTTATCATATTTTGTGCATCTACTCCAAACGCTTTTAATGTTGCACCCGCTTCAACTACGTTTGCAACTTGGAAAGGAGTTGTCGCTGCTATTTTATTAAATTCTTCAAACAGGCGCGTCCCTTCTTTTACGCTTCCCGTCATAGCTGTTAATCTTGTTTTTAAAGATTCAAATTGTGCGGCTGCACTTATTGAAGATTTTCCGATATTTACAAGAGCAAAGCCTAAACCCGCAGCGCCTAACGCTTTCGCGGCTGTTTTGGCTGTGTTGCTCATACCGCCTATGGATTTATCAACTTCTTTTAATTCTTTAGCTGATTTCTTGGCGTCTTTGGTTTTTACCTGTATTAGATATTCATCTTTTATTTGCGGCATCTTCTCTTTCCTTTTTTCTTATTGATGCAACCTCCTCACAATAAGCAGTATATCGGTCAATATACTCTGCGGGAGTTTCTTGTAATGATTTGAACGGCGGAGTGTTACTTGCTTGTGAATATCTCATTCCATAAATTTCGGTCATATAATTATTATTTATTAGATTTTTTTGATTACTGAAAAATCCGTGCTGTAAAAACAGCGCTTGACCAACAGGAAATCCGCCCTGTACCGCTTCATCATATAAAAAAACTAATTCATTTACAACTTCATCAATATTTTGATATTTTATTGTTTTCTTTTGCGAAAAACTACGAGCGTCATAAGGAAATTCTTTATAGTATGGATTTGAGTTTTCGCTTTTATAAAAAAACCACACATTGATTCTAAAAATCGCATCTTCTATTTTTTTTTATTCACAAGATTTGTGATATGTTGGAAGAATTGATATATTTCCTCGTTCTCAAATTTGTTTATTTCATCGTCGGTGTAATCTGTTGCAAGTTTTATCATTTGAACGCAACGGCTAAAAAAGTTTTTATTTGGATTGTCTAAATGCTCAAATAATAAATCATTTATTTTGCAACGCGCATCAAGATTAACAGGTTTTAAAATAACATTTTTTTCGCTTATTATTTCATCACCACGCTTTACGACGATTTTAACTTTATTATCAGTCATTATGAATGAGTGATATCTATTATGCTGTGAGCCGAATTTGCTGAATTTGCAAGTCCACGGAACGGGATTGTTTGCATTACTGCCGCGCCGCCTGTATCGTATGTGAACGGCTCTAATTTTGCTGTTGGAAGATTGAACTGAAATCCCGCACCTTGAAGATTTATTATGCAAGTAGAATTGTCGTAAAAATGATTTTCAAAATCGTGTGTTTCTGCATCTGCTTTACAAGTAATTGAACCCGTTACTTCCATCGCGCCGCTCATACCTATTGCGATAGGATCATAATTTGTTGTATCTCCTGCAACATAACTTCCAATTCTTTCAATAGTTCTATTAAATGTTATTGACCACCCTGTAATCACCAAAGATTGACCATCTATTCCCTGTCCCGCTTCTGTCATTGTGTTGATATTGTAAATTGTTCCATTTGCGTCATCTGTTACGCTGCTTAATGCTCCGTAATCGCTGACAATAGGCTCATATCCTGTTGTTAAACCTAAATTAATCATCATATCGCCGCCTTCTGTGCCTATATCTTGCGATATTGTCATACTTGTACCAATACAAGACATCATCTGTACATCTGCGGCAGTTGGATCACCATTTAAATTCTGAAAAACAACGTCAGTCATATTTGTTGTACTTTCGCCGTGATATATTCCATTAAAAGAATACGCACCTGTAAGAGCTTTTACTCCCGCGCTATCTTCAAACATTACATTACAAGCAGTCGCAATAGAAGCGTTCGTTCCTTTAAATGTTACATCAAAAGGAAATAATTGATTGTCGCGCCTGTGCAAAGTTTGGTTCGTTTCCTGTACTGCTGTTCCGCTTCTTTGTCCTTTTACCTCTAAAGGAACTGCACGTGATGGAGGCGTGTAACTTGTAACGATTGGGAGCGTGTGCGCCTGAGAATTAGTTCTCGCCGTTCCTACTGCTGCGCCCTCTGCGAAACTAACGACAACATCGTTAGGATTTTTAAATGTATATTCTTGAGCCATTATTTATCTCCCTTTTTAGATTCTTTCACTTCTTCAATAACTTCTTTCATTTCTTTTGTTACCATAGCGTCATCAAGCTGTATTGTGCCGCCTTTTTTTAAAATATTATCTTTATTCTTTCCAAGTAATATATCAATTTTAGCTTTGGATTCTGAATAATTTTTTTTAGCTGTGTATTTTTTTATCATTTTACGTTCCTAATTTATGATGATTATTTAATATTTGTAAACTATATTCAAAGATATTTAAATCTTCTTTGTCTTCATTTTCCTCGTCTTGCACATAATAATTCATATCAGTTACATCTAATTGAGCCCAATTCTGTCCGTTTGTGCGTTTATTTACAAGATGTTGCCGTAATGCTTCAGCTTTCTGTTTTATCGCTTTATTTATGCGATTATCGTGGTTATTTGCTGAATTAATATAATATCTTATATCTACATTGAATAATCTTGTTTCAAAATCGTGTGCGATTGTTTGGCTGCTGTCGCTTGTAGTGTTTATTCTTATACATTCATTTCCGTACATTTTAAAAGTCGGGGAAATATAAACATTATTAAATTCATCGTCAATATGTTTTTTTAATTCTGTTTCTATTTTTTCATAAGAAATATTTGCTGAAGTAATAGCCATTTAATCTCTCACACACGGAATAGAATATGTCTGCGCGTTATCTTGCTCCATATTTTGATTTCTGACTTCGATATGCCACTCATCATCTACGTCCATACTTGCGCCCTCAAATCTAACCCATAGTCCGCCACCTATATCTTGAAGATTTCCCGTTACTATCTCGTCATCTTTTAATTTATTGTTAAAAATAGCAACATCATCTGAATTGAATACATCTATTTTCGCTGTTCCGTATGCGCCGCCCGTTGTACAAATAATTTTGATTTTATCATATAAAGCGCCCTCCCATTTTCCATAGGTTTCAACCAAAGGCATCGTTCCTGATTGATGATATATAAAAATATCACCACTTTTATCCGTTTTATCTACTTCAAATGATAGTGTTAATTTTCCCGCGTTTATTCTATCGGCTATACCTGTTTCATCTATATTCGTGACAGTTTCATATATCGCTGTGGCTGTTTCGCTTGTTGGGTCTGTTGCGCGTATCAAATAAGATGCTGCGATTGCGCACGTTGCACGCTTAACAATAGGATCATATTCCTCTGTTGTTCCGCCGTCTAACATTACTTTAGGAAGCGGTCTTGGATATTTAGCATCTAACATAGAAGATAATTCGCTGCTTGCGTTTACTAAAGTTCTATCAATTATTGTGCTAAACACTTCGCCGCTTTCTGTGGTACTATCATTTAAATCAGACGATGCTTTTGCAATTAAAAAATCATTATCGCTATCATATAACCAATCGCCAAAAGAACTCGGCTGATAATGTTTATAAATAGGCGCGTCATCAACAATAGCCGCCGCCGTTGTTCCAAGCATTCCTCTCGTGACTGTTAAAGTGTTCGTTGATATATTTGTAATTCCTAATATCTCATCGCCTATTTTAATAAATGTTCCATCTGTTAGTGCTGTACCATCATCAACAACAATGCTCGTCTGAACGGCTGTATATCCGCTTCCATTGTTCACTGCTGTTGCTGCTGTTGTGCCGATTGTTTGTTTGCCTGTTGCTTGATTTGCGCTGTTTATATAGAAATTAGAAACATTTCCTGAATTATATGACACATTATAAGAAATAGAATCGTGAGTAAGTGTATCCCAATTTAATATTGATTTTTTAGTATCGTATTCGGCTATATTTGGATAAAAATCTGTTAAATCTTGTGATGATGCGTATTTAAATGATGATACGGACATTTATTTTTTCCTTTTCTTTTTTTGCTTTTTTGGCGGTCTTCCTACTTTTTTTCCGTACGTCCCTTTTCCTTTAGGCATTTTTTCTCCTTTTAATTATAAATTAATACTTGCACCTGTGCATCTCTTTTTTGATTTGTGCTACGTCCTGCGATTGATTGCAACACATTATGACCAAGCGTATTATCAAATCTTAATCCACCCGCTAATGCGCTTGCCGTTCCAACACTAAATGCAAATTCAGCATTTTTTGGAGCACCTTTTATCGTGATTGCGCCTGTGTTATAATTTATAGTTCCTGTTCCTTGTATATTTGAACCGCTGATTAAATTTCCTTCTCCATCATCAAACATAAAATTATCAACATTTTTTAAGGCTCTACCCGTTAATTTATCAATAATAGTGTCTTCAGGCAAAGCGCTTCCAACTGCTGCTGTGATATTTGCAACTGCGGGAATATTTCCTTCTCCCCACCAAGCAGTTCCACTCCCACTACTCGGAGCAGCTAAAATCACCGCATCTGCTTCAAAATGATTATTTCCATAAAATTTTATATCGCCATCTTCAATAACTATGCGCCCATCTGTTGATGCGTTTGCGTCTATTGCTGCCTGTATTTTAGAAATAACGCCATTAGTTCCTCCCCAATTTACATTCGTAGAATCTGTTGTAAATTGTACAGTCATATTTTGACCGCTAACACTAAAATCAAATCTATATCCCGTTCCAACTGTCAATCCTGTGTCAGTATCAGAAGTAATATTGGTAAGACCTAAACATTGATAAGGAGCTGTATAGAATTTAATTGCAACTGAACCACGCACAATTCCATCGCCTGTTTGTGTTGCGTTTCTTGCTTTGCCGAAAAATGTGCTACACTCATAATCACCATTTCCATCAGTTTTTGTAAGCGTTGCAGAGCCATTTCCTGCGCCTCCCAATGATGTATTATCGTAATCGTATTTATGGTTTACAATATGAAAAAAAACATCTGTTTCATCAGCGTGACTTGTTGCAGCTGTACCACCTAACAATCCTCGTTCGCAGGTCAAAGCGTTTGTTGATATACTTGTTACTTTCATAATTTCATTTGTGATTCTGATGTAATCTCCAACCCTAAAATAATCGCCATCAGTAACATCTACCACGTCATCAGTACCCGCTGCGCCATTCGTATCAGTACCTGATGAAACTTTTCCCGCGTCCAATACTGTCCTGTCAGAAGATGAAACTCCAAAATTATCTATATCGCCGCCTTTTGCTGCGCTGTTAGCTGCATCATAAGCGACCATTTGAACAGTCGGTAAATAAAAAAATTCTCCCGCACCTAATAAAATCATCACATATCTTGAAGTATTGGCGGGATATGTGTCAGGCGTGCCTCCTACCCATTCTTTAACAGATAATCTTAATTCTATGGTCTGCGATGATTTGTTTGCTAATACTATCGCTTTCGCATTTGGGATTGTTTGTGCGCCTCTTGTATCAGGATTAATGCCGATTAATTTAGTCCACGCGTCAGCATCACTTAGAACTTGAATATAGTCTTGTTTTTCTGTGTATGTAATTGAGTTTGTAAATTCATATAATTTTGCATTTCTACCACCCACAAAAGAAAGATTTTCTGTTATTGTATTGCTCGTTGATTCTGTTGCGCTTGTTGTGTTGCTTGTCAATGTTTGTTCGTAAGACATTTATTCTCCTATACTGATTTTAATTGTACATATCCACCAAATACGAGGTCAGTAGATGATGTCGTCGTAACTTTAATCCATAAAAAATTTGTCGTAGTACCTGTTACGTCTGTAATATTTATTAGAGTATTACAACTTCCTGAACCTTTTGATGTAATTGATCCATCTGTAATTGAACCCTCATAAACTTCTACTGTCCTGTTGTCGCTTTGGTCATACACCATAACATCTGATGCCCTTAATCCTAAAGGAATATCAACTGATGCATATAATTCCAAAGTTGATGAAATAGGTCGTAAACCTAATATTCCCGCACTATCATTTTCTATTGCTAAATTATACGTTGAATTATCATCATTTGGCTGAAAATCGCTTGGAAGTATTTTAGCAATTTGATATCCGTGATACCCGTTAAGCGTTGCTCCATAAGCTGTCGCAAATTTAGTCGTAGAATCAAATTGCACTACTTCATCTCCATCACTATTATACAATCTTAATTCTTTTGTTTGATCTAAATCTACTGCGAATCTTAAATTATTATCCTCATCAGTAACTTTTAAATTCTTATCGTTTGCGCTGCCTTTTATATTGATAGTATCATAAGACATTTTTATAGGAATATTTCCCCCGTTTCCGTCTTGCATTTGTGTTTCAGTGCCTGATATTCCTGTGCCTTCATTATTAATTTGTATCATATCTCTATAAACTTCCGACAAGGTTTTTGCTCTTAAATTTCCCATTATTTAAATTCCTCTATAATTGGTCTTACTTTCGCCCACATTTTATCGTCTTTTTTTGATTTTGTTATACTAACCAATAAATCGCCAAACTTTAAAAAGGCTGCGACGCTGCCTTTTTTTAGAATCCATTTAGCTATTAAAACTTGAATCATTTTTTATCAGTTTTTTCAGCTACTAAATCTTCAACAAACGCCCAAATTCCTTCCAATATTTCTTTCTCATCTTTTTCGTCTAATAATGGTATATTTATTTTCTTATTTGCTTCTGCAATAAATTTTTCTTTTTTAGAATTAATATATTTTACTGCATATTTTTTAATCATATTTTCAAACATCTTAAAAAACTTATCCATTTAATTTAATTCCTTTATTAATTTTTCTATATTATCAAATCCTTCTTCTATCTTTGTTTGGATTATAGCTATCTTGATTTCATTACTACGTGCTATTTTAAGCGCCAAATCGATGTCTTCTGCGTTGTTTTTTGTCTTATTGGTAATAACAGACATTGACCACACTAAATTCGCTAAAATGACGATCATTGTAATTATACTTCCAAGACTTATTTTTTTATCAATCACAACTTTTCACTTTCTCGCTCAAGCGTTTTGCGCGGTTTGGTGTTTGCTT
>CEQA01141569.1_pt1 | contig 14284 bp, 5 predicted proteins | sample 530501 | NCBI WGS metagenome assembly CEQA01 (sample SAMEA2620227, study PRJEB7988) | marine metagenome | isolation source: saline water (ENVO:00002010), including
AACCTTTTTCTTTTAATCTAGTTTCTATTAACTCGCCAAATGTTAGCGCTGCTTCCATTGATGTTGCTAAACCACCAAAAGCACCAGCGATACCACCAGCAAGAGTACCAGCTCCTGGTATAACTGAACCAGCTCCAGCACCAGTAGCTGCACCTGCTCCAACAGCTGCTAAAGTAGCGCCAGGTGAGTCTGCTAAAGTACCAATTTGCGTACCTATTGATTGAATAAAAAGCTCAGGTAATAGTTTTGGGTTTTTACGTACACCTCTAAAAAAAGCAGCCCATGTTTTACCTTCTTTATTATATTGTTTTTGAAACTCTTTCATAGAGTCTGACATTTTATATGTTTTAGACTCTTCTTGTTTAGCTTTTATAAAATCTTGTACGGTTTCTTTATTAATATTAGAAAAGTCTTGAGACATTAAATCAGTAGCTTCACCAGTTGTACTAGCGGCTTTAAAACCTCTACCAAACCAAGTTTGTTCAAACCAACTTACAGGTTCTTCGTTTTCTTTAGGTATATATTGTTCTTGAAAAGTATTAAAATCACCTGAATATAAGTTTTGATCAACTATAGTTTTATGAACTTTTGATTTATAGTTTTCATTTTTTAATTTTTCTTGAAACTCATTAAAGCCAATAGACAATAAGTTTTGTTGATATAAAGTATCGTATAATCTTTTTACATCCATATTATTCGTCTAAAAGTTTACTAGTATTAATGTTTTTATCAAATCCAAATTCTTTTAAAATATTATCAATAGTTATAATAGCGTTTTCTCTATCTTCTCCTCTGTGTTTAAAGAAAACATAGTTTTCAGTACCAGGATATTTAACAGGATTACCATTAACATCATATAACATTATTGCATTTACAAATGGATCATCACCTCCTATTAGAGGATTAGTTAAACCACGAAGCAAGCCTGTATCTATAGATGGTCCAAAATAATAACCTCCTTCATTTTGATCAGTTTTTTGTCCAGGTGTTGGTATAATATTGTTTAGTGTTTTTGAAAGTTCATCATCAGTAGTTTGTAAAGTATCAAAATTAATTATTTCTTCTAAACCAGAAATAGTACTGTAAGTGCCTTCTGCACGACTTGCTTGAGTAGGTAAACCATTAGGTTTTTCAGTTGCTTCGCTTACAAAATTCTTTATTGCTAAAAAGTCAGAATCTTTTATTCCAAATCCTCTTGGCCCAATAAGATCTTCAGTGGTACCTTTAACTGTTTTTATTCCGCCAGATTTTGTTTCCACCCATTTATAAGCATTATCACCAGTAGTTTTAAACGTATAAACAGCTCCAGCAGCGCTAAACTCTGCGTCTTTACCTTCACTAGCTAATTTAAACTGATCATAAACACGTTTAGCGTCATCATAAGTAGGTAAAAAGAAATATTTTAAAGTACCACTGTTAATACCTTTTTTAGTTGATAAAAACCCTGTTCCAGGAACATTATTAGGATTACCTTTAGCATTTAATATACCTTCACCAACTTTAAAAGCAGCGTGACCATTAGTAGCAGCGCCCCAATCAGCCATTACTTTAGCACCAAAACGAGGGTTGTTCATTATATATTTTTGTATTTTTTTAAAGTTGTCTTTATTTAAAAAATCACCTTCAGTAATACCTTCTCTACCATCAACATCAAATTCTTTTGGCAAGTTAGAATTTAAAAGAGCTGCTTTTATTTGTTCACCAAGAATACTTTTAGGATCATGTAAAGCATCGTAAAAACTTTCTTCACCGTAATCACTTTTATATCTTGCTATAGTTTGCCAAGTGTCAGCAGGAGTTTTAGAACTACCAACTATATCGAATATTCTATTAGATATAAAATTAGGATCGTATTTTTGCCCTTTAGTTCCACCGGCTGTTTTAGCCAAATTATATACTTCGTTAAGTTGTCGTTTAGCGTTATGATCTTGTATTGGTAATAGTTTTGACATTTGATCTTGGTCTAACTTTACTTTTGTAGTACCTACATCAACCTCATAAAAAACTTTTCCTTTTTCTATAGTTCTTGTAGTTGGAAATTTAGGATCATCTACTTTATTATGAAAGTCAGCTATACCAATTAAAAAATTAGTATTTTCAGTATTAGTATAACCAAACCTACCTTCCATACCACCAACAACATGTTGATCATTAGCCACAAAGGTTGCTATTTTAGCCAACTCTGTTTCCATAAGAGGTAAATTTTTTTGAAAAGCATTAAACTCAGAGTTTAAAGCTATTTCTGCTTTTTTTCTTTCTTTTCTATCTCTTATTTTGTTTACCTCTTCGTATCTTGTTCTATAGTCTTCTAACATATCAAAATACTCTGCTCTTTGTTGATCGTCAAAATTACCTTTTTGCAACATATCATAAGCAGGATCAAACTTTTCTTTTAGAGCTATTTGATCTTTATAAATAGCTTCATAAGTTTCTTTAGCTTCTTTCATTAAATCATCAGCCATAGAAGCATAGTTTTCAGACATAGTTTTATATACACCTGTATAATCTGCTGGTCCTTTTGTTCTACCTTCTATTATAGCAGCTTGTACTAAAGTAGCATCTGCTCTACCAAATAAACTTCCTGATTTTTTTGCCATATTATTTTACTTTTATTTTATTAAGCTGGTCCAACATACCCGTCTTTTGTAAATCTACCTAAATCTATATCGTTTGATAATAAAAATTGACCAGCATCCATAATCATACTAGCGTTTGCTTGTTGCATTTGAACACCCATTTGCTGTGCTGCTAATAAGTTTTGATTAGCTTGTTGTAAAGCTTGATTAGCACCACTTGCACTACCGTATTGCATGCCTAATAATGTAGCTTGCCTTGACATTTCAGCTTCTTGAACCATAGCCTCACCACCAGCTTCTATTTGTTCTCCTGTTAAAGCTAACATGTCTAATCTTGACTGTTCTTTTGCTTGTAATATTTGATTTTGTTTTTCTTGTCTTTGTTGCTCTGCAACAACAGCACTAGTAGCAAGTTGACCTTGGTTTACTAACTGCTGCACAGTAGCGCTTAAACCACTTGATCCAGCTGTAGTTTGTAATGTATCTAATATATTAGCTTGTTGTTGATCTAACATCCTTTTTTTAAGCTGTGTTGCCTCTGTATCTACAGTAAGATCTTCCATTACGTTTTGTTGATTTCTATACATCTCAGCAAAGCGTTCAAATGGATTAGTAAACTCCATAGCAGCATATTCTGCTTTTTGTTGATCAAGTTTTGCTTGTTGTTCTCTTTGAAACTGTAGTTGCTGTGCTGCAATTTGAGATGCATTTTGCATCTGCTCTCTTTGCATCCTAGCTGCTTTGCCTTGAGCGTCTAAACCCATTATTAAACCAGCTCCTGCTATTAATGTTGTTACTCCTCCCATATTATAAATTTTTAACGATTTCATACGATGGTTTTTCGTCTACAAACCACCCTAATTTTTTATGTGTATTTATTAAATGTTGGTTTCTACCAACGCTAAATATGTGTTTTATACCCATGCTTTTACAAACTGCTTCTACATTAGTTATTAATGTTTCTATAGCTTGTTTTCTATCTTTTTCTTTGTATTTTGGATTTGATACAACCCACTCTAATTTAGCCCACTTTGAATTTGTTATAAATAAAAAACAACAAACGATTGGTATATTGTTTTTTTCTACCATAAAACCACTTTTTCCATCATCAGGTAAAGATTCTTTTGGCATTACATACCATCTCCACCATTTCCACCACTCACATATAGTATTATAATCAGATTCAGTTAAGCGTCTGAATACTAATTTATTTTCCATATTTAATTTAATTTAATTATATAAATATAGTCACAGTTTTTACTATTTATTTACTACTTTGTGATACTTCTGAGCTTATAGCAAATATTTCTGATCTATTATCTATATCATTATTTCTAAGAGTAACCTCTGCATAATAACCATTTAAACTACTATTGTTAACTCTTTTATCTTTTGAGTACATTAAAAAACCTGTTATAGTAGTAGGATCTAATGAAGTATCTACTATTATATACATGTCACCTATATCTAAGATAGGACCTATATATATAGGATTATCTGCCGTATCAACAGGATGTGTTTCATCAATAGTTTGATAAAAAGCAAAATCACCAATTTGTAAAGAAGGATTATTGCTAGTTGATGTTGGTATTTGTATTTTTACTTCTGCCATATTATTTTATTTATGATGCTGTTCCAGGTGTTATAAAACTATCTAAATCTATATTAAGTGTTAAATCTGTTGAAGGAAAAGATTGTATAGATAAGCTACAATTAGTTAAAGTTAAAGCTTGTGTAGAGCCTATAAACACTAAGTCTTCGCCAGCTACTAAAGCGCTGTGACCTACATTTGTAGTTACAGCACCAGCACTAGAACTAGGCGTATTAACACTACTAATAGTTGTACTTCTTCTTATACCATTACCTATTAAGGTAACATGGTTACCACCAGAAATACCGTATGTACCGTTTAAGTTAAGACCTCCACTTGACCCAGCATCTGCGCTTACACTACCTCTAACTGTTTTAGCTACACTTATAGCAGATCCACTAACAAGTCCTTTATTAATAGATGTAGCTACGTCTTCAATAATATTTGAGGTTAACTCAGTTAAATTATTTATTTTAACATCTAAACCAAAAGCATCATTAATATTAGTTTGACCTGTTATTCTAAATGTTAAAGTACCTCCGTCAGAAAAACTTTGATTATTACCAGTTACTGTTATTGTTTTAGTATCTGTGTTTATAGTTTCTATAACAGGTGTACCACTAACACTATCTCCACCGCTAACACCAGTTATTGTAGCACCAACAACTAAATTATCTACACTGTCTAAAACTATAGTTTTTGAGCTACTAACAGCCCCGTCTACAGTATGTGTTTTTTCACAATATATACCGTTTTCAATATTAAAAATACTAGTAACTCTTAAACCAAAACCATTAGCATCAGAACTAGTATTTGTTAATGTTTTAGCAATATCCACAGTAGAAGCTGTTTGTTGTGTTCCTCTAAAACTAGAAGCGGTTAAATTAGCAGATGGTGGATTACTAGCATAAGTACTAGTATTAGTTGTTTTAAAAACAATAGTAACAGTAGTATTAGCAATATCATCTATGTCTTGACTAAAAATATTTGCATTATTTAAAGCTCTATTAAAAGTAGTTGATGAGTCTGGATCTGCCATTAAAAGTATTTTATAACCACCACTTGTGCCAGATGGAAAATGTATATTACCAGTAAAAACACTAGATCTTAGCTCTTGTCTTAAAAAATTATTACTATTAAGACCAAGAGAAGGTGTTTCAAAAGTATCGGTTGCAAAATTATAATATTTTTCAAAAACACTAGAAGAAGAAGACTTTTGTACTATTTGCATAATAAACCTAGAACCTATTTTACCTCTTATAGTAAAAGGTCTTATTGATTTTAAAGTTGTTAGCTGAGTAGTATCTATTGTAAAAGCGTCTATAGTATTTTGTTCAGTATTATTTTCAGCAACAATTGTAGAAGCTTCTGTATGATCAAAACCAGCCATATAACCAATAGTACCTTGAAAATTATGCGTATGATAACCGCGTAAACCTACTTGTTGGCCGTATGCTAAAGCTTGTTGTATAGTTTGAAATAAAGGAACTCCATCTATGTTAGTTAAAACGCCTTGCGTTTGCTGTGTTGACAACCGCGTAGTTGTTACTCTTTGCGTTGAAGTTGTTACTCTATTTTGATTTGTATAATGATAACTCATATTTTATTTTTTTAATATCCACCACCATCGGCACCACCACCATTAGTACCACCACCGCCTGTTGGCGGAGGAGTTGAGCCTTCTGTACCGTTTCCATTGCCATTACCGTTACCACCACTAAGTCTATCGCTGCTAGGAACAGGAACAGCTTCTGCTCCAGATATTACAGATATACCTTGAAAACTTAAATCACCGGTGTGTTGTGATATATAATCTTGACTTAAATTACCATTTTGTCTAGTGCCTCTTATATAATTAAACCATTTACCTTCTTTTTCTAAAAATTCATTTACAAAACCTTCTTGTTTGTTTGTTATTATGGAATCTACATACCAACCATTTTTATCTATTATATTGTGATATGTTCCGTATATATCTCCTGAAGTCAAGTTATTGTTTATGTCTTGATAACTAAAACCGTCTATTTCAATATCTTTATATTGATCAACTTTTGCTTGAGTACCTTCATAATTTAAAGTTTTAAAAGATTTTACTATTGAAGGATCTGCATTTAATACTGCTGTTATGCTAGAGTCGTATTGTACGCCGTAAAAGTTATTATAAACACTTTCTGGTGGTAAAATATTATGTTGATATAAAGCACCGCTACTAATAGAAAAATATTTTTTAGATAGACTTAAAGCTTGTTCTGGTATAAAAGATTTAAAACTAACCCAACCTTTAACATCTTCACTAAAACTAACAGTAATAGGTTCAGTACCTGGAGGCATAAAAGCTCTTTGTAAGAAAATATTATCTATTGTATAATTAGATATATTTACGCTTTCTGAAGGTATTATTACTATGTTATTAACATTGGCTTGGTAAGGTTCTGTTGAAGTACTACTTCCTATGGTTAAAATCTCATCATAGTTACCAGATCCTGAAGGAACTTGTACTTCAAAACCTTCACCACTACTATTATAATAATATATAATTAAAGGAGCTTGGTTACCACTAAGTTCTACGTAATCAAATCTTAATCTATAAAAATCACCAAGATTAAAATCTGGAAGAGCTTGAAACGCGCTTACAAAAGGAAAAAAACTTCCTGAAAGAGTTAATGTTGCGGTATTGTTTGAATTAATTAATATCGTACCATTATCCCAAACTATGTTTTGTTCGTTAAAAGTTGGTTCAAAACCATTAAAAACCCAATCATCAGCAGAGCTAATAGCACTAGTATTAATATACGTAGTTCTATCTGTTGTACTTAAACTTTTTATACTAACTTGAAAATCATTGCTACCATCAACATAAAAAGCGTAAAATCCATAATATTGAAACCAAGTAGCAGTATTAAGATTATTGCCAGGACTAGATGTTAAAACAGCAGCAGAGTTAGTATTACTTATTTCTTCAAAACCACTACCAGTATCTAACTCTAAACTCCAAGGATCACCATTAGGCAAAGTTGTATTACTATCAAAATTAGCTATAATCCTGTAAGTACCAGGCGTGTCTATATTTTTTACTAAAACACCAGGTTTTGAATAAGTTTCGCTTGGTCCTGGATTTGTTACTATAAAACTTCTATATATAAAATTAATATTACTCATAGTGTTAGTGTAGTACTCGTTACCAACTTCAAAAACTATTTCGTAACCATCAAAAGTTGGTTGAGGTGCTTCGGTAGGATTTGAAGCTTGACTAGCAGCTAAAACATAATTAAATTGAGCGTTAGAGTGTTTACCCATTACCCATCTAGCATAATTCTCGCCTTGAGTCCATAACGTGTTTTCATTACTATATTGAACTTGAGGACCATTATTAATGTGTATTTCATTATTTTTTATATATTGGACTGGTAAGCTCATTGCATGATATGCTGGATTAGTGTTTGGAACGCCTGCGGTATAATGACCAAACCAACCTTCATTGTATGTAATCTGACCTAAACTAGGTAAATCTACAGATGTATTTGCTGGATAACCACTACCATTATCCCACAAATCATAACTACCAATATTTTTTAACACTACTTTTTTAATTTTACCTATATAATCTTCAAAAACAAGATTAATTTCAGTTGTTTTGTGAGGACTAGCATTAGTCATTACTCTACTATTTGAATCTACTTTAAATATTGCTCTAAAAACATTACTATCTTCACTACTTTGACCAGCTATATAATTAAAGTGACCAAGCACATCTGTTGTTCTATCAACCTGCTGTAGTTCTAAAGCGTCATAAATATTAAAAGAACCACCAAAATCTTTAGTTATTCCAAAGTGTCCGCTTATATAACCACTATCACCTGGTGCTAAACCATCGGCAGGTGGACTGTTTTTATCAAATATACCAGATATAAAAATTTTACCTGTAGGTGATGTAGTTTCATCATAAATAATATCTAGTAAATAATAATGATCAGCTTCAAATTCTTTACCACCACCAGGACTTAATGCTATTTGAGCACTATTAAAAGGTTCTGGCCTTAAAGTTTGATCTACATTTAAGTGATCAGTCATTTGAAAACCACCAACTGAAGGACCACTAGTACTCTGCATATTTCCACCTGCAGTTAAACTATATATTACAGCAACGTCGTTAGCTGTATACGAATTAGGATCTACAACCGTAGCAGGTGGTGTATACCAAGAATAAGTTGTAGAACCACCACCGTTGTCAGAATCTGATCCTGGTGATAACATAGGCCCATAAGAACCATAACCTGTGTCTAAATCAGAAAAAGGTAAGAAATTATACCAATCTAAAAGTTGATAAGCAACAGTAGCAAAGCCTGGTACAGGTGCAGATGGTACATCAAATAGTTCAGGTACAGGCGGATAAGTTTCTACATAATTAATAGGTACAGAGCCTGCATATTTTTGTTTTGCAACATTAAATCTATACAAATATATTTTGTTTCTTGTATTAACCCCGCTAGCTGTACCATCATGATCACAAGGATTAAACTTAAGTTTTACACCAAGCTGATCAATCATCTTCATATTACTTAAAGAAGTTTGCATTGAAGTTGGTGAGCTAGTATTGCTTGGATCGTCTGGATCAAACCACTCTTTTATAGGTATTTTAACTTTCATTTTTACAACACCATACTGGTTATGATCTCCATAAACCTTATAAATAGTTGGTGCAAAATCAGCTTGACTAGACGTCATATAAGTAGAATAATGCTCACCATCTACTAAACTTCCACCATCATCTTTTTGATACGTGTTAACCCAAGAATTTAAATTACCATTACCATCTGTCCAGTTGTCATTAGTATCATTTAAACCATCTACATCATCTATCATATCAGAGTCTATACTTGTAGTACCATCGAAAAGATATAAACGTACTTCATGGTGAAAAGGTAAGCTAAAAGGTGTATGATAATTATTGTTTGATATATTTACTGGATTACTTGGATCAGTAACATCGTCATAAAAATTCTTATATCTCCACTCTTTATTAACAATACTTTGCCCTTGATTAGGTAAAGGTGTAGATTTACTTGGTACAAATACAGCGCCGTTATCATCTTTTATTTCACCTAAAGTATCACCTGTACCAACAAAACCTTTCCAATCAGTAGTGCTTTGACTATCATGAGCAGGTACGTTAACATGACTACCACTAAGCGCATAACCGTTAGGTGGTGCACCAGGAGCACTTGGATCATAATCATATAAATAAGCGTTTCCTAAATGAATAATATAAGCTATATCTACAACTATATGTTCACCAGAATAAACAGAGCCATCAGTTCCAGAGTAAGTAGATTCAACAATACTTTGTCTTCCGCTTGTTGTAGGAAAAACACCATTAACTTTTGTAAATACACCTAACTGATTAGCGTCCATACCATACCCTAGATCATTAAACCATCCGCGCACTTTATTGTTTGGAATATGATCGTTATAACCAAACGTTATGACGTCTTCTATAGTAGTAGCAACACCTCTATAATCTTTATTATGAGTATTAAAACCAAATTTATATGAAAGTCCTTGGCCAGCAAAAGAAGTATCATAAAATACGTTTCCTTCAGCACTACCCCAACTAGTAACACTAGTACTATTATTAACAGTTGTAGCAGGACCATCATATGGACGGTTTACTCTATTGTAGTTTACGTTTGTATCTGCGATCTCATATTGCCCACCTAAATGACCATTTGAAGTATAATTTTCATAAAACCTTAAAAAATACATTGTTTTACTTCCTCCGTATCCACCAGTAAAAGAATCACCAGCGAAAGAACCAGTTTTATTAATATCAAATGGATTTAAATCAGGATGGGGCGTAGTACCTACTAAAGACATAGCAAGTCTATATATATGAGCAGGACCAGTGTCAAAATCTTGAAAGTTTTGTACAGTATAATTAGGTGGTGTAGAAGGATTACCTACTTGACCAGGATCACCAGGTAAACCATCACCAGGGGTTGTACTACTATTATCTGCTACTTGAAAATATCCTTGTGGTATTGGTTCATATTCATTAATATAAACTGTAACGCTAGGTGTATCTTGAGTTACTATTTGTGGCACTGTTGCATCTGATAAATCTAAAGGCCAAGTTGAGTTTGTTGAATTATTAAAATTAGGATTTTCTATTATTTCAGGATTAGATGTAGGATCAAGACCAGTTAATGGAGCAACACCTTCATCTAAAAAAGAATTAGCAATTAAATTAAGACCAACGTTTTCGGTGTTTTGTAATGTTATATTATAATCGTCATTATAACTATCGTAACTACCTATTAAACTATTAAACAATGGTAAATTATCTCTAAACCAATCTTTCATACCAGCATTAGATATAGGTGTTATACCATCTTTAGATAATCTTAAAACAGCACCTCTGGCTTGATCTGTAAAATAAGCTCTGTAAGATTCACTAGCAAAAGATTCTGGATTTTTAGATATACCGTAATTACCAACAAAAGGAGTTGCATCACCTAATACATTTGTAGAAGATATAAGTTGAGGTTTACCATCAGCATTAAATAAAGCATCTTTATTAGAAACTATACTAACAACTCTGTCTTCGCAAAAAGCTACTAAACTAACTCTTCTTTGAAAAAGTTTTTGTATACTTCCGTATGTAGGATTTAAATCTTTTGTTATTTTATCACCAATCACAAACTGATTTAAATTATTAACACTAGATGTAGAGTTATAAATACCAGAATATATTAAACCATGTTTTCTAGTTTCTTCTGCATAAGGCTCTTCTAAAACAGCAGAAGCTCTAGCGCCATTAATAATTTGCATTTTATTAAACTCATCTCTAATTCTATTAGATTCTATACCGTTGCCAAAGCTAAAACAATTATACCAGTTTAGCCCAAAGTCAAAGCCTCTTTGAGATATTACAACAAATTGACTTACAAGACCAGCTGGTTGATCTATAGTAGAGTCTACTGCTAAAAACATAGTATAACTACCATCGTCTCTAATACATTTTAACATACAAGTAGTTCCTGATATAGGATCTGGATCTGCATAAACTATAGGATTACCAGCTGCATCGTTAGCATTAAAACCAGTTACTTCTAAAATAAGTCTACCATCTACATTTTCACTATAACCAGTTATATTACATTCTAAAAGTGTGATTTGACCATTTAAAGAACCTGGTCTGTTTAAAGCTTCTACTCTACATCCTATAGGGGCATAAAGTTCTGCTGTATCAACATTTAACTTTGTAGGTATAGCGCTACTAGCTTCATAATAAACTTCTAAGTTTTTATTTTCTCTAGGTTCTGTTTCCCATATAGCTGGATTATTAGAAACTTTACCTCTAGCTATACCAGGAGCGTAGTTTACAAAATCCATTTGTGCAGCGCTATTTTCAGCAACTATACCAGATCCACCTGAATTAGCGTCTACTGGATTATAAGCTTGAGCAGTAGGGTTTAAAGGGGTATCGTTTTCATCTACTAATTCTAATATATATACAACACGACGATTGTTTGCTTTACCAAAGTTTTTTATTTTTGTTTCTAACTCATTTGTTTTTGTTGCTAAGTTTGAAGCATTATCTGCTTTAGCTTTAGCCCAAGCAACAGCAGCCTCTTCAACACTATCTCCAGCTGGTTCCATATTAGTATGATTACTAAAATCTGATGCTGCTAAAAAACTACTGCTACTAGTATAAGAAGATTTTTTAACATATCTTCTTCTCCATGGAGTATGGTTGTACAAAAACTTTTTAGTTATACTCTTTATAGTATAAATAACATTGCCAGAATCATCTTTAAATCTAAATCTAGATCTTGGAAAAAACAATTCAAACAAAAACTCTTGTATTTTACCATCTGGATCTCCATTTATATTTTCAACAGGCTGCCATTGAGTATCATGTAAATTTTGATAATTAGAGTCATAACCAACATTTATGCCAAAGTTTGGTGTAGAAAGTGTTGAATCGTGAGTTTCACATTCTATTACTTGTGGTGAATCCCATTCAGTACCAAAAGCCCATCCATTATCTAAACCATCTTTTCTTTCTTTCGTAAATACACCACCACCGTGTATACCTTGCAAATAAGCACCTATACAATTAGGTCCTGTTATATCCGCGCTTGTAAGATCTAAATTATCAGGTACTAAATCTTTACCAGGACCTAAAAAAGATAAGTGCATAAAAACTTTACCTTGATTAGGATGTTTGTAAGTGTTGTCATTATCGTAAACCTTTGATTCACCAAAATCTCCAGTATTTTGAGGAAAATCAATCCATGATTTAAAACCATTAGTATGATCTGTAGTACTAACAAAAATACCTTCCATACTGTTTACTATTCTTTTTGGATCAAACGTAAAGTTAGGATTAATACCTGGATCAGTAGATCCAACTGAAGCAGATGTTCTAACTGGTATTATATAATTATCCCAATCACTCCAATCTGGAGTGGTTCCTAAATAATTAGTAACATATGGGTGATTAACGTTAATAGACGCTGATGTTTGGTTACCAAACGAAGCGCCTATCGCGCTTGTACCACCTGGCGCAGGTGGAACGGTGTTACCACCTATATAATAATAACCGACGCTAGCATCTTTAGCAAAAGGGTACCATCTATAACTAGGAAGTATAGCGTTAGGTCCTTGACCATTAAAAGATGAACTTGGATATACTGTTGTGCTTAAACCAGGCCATCCCCCTGGATTTGTTGAATTAATAGCTGTTGTAAAATCAGGACCATTTGTGTCGTTACCTACCTGTGGATCAGAAGCGTTATTTAGACTAATCTCATAATTGTTGAAAGGAAGTATTGCGCTACCAGTAATATAATTTAATTTAACATAATCAAAGAAATTTTTATATACATCAACACCTTGGCTTAAAGTAGAAAATGGAGCTCCATACCAAAACCAATGATTAGTAGATGTAGCAGTTAAATTATTTGTCCAAAATGGATAAGTGTAAAAACTTCCATAACCACCAACAGATTGACCAATGATAACGTCTTGAGCATATCTAGCATATCTTTGACTCATTCTAGCTTGACCAGCAGCAAAATACATATTATCAATAAAAAACGCGTTAGTAGTACTACCAGAAGTAACATGAAGATATAAAGCGTTCCATTTTGCTTGAGTATCTGTTATACCAGTATGTAATACTTGCCCGTTTATAGTAGCATCTGCAGCGCTATTATAAGACGTAGTAGAAGGACTTACATTAACTATTTTATTTTTTTCGTCTCTATTTGTATTGTCAATTTCATTTAACCAGTACTTCATTTTAGCAGAAGCAACAGCCCTATAGTTTTGTGTTACGTCTTCAATAATATCTCTAACGCCATCAACAACATAATCAAATATTATTTTAACAAAAAATCTACCAGAAAATTGATCTAACTCTTTTTTTTGTTTTCTAAAAACATTAAAAATAATATTAGAATCAATAACACCACTACCATTATCAGCTAAAGTAGCATCATCGCTTGTTATTTTCTTTTGTAGCTTAATTCTATACGCCGTGTTGTTATCGTGTGTAAATATAGATCTTACTCTATAATCTTTTGAATATTCTTTTGATCCATCTGAATTAATTTTATACCAAGACACAAACATATCTTGAGTATTAGCTGTTTTTTCATCTTCAAAACCTTCTCTAGGACCAAGAACACTACCTGCTCCAACGGTTAAATTGTGAAAATTAGAATAATCTATTACTAGCGTATCTGTTTCATCTATAATACTAAAATCAGATTCGTCTAATATAGAAGTTAAATTACCTGTATCATTAGAAATACCAGCTAAATCATGAAACTCATAAGTTATAGATTCTGGAGCTTCGTTTACAATATCAATTATTTTAAATTTATTATTGTTTGTTTCTTGACCATCTATAGAATCGTTTAATATTTTTTTCAATATTAAATGATCTTCTATATCTATTTTACTTCTGTCTGAAGAAAAGAAAGAAATCCAAATATGATCTGGCGGTATACTTCTATCTTGATCATCTTGTGAAGTAGGTATATAAGCCTTATCCATTATAAGATTATAATATTCTGTAGAAGTTTCTTTTATATAAAATTTAAAATAA
>CEQA01141568.1_pt1 | contig 14282 bp, 3 predicted proteins | sample 530501 | NCBI WGS metagenome assembly CEQA01 (sample SAMEA2620227, study PRJEB7988) | marine metagenome | isolation source: saline water (ENVO:00002010), including
AGGACATGTTGCGATTGGTAACTCTGGAATTATTTTTGGCTTTGACGCTGATTTTGAAACAACACACACAACAAATCCTGCTACAAGAGTTTCTATTAACAGCACAGAAATGAACGTTACACATGCGCTTAGAATTGGGACTAGTTCTTCAACTGACCCAACCCTAAAAGTCGGTTCTGGTGATGCTTTGCGAATAGAGAACAATCACGGCTATATTGATATTGGCTCTATGAATGATGGTGCAGAACACATCTACGCTTCAGCACCAACTCTCTTTTTTGGTGTAAGTGGTAGCGCTCAGGCTGCTTTGACATCTAGCACTTTCTACCCCAGTTCTGATAATGATTTAGAGCTTGGCTTATCTAGTAAAAATTGGAAGCGAGTATGGGCTGAGGATGGAAGTGCTTCTGCACCTTCCTACACTTTTGGTAGTGATTCAAATACTGGTATTTACCGAAAAAGTGATGGCGCTCTTGGAATTGCGACAAACGGAGTTCAACATTATTGGAATGCTGCTGGAATTTACCTTGCCTCTGGTGACTGGTTTAGAACAACTGGTAGTGCTGGTTGGTATAACCAAACGTATGGTGGTGGCTGGTACATGGTGGACTCTACTTATGTCACGACTTATGGCAATAAAGGCATAAATGTTAAAGGTAATATCAAGCTTAATTCTATGGCTACTTTTACAGGGTCTGGTTATGCTACTGCCCGAAGGCAGGATTCTTCAGGAATTTTTAAAGAATATGTTTCTTCTGAAAGATTTAAAGCAGACATTACTGATCTTCCGCTTTCAGAAGCGGTAAAGATCTTAGATTCTCGTCCAATATTGTTTAGGGATATAGAGGAACACAAGGAAGATCCTAATTCCCCTATATATGCAGGTCTTTCTGCAGAATCGTTACAAGAAGCAGGTTACGAATACCCCCTTAAATACGATGTTGACGAGGAGGGAAATCAAACAAATATTCCTCGTGGAATACATCACGAGCACTTAGTAGCTCCTATAATATTAATATTGCGAGATATGCAAGAAAGAATTACTTATTTGGAGGACAATCAATGTCAATGCCAGAAGAACACGAACAGCCAGTAGAGGAAAATACAGTAACTTTAGAGGATGTGCTTAAGCAATTAAGCCCTAGAGGTCAAGCTGAATGGGATTTAGCTATGAAAAAAGCTGAAATTGCAGCTATTGAAAAAGCTCTAAATGGTGAAGAAACTGCTGATAATCGGGACAGTTAATACATTAATATGAGATGAGTTCTTCATACAACACTACTAATAACGCAGGAACACGAACCACGACTTACGGTTATGGCTTAAATGATATAACTATGGCTCGTGAATCTTTAGAAAGACAAAGTGCTTTATCTAGGTTTAATTTAGATAGGCAGTTTAAAGATTTGGGCACGCAACAACGTGGACAAATGAATCGGCGTGGAATGATAGATTCTGGTGTTGCTAAAAAAGCTTCTGAAAGATTAGCTGGCGATAAAGAACTGCAATCTTGGGGGCTTGAAGGGCAAATAATGGAAGCTCAAGCTCAGTTAGATCGGCAAAGATCTTTGATAGAGGAACAATTTTCTGCTGGCGCTATGGACGAAGCTATAGCTAATGCTTTAAGAAGGATAGGTCTTGCGCAAACATTACAAGGGTTAGGAAGCTAATGGCACCTTATTTAGATGAAGACATGTTAGCTAATCTTGTTAATTTGAGTGGTCAGCCCACTCCGTCAGATCCTATTGATTGGAGCAATATAGGTGGATTCGGAGGCAATCAAGTGCTTCCAGATAACCAACCAGTTAATCCCATGTTTCAAAACCCTGATGGAAGCATAAACAGGGGATCACCTCATTTAAGGGCAAATCAAAAAGCGCCAATAGACTTTAATTTTGGTAATAGCGGAAAAGCAACTAACCCTTATTTGAGGTCAGGTAAAAGTGCTTATGCTGATATTTACGACAATTTAGCGCAATCTACGAGAGATTTATTTGGCGAAGTTGAAATAGAAGATTTTACTGAACAGATTAGGCAATTAGCCGAAGAGGGTCGTGCTGATATACAAGATATATCTGATGAACAGTTGGCTTTCCTAGAACAGGCATTTGATAGAAGAACTGGGCAAATAACTGATATTGGTGCGGAATTAGCTGCAGAACTTGGAGCTTTGGATCTTCAAGGTCAAGCTGAATTAGCTGCTGTAGCAGAAAGAGGCGCTGATCGTCAGAAAAAAATGCTTGCAGAACAAAAAGATAGACAAGCTGCTTCTCGTGCTGAGTTAGGTGATCAGGTTAGTAGTGAGTTTGAAGCTGTTGCTGAACTTACTAGGGCTATGGGTGCTAATACTGCTGAATCGTCTGCTGCTGCTATGGATAGGTTGCAGGCTGTTTCTCGCATGGCTTCGCAAGAGCGTCTTGCTATGCCTGCGAAGTTGGTTGCGCAAGCGCAAATGGCTTTGGGCGATGAAAAGTTCCGTATTGAAAACCAAATTAAACAATCTACGTCTCAGGCTTTACGTGAGTTGAATGCTGGTGAGCGCCAACAAGTTTTGGCGGAAGCCCAGCGTTTGTCTCAAATGGGTTATCAGCAAGATATGGCTTTGGCTCAAGCGTTGCAGGGTATTGAAGCTCAACGTGCTCAAACATATATTCAAGAAGAAAAAGAACGTCAAAGACGTGCTGCTGCTTGGGCTGCTCAGCAAAAAGCTAAAGAAGACGAGCGAGCACAGTTGGAGCGCCAGTCTGCAATTTTGGGTGTTTCTGTAGCAGAGTTGCAAGCTATGGGTCCAGCTATTGTTGGTCAAATGATGGAACGTCATTATGATCCGACTGGCGCATATGCTAGGGCTGATGCTGAATTAGCTATTGAAGCTGCGAATGCTGAAGCTGATGCTTTATCGGCTTTAGAAACTGAGCAGAATAAAGATATTATGATTGCTTCTGCTGCAAGAATGTTAGGTGAAGATGAAGCTACGTTAAGGGCTGAATATGAAACTATTGGTTGGTCTAACATTGGAAAACGTGTTGCTGCTGCGGAGCAAGCGTTTGCTGATTCTCAAATAGCGCTTAATTCTCCTGAAGGTATTGTTAAACATTTTGATGGTGAAGTTTCTGTTTCCCAAGTTGATGATTATCAAACTTGGAAAACAAAACAAAAAGAAATAGATGACCTAACAGCAAAAGTTAAATTCATGGAAGACACTTCTGATGATTACACATTAGGTTTTGGTGCATCTGGAGCTGCTGAAATTGAAAGCAACCAGCAAGCTACGCAAAAATTATTAGATACAGCAAACGAAGAAATGGCTACGTGGATGTCTGAACAAGGTTGGACTGACGACTCAGGAAACTTTACTGATGCGTATAGTGTTAACGATATGATTGCTCAATATGTAGATAACATTTCTGGAAGTCCTACTGGCTATTCAACTGGTCAATACGTTCCTATTACAGGAGGCACAGGAAATACGCTTGATCAAGCTTTGGTAGCATTAAGTAATTACGGTCAAGTACAAATTGTTGATGGAAAACCCATGTTCTTCCAAAGCGGTACTACTAGTCCAATATATGGTCCTATGGCTGAATCAAATCCATTGTTTCAAGCGGATTCAGATCTTGTAGCACAAATTTTGGCTGGAATGAATAGTTAGAGAGATGTATGGCTTCATACCAAGAGTTGCTTGCCCAAAGAACAAGGGAAAGACAAGAACGCACAGCTAGATTAGCTAAAGCTACTGCTGCCCTTCAGACAATAAACACTAAGTCTAAAAACGAAGTTAATAAAAGCATTCTTGAACGTGTAATAGAAGATCCATTAGTTAAACAATCATATAAGGTTGAGAATTTAAATTATCCGTCTGTTATGAAGACGTTTATGCAGCAAGACGCTAAGTTTGCTCCTCGCCCTGAATGGAATGTTTATGGGCATTTCCCTTCTGAAAAGTATGAAAATCTTCATGCGAATTTAAAAGAAATTGCTAAACCAACTCCTAAGAATCCTGCTGCAATTAATTTTATAGGCAAGGGACTTAAGAGTGCTTTTGGTGCTGCTGTTAATGTTTTGGAAATACCCCTTGAATTAAAAGTTTTGCAATATCAAGCTATGATTAATTTGGGTCAAGCAGCTTTGGGAACCGTTGGCATAGGAGACGGCAAATGGTCTGACGTGTGGGAAGATGCGTGGGATAACGCTAAAGATTTAGTTCCTGTGTACGGTGGGCATTTATTTTTTGATGATATTTTTGTAAACGAGGATTGGCTTCAAGGCGAATTTGAAATACCTAAACTAGGTTGGAATGTGCGTTATTCGCAACTTATTTCTATTCCAATGGACTTTACTCTTGATCCTTTAAACTATTTTGGCGGTGTTGGTCTTGTAAACGACATTAATAGAGCTGCTAGTGGCATAGGTGCTGCTAGACAGGTGATTCGCAGGTCTGTAGACAACATGCTTGATGAGTCTATAGAAAAAGGATTGAAATACGCTGACGAAGGGTTAGAAGAAGTTGTCGGAGCAATGGACGACATTACTAAAGCCACTTTAAAGTCAAGTGTTACTAACGAAACACGAGAGGGCTTTGTTGATAGTGTCATTCAATGGGCTTCTGACGCTGGTGACGTCAGTAAAGCCCAGATTAAAGCTAAGGTTTTGGAATGGTTTGAAACAAATGGAAAGTTTAAGCATTCGCCTAGTTTTTCTCAAGGCGATTCTTTGCTGTATAACATTGACCCTAAGGTAGCTGCTCCTTTAGTGGATGAAGTAGTTGATGTTATAGATGTTGTTATTAAAGCTGAAAGATTTGGTCCTAGTTCGTTAAGCATTGCTGAAACAAACATAATGGCTAAATGGGCTGAAAAAAATAATTTGATGCTTTACAATGGCAAATTTGTTGATGAAGTAGAATTTGCTGCTGAAGCAGCTAGATACAACGACAAGGTTACAAAGTTTACTCCTTTTGTTAATAGTGGTTTAACCCCTCAATGGGGCTTAAAGTACAGGCAACCTTTATCGCCTGTAACTTTATTTAATGTTGTTCGTGGCAAAACTCGCCCAATTAATCTTTTGGGTGAAGGTGTAGTCGCAAACAGCGTTTATAGTATGGCGCAAAGAATAGGTAATAGGCTTTCAACGCATACATGGGATGCTGCTGCTGGACAATTTGTTAAGAAACCTAAACCTGCAGTAGCTACTAAATTTCAGCCTAAACGAATTGTTCCTAATGCTAGGGGAATTAATGTGAGTGATAGGACTTGGGGAAAACTTATGAGTTTTCCACAGTTTTTTTCACAGCATGTGCGTCAAGGTTGGAGAAAGTCTAGAGTTGCTAGGGCGTTAAATGATTTAGATATGAGCGGTGATTTGCGTCAGGCTAAATGGGATATAGCTAATTCTACTAATCCATTTAAAGTTCATTTAGCTAAAGAACTGGTTACAACTGTTGGGCGTGCTAACGCTGTCAAGTTACAAACTGGGGTTCGTTTAAGAAGGTTAGCTAAACCTTTTATTGATTTATTGCGCAATAGTTCCAATGAACTTTCTGGGCAAACACAGTCAGTTCTTACTAAATATGGAATAACTGTTGGCGAAGATTCTATATATGGAAGCAGTTATCAAGAAGCGTTTAGGATTTTAGTAACTAACGCTGCTGAAGGCAGCGAAGAAGCTGCAGGTATGCTTAATGAGATTATGGCGCTTGCTAGAGAAGTTAATCCGTCTCTTTATGAAGGAGTGGATTTAGCTGCAGATATGAAACGGCTATTTGTTGGTTTTGCTGATGAAGCGGAGCGTGTGGCTGGTGGGCAAGTTGTTTCTAGAAGAGAAAATTACATCCCTCATCAGCTCAATAAGGAATTGCGTGATGAGTTGCGTGCTGTTGCAAAAAGCGGAAAGATAAAAGGACAACATAGAAAGTTTAAAAGATTTTCAACTGGTGCGCCTACGCTTCAGCGTGGTTATGTAGACAAAATTGAGTTTAACAAAAGGTTCCTTGAATGGATGAAAAAAACTCATCGTCAAGTTGATTTAACTAATGCGCCTGAATCACGTTTAGAAAAGTTTAAAAACGAATTTAGGGACTCTGAAGGCATAACTGATTTGTTTAGCGATGTTCAGTTGCATGAACCTAATTTTATTGATCCTGAGACAGGCAAAAAGTATGGTTCTTTAGCTGAGCAAATAAGTGAAATTATGGAACATCATGGCTTAAGTGGGAATTTCTTTGAACGTGATCCTTTAAAATTTATTACTGATTACATAGAAGGTTTGTCTCGTCAAACTGCTACTACGTGGTCTTTTAATGATTTACAGAAGAAGGGAGTTATTTCTCAGGCTAAAGGGTGGGTGACATCTTTAGAGTTGCCAAGAATGAAAGACATTGAAACAAGCAAAAGCTTGTTGCAACGTTATAGAAGTCTTGAATTTATGCAACGTAGATTAACTAAACGGTTGCATGACGCTTACGAGCAAAGTGAGGAAGCTAGAAAGCTTACTGTTAAAGAAATAGATGAATTGGAAAAGGAAGCTTCGGTTCTTCAATCTCAAATTGAAGAATTGGAAACACGAGTTGAAAGAAGCGCAAAGCTTCAAGAAGCAAAAGAAGCTAAATTAAGCGATGACATTGCAAGGCTTGAAGAAATAGAAGCAAGAAAACAAGAGCTGTTAAACAATTTGGCGTTAGATGAATGGGAGAAGTTTAAACGAAACGAAATTACGCTAAAAGAAATGGAAAGTTTCAAAAGGGCTGTTGAAAGTAATAAAGAGCTTCAAGAATTGCAAGAAGAAATGCGAAAGATAATCATTGGTGTTGGGGAAAATCCAGAAGATATAGCTGATTCTTTTTATGCAAGAGTTTGGGAAGGTGTAACGACAGGGTTGTCTGTAAGAATGATTTTAGATGAATTGTTTGAAACAGGGTTTTTTGACACTATTAATGGAACCAAGAAAGGCACAGAATTAGCTAGAGAGTATTATGAGGCGTTAATTAACGCTGTGGATGACAGATTGCGCATATACCATAACGATTCTCTTTTAAGTATTGCTCAAACCCCTGAGGCTTTAGGACATATTTCTTTTCAGTTGTCTCAACAAGAACGTGGAATGTTTGTTACGTTTGCTGAAATTGATGAAACAATTGTGTCTTTGCTGGAGCCTTTAGGTCCAGAAGCTAGAGGTCTTTTGATTAGGCTGTTTGCGCCTAATCAAACTGACGATATTTTCTTAACGCCTAATGCCCAGTTGGGGACAGAAGTTGTTTATCCAAAAGATGTGGATTTGCCTGACGATCCTTTCGTCTTTGAATCTAATAATGGTTTTTTAGTGCCTATTGATTCGCATGTTTTGTATAACCTAAAAGCTAAAGTTAACGAAATCCATAATCTGGATTTAACAGATGAAGAGTTTTTCAGGGCTTTAGATAGAATTTCTACAGAATTGGGTTACCAGCCTAAAAACGCTAGTCGCCATTATGGTGATGCTAGGCGTTCTAGTGATCTTTATTATTTAGCTGAAGATCAATCTTTTGCTTACGCTAAACCAACGATGAACACTAACGGTGATGAAATTGATCCTTTGGTTATGCGACATTATTTTGATCAGTTGCAAGAAATTAAACTTGATCCTTCTACTTCTACGCTTAGTGAAGCTGAGCAAGCTCGGCGTGCTATGGAACAAGCTGAAATTGCGGTTTCAACTGCTAGAGATCGTGAGATTAATTTTTCTGAGTGGAGTAATCTTAATTCTACAGATAGTCGTTTTTCGGGTCCAGAAAACGTTGAAAGAATTGGACCTAATGAAATTTTAAACACTTTAGAAAGAGAAAATTACGTTATCACTTTGCCTGATGGAAACAGTCTAAGTGTTACACAAATACGTAGATTGTTTGATGGTATACATGATTGGCTTTTGAACGACAGTATAGGTGAGTGGTTGCTTAATAGCCGTTTTGTTTTAGACAACATAGAACGTGAAGCTACAAGAACTTCTGGTGGGCAATTCTATGTTCTTTCTGATGCTTTGGATGCTGAAATAGAATCTGGAATTAGTCGCTTGTCAGCGTGGGAAAGAGAATTTAATCCGAAAAAATCTCATCCAAGTGCTCAAGAAACAGAAGTAGATAGCATTTTTGATCTTATGCCTGTGCCAAGCGTTGAAGCATTGCAGGATGCTCAACGCAGAGTGTTTGACGGTTATTACAATAACCCTGATCGCACAATGGTTGATTTAGATCCGCTTACAAATTCGGAAGTTATTAAAGCTGCGAAATTATATTTTGGTGTGCGAGGGCATCGTCCTTTGGCTCAAGTAGATAATTTAGAAGATCTTGGGCAAATGGTTGATGGGTATAGAAAATTTATTCAGCAGAGAATTGACGAAACCCTTAGGGAAATGTCTGACGATCCTTTAGTCGGTAATGTCATAAACTCTTTTATTGATAGTTTAGGTCATGTGCGTTTGCCAACTGGGGAAACGGTTAATATGGCTGGTGCAATTGCTTACATGGAACGCTTTAAAGAAAGAGGCATGTCTCAAGCTGTCTTTAGAGCTGGTTTTGATGATTCTTTTGAAATAACTGAAGAAATTGTGCGTTCTATGGAAAAGATTGATCCTGCTTTGGTAAATGGGATTGGACCTGAATCTGCTCTTCCAGAGTCTTCAATATTGAATCCTGAAAATTGGGATGCAACTGAAGGCTATTATCAAAGAACTTTTACGGATAAATATGGGAATGAACAAACTGAATATTATTTAGTTAAAAAATTTGATAATCCTTTGGATTTGGACAAAATGTTTTTTGCTTACAAAATGTATGAAATTGCTGGTGTTCAGGTTCCTAAAGTAAAGAAATGGGCTAACTCAAATGGTTCTTATCTATGGCTAACTTTACCTACTGATTCTAATGGGCAACTTTTGTCTTTGTCTTCTGTGAGGAAAATGGCTGATGATCCTAGTGGACGGCGTATGCCTTCTGAATTGACTCGTGCTACTGATAGACAGCTTCCATTAGTAGATAGACCGCAATATGAACGTAGCGAATACGTTGATCTTGCTACAGCAATAGATCTACTTATAGGAACTCCCTATAATCCTATAGGTCGTCCAAGAGTAATGGGAGACTTAGGCGAACGACTTATCCGTGTTGATTTAGGCGGTATTTTCTTTGATGGTCTTGGGGATGTTGTTGACGTAGGGGATTTAGACTTCTTTCTTGGCTACCAAATAGGCAATTTTAATGGAAGAACAAGGGTTGGTTTAGGTGACCCAGATGCGCCAATTTCAACGCCAGTTACTTCTGGAATGGGGGAAGCTGCTAATAGGTGGGAAGAAGAAGTTATTAGAAAATGGCAGGCTTCTTCAAATTATGATGAAAGAGTTCGTGCGTGGGAAGATTACGATGAACTTATTGTTGAGTGGGACAAGGCTAACCCTGAGCTTGCTAAACAAAGAAAACTTTATGAATCTGGTGAAGCTTTAACAGAAGACCAAATTAGGGATCAAGCGATTGGCACTGTTGTTAAACGCATACGAGATCGGGATGGTTTATTTGTTAACCCTAACGATGTTGTTAGCGATTATCCTCATTTAATAGATGATGAAATAGCTCGTATTAACCAATTGAATCAGGGTGCTGATTCAATTGAAGGATTGCCTAAGCGTCCTGAATTTGATCGTCCTACTGGTAAACGTCCTGACGTTAAACCCACTAAACGACCCAAAGATCTTCCAGAAGGAATTACTGAAGATACTGTGATGGAACGGCATCTTTTTGAAGGTTCTGGTGCTGACACGATTCGTTTAGGTACTGATAATTTTGGGTATCCGAATCCAGAATATGTTCAAGCTTTATCTAATGCTGTTGATAGGTTAGATAAGTTTAGGCTTGAGCAAGGTGGCTTTAGGCGATTAATTGAACACATTTTGGGAAATACTGCAGATGAAGCTTTGATAGCTAAGTTGTCTTATTTTATGGATGTGAGATTGAATGCAATGTCTGAAGCTTTGCGTGGGCGACCTATTGCTTTAGGCACTGATGAAATGATTAGGGAAGCTGCAATCAAAGCAGGTATTCCTGAAGCTTTTGTAGATAAAACTGATGTTAGGAAATTGGTTCCTATTATGCGTCAATTTAATAGGTTCCATTATGTTCAAACTCCTGCTGGTCAAGGTTTTATGATAGATGTTGCTCGTCAAGGATCTAGCCCAATGGATTTTGAGGGCGTAACTATAATAAACCCTGAATCTTCAATACAGCCTGCTTTAGAAACTCCAAGCTTATATTCTGATTCTTCTAGCATGTTTACTTTAGCTCCTTACGCTTTTATGGACGTAAGTAGCCAGTTTGGTCTTGATGGTGCTGGAGTAAGAAACGTTTGGCAATATTTAGAACTTGATGTAAATGCAGGTAAAATAAAAACTTATGGCGCTAGCCCTTCGCAAGCTAATGTGGGTGAAGAAATAGCTGACAGGGGTTTAGCTGCAGGTCGCATACATGGGGGAGATGTAGGAGAAGATGGCAGTAATTTCTTCCAATGGGCTGCTGAAGATAGGTTAATGAGGCTTGCTCTCAAAAGATTATATGACCCTGATAATTTGCATCAGATTGACATGGACGATCCTTTCTTCTGGGAAAAGTTAGAAAACATTGCTGGTTATGGACCCCAGTATTCTACGCAACCTAGAGCATTGCAAGGTGTGCGTAATTACAGGCAAAGCCCAAGAGAAGTTATCCCTAAAGGTGATAGGTCTTTAGATATTCTAGACAGGCAAACTGTAAGCGATATTGACGAAATGATTGAATATTTACTTAGAGACTTTTTGACAATGGATGCTAGTGAACGGCAAATGTTTGGACTTAAAAAACCTTTAAGCAAAAAAGAAATAGAAAGCACTGTTCAAGAAATAGTACGTAATATTCGTGCAAATGATCTTGATGGTGTGATGACTTGGGTTCCTGAAGCTGGTTACGGTCATTGGGTTCGTAATCCTTTAGTTAGTGCAGAAAACAGTCCGCATAATCCTTTGTATAAATTTTTTATGAGTGATAATGAAGCCCAAATAGCTCATGTTCTCCATGATCGCATGAGCAAAGCTAACGCTATTTATGCTTTAATTACTGCAAGGTCATTGCTTTCTGCTAATAGTGTTATTCAGAAGTTTCCTTTAAAGCAAAAACTTGGCTTTAGAGAAATTTTTGAATTTGTTGCTTGGCGTGATTTGAAATACAGAACTGCTATGAGGTCGCCTTCTGATAATTTTATAGGTGAAGTTGCTTCTTTGGAAGATGACTTAGCTGAGTACATGATGAAAACTGATCCTGCTAATCCGCAACTGTCTTCAGATAATATTGATGCAAAAATGTTGTCATACATTTATGCTAATCAGTTACTTGGACGTGTTGAAGCACGTGACATGATAAATGCTGCAAGACCAGTTGATATGCTAATGCCTAGATTAGTGGAAAATTGGAAAGCTTCTTTAATAGGTGATGGGTATATTGCTGTTGCAACGCCTACACGTTCAGGGAGCGCTAGGGTGTTTAATGCTTTCCAAGATTCTCAACAATGGGATCAACTTTCTGCAATGAGAGAACAACAACCTTTCCCTTACAATGAAGAAACTCAAGGACTGTCAATTTTTGAAGGCGAACAACCTCAACAAGTTCCTTTTGGTGAAGGCACTACATATCCTTTGGAACCTCGCCCAGATGTTTTGAGTCCGTCAAAAGGGGAAGAAAGTTTAGCATTTGGAGAATCAGTTCAAGTAGGTATTAGTAATGAAATACAAAGAAGCGTTGGAACATATGATGATGATTGGATAGTTGATCTGCACGTAATTGACAAAACTGCTGTGCATATGAAAGAAAACGCTTTTGAAGTCCAATTAACTGATGTTAAAAACGCAAAAATGGAAGTAGAGTCCGCCATAGCTGATGCAGCTATGGAAGTAAGGAACCGTATTCTTCGCATTTGGCAAGGTATAGGAACAACCAACGAAGAGGTTGATTGGCTTAAACATTACATGGGATCTAAATGGGTAGATGATTATTTAGGTAACTGGCTTAAGTACATAGATGATAATAATTTGGATGTTTCTGAAGATTTGCAGGGAGTGTTGTTTGATGAAGCCCAAAAATTAGCTGATGAAATAGCTGTGCGAGTAAGAGACGATGAGTTGAAAGCTTTAAGGGCTGAAACTTCATGGTCGTCTAATAGGGAATTTGGTGCTTATTGGAATGGTGAAGCATGGATCATTCCTGCAGATGCTTTTGCTGACAATTTGGATGATATTAGTCTTTCAGGCAGGCTTGTAGATCCTGCTGAAAGATTAGAAAGCGCAATTTCTTTACCCATTAGAAAAGCTTTAGAAAGCTTTCACTCTCGCATGGGAAGAAACGATCTGTTCTTAGCTTACCTTGAAGACATAGGTATTAATTACAAAACCCCTCAAAACGAAAAAGCGATTACCTTTTTAGAGTCTGTTGGTTGGAAGGGCGAAGGTTTAGATCCTCGCAGACCTTTAACTAGCGATTGGGGAGAGGTTGTAGATGCTTTAGCTTCTGTCATTGAGCGAGAAATATTCCCTGAGGAATGGTTTGAGCAATGGATGAGGTGGAGAGTTAATCCTAATATAGATACGGCTTATGATTATCTTGATGCTCGTTTGCGTAATGCTTTGACTTACAATGACGGTTTAGCTTCAAAGCTTCAAGAAGTTGAAAACTTTTACAAGAATCCTGACAGGGACGAATTGATAAGAAACAGGGAAGATCTTTTCCGACCTGATCGTAATGGTGTTCAGCGTAGCATTGCTCAGCAGGAAGCTGCTGTTGAAGCTAGCAAAGCGCAATTAGAAACAGCTCAAGCTGCTCATATTAGAGCACGTCAAACTTTAGAAGATGCTAAGTCTAGAGCTAGTGAGATACCTGAGCGCATAGCGCAATTGAAAGATGTTGAAGATTGGTTAAATACAAGAAGTCTGTTATTGGAAGAAGCTATGTCTTCTTTGGAGCAATTGCGTTTAAGTTTTGCAATCGCTAACGATTCTGTGATGGTACCTACAGATGGAATGGGTGAACCTTTAGTTACTATTCCTAAAGCCAAAAAAGAATTTGAAACTATTTCTCAATTGCTTGTTGGTCATTCACCTCCTGAAGAGTTGATTAATGATATTGATTTATCCATTAGGTATTTAGCTCAAAAAGATGCTGATTTGATTGATGAAATAATTGCCCATGCAGAGTTAGGCGCTAAAGAATACAATCAACTTTTGGAATCTCCTATAGATGACAAGCTTCCTGCCAAGATGAAAAATCTTGGAGAGGTCGTTGTTAGGAAACATGTTTCTGGTCAGCAACCTATTGGTACTGGTGGGGGTATGAGTTCTGGTTCGTTAGCTATGGCTATGCAGGAAAGTGAAGAAGCTATTTCTGCTGCTTTAACGAACAAGGGCTGGGTCCAACATTATGACAGGGTGCATAACCTTATGAAAGGTTACATGATTCTTAAGATGGGCTTTATGGCACGTAACTTTTATGGTGGAGCTTGGATGAATTTCTTAGCTAATGTTTCTCCAAGTGATTACACTGATTTTGCTAGAGCGTATTTCTATGTAAAGCAAGAAAATCAGCTTTTATCTAATCGCAGTTTCCGTTTGTCTGGAGCTGGTGCTTCTAAGCAATTGGAAGAAGAGGCTAAAATTGTAGCTAAGTTAGAAAAGAAGTTAGGGAAAGTTCCTCAAGAGCACATAGAGTGGGTGCGTGAATTGGTAAATGGTGGTGCTTTGGGTGGCGCTCAAACTGCTACAGAGTTTTCCCAGACTGTAAGTATTGGTGGTAGAACGATTAACTTCGGTAAAGTTAATCCGTTCAATTCTGGAAACTTTGTGTTAAGTGGTTTTAGAAATATGAACGTTGGCGTTGAAACTATGCTACGTGGCGCTAATGGGTTTAGCATTATGCGCAAAGGTGGAACCATTGATGATGCTTGGGATTCTATTGTTAAATGGCATTTTGATTACGCTGATTTGTCCACTAGGGAGAAAAAGATTAAAAGATTAATTCCTTTCTACACGTGGGCACGTAGAGCTATTCCGCTTACGTTCTCTGAGTTCTTTAGACAACCAGCGAAATTTAACACGTACTTTAAAATAATGAATGAGCTAGATGCAAGTGATCGTATTTTAAAGGAGGGAATAGCTGTTCCTACTTGGATGTTAAGGCAAGGTGGCATTATGTTGCCTGAATGGTTTGATATTGGCGGACAACCTACGTATTTTATGCCTGATTT
>CEQA01001211.1_pt1 | contig 14236 bp, 16 predicted proteins | sample 530501 | NCBI WGS metagenome assembly CEQA01 (sample SAMEA2620227, study PRJEB7988) | marine metagenome | isolation source: saline water (ENVO:00002010), including
GGAAAAATTACTTGCTAGTTTTGGCATAAAAGACGATGCAGAAGGGTTATTTTTAGATGACGAGATAGTAGTGGAAACAGATAAACAAATTGCACAACAACAACAAATGGCTATGCAACAAGCAAAGCAGATGGAAAAACAAGAACGAATTGAAAAGAAAATTGAAGATATAGACAAATACAAAGCAGAAAAACAAATTGACTTAGAAGCAAAACTAATTGAAGACAATCACGAAGTTATGATTGAAGGCCTGACAGGACAGAAAATTGCATAATAGACATTTTTCTTTTGAAGAAATTGAAAAGATTTTAAATGAAGAGATTCAAAATCTACATGTAAATGTAGATCAAGCGTTAATAGATCAAAACCATATTGATATGATGCAATTTTCTTACAAAAGAATAGCAATAAATAACATTTTGCAAATATTTAAATCAAAAATGAATAAAGGAGATTAAATGGAAAATGAAATAAAAAATTCTACTTTAGAGATAGAAAAAGTAGAAGAAAAAAAGAAACCAATAAAAAGAAAAAAGGAAACACAAGACCACCTATATAAAGATGGTATGTATGAGAGTGAAGAATTTAAAAAGACTCATTTATTTAAATGTAAAGTAAGAGCATCAAAAACTTTTGGTGTAACCATTGATCATTTAGAAAGTGCTTATGTTAATTTAAATGGTAAAAAGATTGACGGGTTTTACATCACCCAAATTATTGATAGGTTTGGATTTAGTAACGGAAAAATGTTAAGTAGAGCACAAATAGCTAATCAAAATGGACAGGATAGCGTTAAGGTTGTAGAAGTTGCTGAAGAAAAAATAACGGATATATTAAAAAATAAAAACGTTGTTCAAGCATATCAGAAACATATTAAAGATTTTGCCGATGGTTTTTTGTATGAGACAAAAACCAAAACTATTTTTGGAGAATAAAATAAAATGGAAAATGAAAACACAACAGACATACAGAACATGTCTACAGACGAGTTACGTAATTTCATCAACAAAGAGAACGGAATCACCGTAAACTCTGATGAAAACACAGAGCCGTCAACAGACAATGTGGAAAATGAAACTGTTATAAATGAAAATGAAACAGTTGAAGAAACGGACACTGTAGAAGTGAAACCAGAAGAATTGACAGATGACGAGAAGCCTTTCTATAAAGGAAAATCTCGTGAACAAATTATCGAGATGCAAGAAAACGCAACTAGAAAAATATCGCAACAAGAAAATTATTTACGCAAATTAGAGAAGGAAATCGAAGCAATAAAAAATAATCAGAATCAAGTGATGCAGAGCAAAAAAGAAGTTGAAGTACAAGAAGATTTTCTTGATAGATATGAAAAAGATGATCTTGAAACGATAGAAAAGATAGTTGACCGTAGATTGCAATCACGAGAAAAACAATATAATGAGCAAACTGAAGCACAGAAAAAAGCTAATTTTGAAGAAAATGATATTCAGTTTAGAGCGATGCAGGATGCATTACAGCTATCTGATATCAATTTGTTTAATGAATTTAACAAAAGAGTGAATAAAGAACTTCAAGAAAAAGGAAGAGAACAAACAGCCGATCAAAAAGGATGGTTTAACAACTTTGCCGCTAAAACGTTAAATGAAATTAAAAACAATAAAGCTAATTCTGAAAACGAAGTTGCCCACAAAAAACAAAAATTAGTAGCTAGAAAAATTAATGCAACCTCAACACCAACAACCACAACAGGCAGTCAATCAAACTCTTGGAAAGGGAAACCAGAACCAAAAGGGGCAGAAGACTACCGAAAATGGTTAATTGAAAATGCAGGTATTAAAATCTAGTTACTGTTAAGGAGTAACTGCAATGGCAGATCAAAAAACAACAGATGCAAGTATAGCACCAGCGGTAAATACGTATTACGAAAAAAAGATTTTAGAGGATTTTGATGCAAAGGCTGTATGGTATACAAACAGTCCTATAATGACACCAATTCCACAAGGTTCAGGTAACGTTGTGCAGTTTACACGGTACAAAAAAATTGATCCATTATTTCAAGATAATACTGATGAGTTTACAGCTCAACAATCGTATTTATCAGCGACAACTCTTAACGCTACGCTACATGAAAGAGATTCTTATGTCCAACTTTCTCGTGCTGTAGTATTAACTGCTATATCTAACGTACTAGATACGGCCGCTAGAAAAGTACAAGAGCAAGCTGTTAAAACACTTGATAAGCTTATACGTAACGATATTGGTATGGCGGTTGCTGATGTAGCTAATGCGTCTTCTGTTAATATGAATAACTTAGCTATTGATGGTGGAACGCAAAATTCTACTGGAATCACAGCACGTGTATGGTCTCATGATAAAGCAACTAGTGGCGACAGATTCCCAATGTACCACAACAAGCAACGTGTTGCACAATCTGCATTAGTTACAAGTTTTGCATCTTCAGCAATGACAATTAATACATTACAGCGTGGTGTTGAAGTGTTAGAAAGCAAAGATGTACCACCATGCGAAAATGGGTACTATAAATTAATTTGTAGACCAGAAGTTGCAGCTGAGCTTACAACAAGTGCAGGGTTTAAGGGTTGGATTTCTCCAACAAGTGCTGAGCCAGCATTAAAGAGTCCATCAGAAGTTGGTATAGTAGCAGGGGTACAAGTTCTTAAATCTACCTTAGCATATAAATACCCATTATCAGGCGATACATTAAGCACAGCTTCAGGTAATTTATATTGTTCATTACTATATGGTGATGAAGCTTATGGTGTTGCTATGATTAGTGGAGAGCAAGGCGAACAAGGATTTAATTTCTACTTGAAACAAAGTGGTCCTGAATCAACTAATGATCCAACTAACAAGAAGAAACAAGCGGCTTTCTCTATCTACGGTGTAGGTAAAGTTCTTAATAAGTCAGCTGGTCTTTGGCTATTAACAACAAAGGTTTAATAGGCTAAAATAAAAGGCGATAGCTAAAATTGCCTTTTCCCTACTGGATATTTTACCCATCTATCCAGTAGGGGGCGAAACATTAATATTGATATGAAAGGATATAAATATGAAAAAATTAACAAACAAAGATTTAGCATATCTCCTTAAAAATAATGTTAATGCTTTTAATGACTACAGAGACAGTTTTCCAAACCAAAAAATAGATTTTACAAAATTAGATGATTCTATTAACTTTAAACATTCTAGTTTAGATGATGCTAACCTCAGTAATATGAATTTAGATGGTTTAAACTTTACAGACTCAAACATGAGGAAAGTTAAATTAAAAAAATCAAATATTAGTGATTGTGATTTTACTAGATGCCGTTTAAATAATTCAGATTTAAGAGGGGTGCAAGCAAAAAATACTTGCTTCAAAAATGCTGAAGCTAAACATTGTGATTTTAGAGGGGCAGATGTTGAATCAGCTGATTTTATTTGTTGTTCTGTGCATTATTCTGATTTTAGAGGTTCTAATTTTAATTCCTCTCAAAAGAGAGGTTCTGATCATAGCAAAAAAATTGTAACTGGGCGAGAATGGAGTATGGATCATTGGTATGATGTTTTTTATTATGAATCAACAATTAAAATTGATTATGTTTCAGAAACTCAAGATATTCTTGATGATGTCAAAGAAAAAGTAGAATCGGATAGAAAGCATTTGGCAATTATTATTTTATTATCTATAGGTTTAATTGCATTTTTGCTTATTGCTTCATCATTTGTGGAGTAAATAATTATGGATAAATTAAAAGAAAGTATAACATATAATATTTTAGTTACTGGGGGTGCAGGGTTTATAGGCTCACATATTGTTGAAGAACTTTTAAAAAAAGAGGTTTTTTTTAAATTACCACTAAAAGAAATAAAAGTTGAGTTTAAAATTTTTATTCTAGACAATTTTTCTACTGGGAAAATGGAAAATATAGAAGATTTTTTAAATCATGATAATGTACGGTTAATAAAAGGTGATTTAACTGACTATAAATTTTTACTTGAGTTAATGCTAGGCATGGACTATGTTATACATCAAGGTGCTTTAGGGTCTGTTCCTAGATCATTTGATGAGCCTAAGCTATATGCTCAACACAATATTATCGCAACAATGAACATATTTAATATTGCTGAAATTTACAAAGATAAAATAAAAGGGATTGTTCAAGCGTCTAGCTCAAGTGTATATGGGGATACTGAAGAACTACCAAAACATGAAGAAATGAACGTAACGCCTAAATCTCCTTATGCATTTAGTAAGTTAGTATGTGAGGAAATGGCTCATAACTTTAATATAAGAACTAGAATACCAGTAACTAGTTTACGTTATTTTAATGTATTTGGTGCAAGACAGAATTTAAACGGTATATACTCGCCTGTAATCCCTAACTTTATTAATGCTATTAATAATAATGAACCTTGTATAATACATGGCGATGGAACACAGACGAGAGATTTTACTTATGTTAAATATGTAGCTGAAGTCAATATTTGTTTAATGCTCCGTGATTTATATAGATATTATAATAATTGCTCTGATAATGGATTTACGGGGATTGCTATACATGATAAACCTATATCTGATATATATAACGTAGGTTTTGGTAAAAATCGTAGTATTAACGATATTTTCAAAGATTTAGGGGGAACAAAAAAAAGACATACAGAAAGCAGAAAAGGGGATGTTAAGGACACATTAGCATATATGAATAAAAAAGGGTTTTATAAGTTAAGTGGGCTAGATTATAATGTTGTGCTTTACAATAAAGACAACTTTAAAGAATACCTAGAAGAAACAGTTAGGTTTTATACAAATGAAAACAGTTGACACCAATACATTATTAATAATTTTAATTATAGTAATTATTTATAAGTAATAAAGGAATAAATTATGAAAGAAATAAATTTAAAAGAAATAAATAATTCTTTAAACATAAATGAAAAAATTAAATTAGTTGAAGATTACACAAAAACAAATGCTAAAAGATTATTAGCTTTATCTAATATTGTAGAGGATGTTTTAAAAAACAAAATAGATGGTGATTTTGTTGAAACTGGTGTTTGGGCAGGGGGTTCATGTATGATGATGGCCTATACCTTATTAGATAATAATATTAATAAGCCTATATGGATGTATGACACTTACACTGGAATGTCAAAACCCACTGATTTTGATAAAAAGGCAAAAGAAGAAAACAAAGCCATAGAAAAATGGGAAGAAAGCCAAAAAGAAGACTATAACGAATGGTGTTATTGTTCGTTAGATGACGTTAAAAAAAATATGAAAAAAACAAAATACCCTAATGAATATATACAATATGTTAAAGGAAAAGTAGAAGATACTTTGCCAAAAACAAAACCAAAAAAAATAGCTATACTTAGGTTAGATACTGATTTCTATGAAAGCACATTAGCATCATTGCAACATTTATACCCTTTACTTGAAGAAGGGGGTTATTTACTAATAGATGATTTTGGTTGTTGGGAAGGATGTAAAAAGGCAGTTAAAGAGTATTTTCTAAATAAACCATTTGATTATGCTCACATAGATTATACTTGCATCGTACACAAAAAACCTTCTTTGACTTAGCACATTAACGTGTTATTATAAGATTATTCACTTAAACCGAAACAGGAAAGATGAATGGCCTTAAAGCTGTTCGTCTTTTTTTTTGTTTAAAAAATGGAGTAAGTTTTGCAACAGAACCAATATGACCAACCGAAAACTATATATTTTTCTTCTTATGATACCGATTTTGATACTGCTGATGGTACTGTTACGTTAGACGTGAAAGCAACATTGCTGAGAAATAGCGTGCAAGGGTATATTAACAATAGCACATCACATAATTTAATAATTAAATTTTCTGAAGATGGAAGTAATTATGGCCAAAATATATTATTGTTAGGAAATACACAATTTGATTGCAAAAGTATAAGTATTTCTAAAGTACAATTAACGGCAACACAAAACAATTCAGCTTATGAAGTTTTTTTAACATAGGAGTATTAGATGCCATTAAAAAAAGGAAAAAAGAATATTGGATATAACATAAAAGAATTAAAATCTACAGGAAAGCCTAAAAAGCAAGCTGTAGCTATCGCTCTAAAAAAAGCAAAGGTAAAAAAACGTTATGGGAAGTGATTTAAGCTCATTAAGGAATTTGTTAGAAACACAATTAAATATAGGTACAACGTCAACTAGTACTGACACAACAAGCACCGTGCTAAACTCATACATTAATAAATCGATACGTAAAATTGTCAGAGAATCAGAACCAGTTGAATTATTAAGTGCAACACCAACGAATATAAGCATAACAGCAAATCAAAACACTGTAAGTATACCAAGTACACTTTTAACAACTCATGAAGTATATTATAAAAGCTCTAGTGGTACGTTTAGACCTATGATAGCAAAAGATATTAAGGCTATGATTTCACAAGTAGGAAGTAATAATTTTTTTAATACGGATTATACAGGAGACCCAAGTTATTACTGCTTAAGAGGTACTAGCATATTATTTGATAAATATTTTGATAGAACAGAAGCGGACAGTGTTAAAGTATATGGTGTAACAGCTCCTACTACATTAGTTTCAGATTCAGATACAACAGAATTACCAGTTGATTATGACATGTTAATTACTTACTTTTCAGCATATTTTTATTATCAACGTGATGACGATTTTGTTAATCAACAAAAATTTCAACAACTTGCGACACAAGAACAAAATCAGTTAAAAATAGACTTAAATACAAATAATGAAAAAATTATAACAATGGATCCTTCTTATTTTGGTAGCTCAAGAAGGATAAACGACCCTAGCGTATTTTTTAGTGGATAAATAAATGGGAAATTATCCTTACACAGAAATTAAATATTTTAGGGGGCTAACTAAGTCAAGAGATGTTTTAACATCTTTAGATGGTCAGCTACAAAAAAATCATAATTACTTATATATGCCTGCAGGGGGCTTAGAAGAGAGAGGGGGGGGAGCTAGGCTTACACAAAACCCTAATGCAGGAAGCGATACAGAAGATCCAGTATTTAGTTTAGCTAATTATATAGCTCCTAATAATTCAGAGTTCTTGATAACAAATCAGGACGATAAAGTATATTATTACAATGACGGATGGCAAGATGCTAACGCTAGTCTAGGCTTGACAGCGGACAAGAAAATACGGTGGGAAATGGCAGGTTTTGGTGTTAATCGTGCTATATATGGGGTTAGTGGAGAAGATTATATTGTAAAAGTAATAGGAAACACACCGTCAGCGACAAAGGTAACATCAGGTATACCTAGCGGATTAATGCAATTAAAACTACATAAAAACAGGCTTTTTGGAGTTGATAATGAGGATACATTATATTTTACGAACGTTTTAGATTTTGATGATTGGAACACAACGGCTAACTCTATTGAGATAGCACCTGGTATTGATGGTGGTATTAGAGCCTTAGAAGTATGGGGTGATGCATTGTTTATTTTTAAGGAAAAAGGCGTATATGTATTGCCTAATGCCGATTTACCAGTACCTAAAACAAACTGGAATGTATTAAGAGCTGATGCGATTATTGGAACACAAAGCACTGATAGTGTGAAACGTACACGAGTAGGAATAATGTATTTAAGTACGGATAACTATATTAGGTTAATTAGTCCTAATATTAGTTTTTCGAGTGGTGAGTATACTCTAGGCGGTTCAGGTAGTCCTATAATATCAGAAGATATACAAAATGATATTGTTGAATTAATGGATACCACAATCAAAACAAATGCTATTGCTGTAGTATTTAACGATTTATATATTATAAGTTTTCAGTCAGTAAATAATAGCTTAACCTATAATGATTTAACTTATTTTTGTGATACCACAAAATTTAATCAATTACCTAGTATTCCACAACCACAGCCGTACTGGGGTGAATTTACTGGTTTTGATTATGATTTTTTTGCAACGCAAACTTCAAGCAATAAGCTAAAATTGTATGGGGCAAAAGGGCTAAATGGAGATGTGCAAGAAACCCTTAACAATGATATTCATAACGACAATGGAGAGCCTATAGTTAGTAAAGCTATTTTAGCATGGTTGCCAATAGGCGGTTCAGGTACAGTTAAGAGAATTAATACTATATATTTCACTGGTGATACGGATAACTGGAACATAAACCTAAATTTTAATGCTTATAGGCTTGGTAAAGATTTACCCTCAGAAGGTGAGGGAATATCAAGAGTGTATACAACGTCTTTAACATCGGCCGCTATAGTAGGCTCTAGTGTTGTAGGAACAGCTACAATAGGCGTAAGGGGTGTATCATCCACTAAATATTCTTGTAATTTACGTGGTAATTATTTTGTTGCTGAGTTTGGAAACGAAAACGCAAACGAATTTACAAGAATTTTAAAAGTTATTGTTTATTTTAGAAATTTATCACAATCATAAGGAGTAAAACATGCAAGGAATAAGCGAAAATTTAGGAGATGCCCCAAACGCAAGCCCTATAGAACAAGCTACATATTTAACACCAGAACAACAAAAATTAGCAACTCAAACGTTTGAAACACAAGTAGAGCCTTTAAGAAGAGGTTTTAAAGAGCGTCTTGAAACAGGAGTAGAAGGGTTAGCAAGAAGAGGGGTAGCTTTTGGAGGGGTTGGCTCACAAGGTTTAGCTGATATATTTGAAGCACAAACACAAGCAGAGGCACAATTAGCAGGGCAAATAGCAACAGGATTAGGAGCAAGAAGTTTAGATCAAGCGTTTCAAGCAGCGGAAGCAGCAAAACAAAGAGAGTTTGCTAAAGGAGAAAGATTAGGAACTCAAGAGTTTGCTAAAGGAGAAAGATTAGGAACTCAAGAGTTTGCAACAAAGGAAAGAACAGGTGCAGAAAGTTTTGTTGAGAGTCAAGCAAAATTAGATAGAGACCAACGTATAAAGGAATTAGACACAACGCAAGAAGACAGAGAAGACCTTTTTAAATTAAATGAAAAGCTAGAAAAAGATTTATTAGATATTAAAAATACATTTACTACATCAGAAAGAGAAAAGATAGAAGAGTATAACGAAGAATTTCAAGATGCAGGATTTGATCAAGAATTTGATATACTAAAATATAAAACTCAACAAGAGCGGTTAAATAGAAATGAAGAAGGAATTTTAAATTTAATTAATTCAGGTCAAGTAACGACAGAAAATGCAGATCAGATTATAGGAGCTATTTTTGAGAATGTTTTAACAAATGATGAAGGGGAGTTTGAAGGAATACAGTTCACTCCAGCGGATGAATTAAACTTACAAAGAACAGCAGAGCAAGCAGGTCTTACAGTTGATGAATATACTAGATTGAGAAGAACGTTAGGACTAAAACAAAGAGCTGTAGTTTATGATGAATTAGTTAATTTTGTATTCAGTCCGAAAGTTATGCAACAACAGCAGGAAAGGCTTGCTAGGATTGCATCAGGGGAAGATGTAGAAGAATTAGATACAGGAGATGGTAGCTATACTTATAGTGGCTATGGTCCATTTCAGGGTACATTGCGTGAAGATTTTGATACATCACCAAAACCATCTTTTAGTGATATTACTGACTCACTAGGTAGTACAACTACAACAGGTGAGAGTATCGGCAGTAATATAAAAGGTTTATTTTAAAAATAATTAAAAAAAGGAATTAAATATGCAGTATCAATCTAATTTATTACAATCACTAGGGTTACAAGATATATTAAATATGCGTGAACGAGAAGCTATTCAGTCAGGGCAGGCTATAATACAAGCTGATATGAGAAGGCGTGAAGACGAAGCGATAAAACGACAGGAAGAAGAACAAAAAAAACAACGAAAAGCAGGTATATTTACGTCAATTTTAACGTTAGCAGGAACTATCGGAGGAGCTGTTTTAGGTGGTCCAGCAGGAGCAGGATTAGGAGCAACGGTAGGAAAAGGTCTAGGTGGTATGTTACAGCCTTCTAGCTCTACAACGAAAACTACAATGCAAACACCGCAAATGCCAATGTATCAGTCATACCCATATAATCAAACACAATCACGAGGGGGTCTTTATGCCTAGTTTTGAGGAAATACAAGATAAGGGGTTGTTAGCCGCTAAAGGCTTACAGGCGTTACTTATGGAAGGAATAGGAGCGGTAGGTCAAGGCATAGGAGCGGTAGGACAAGGAGTACAAGCAACTGGTAGGGGTTTAAGTTCGATGCTACAAAAACCAGTACAACAATTTAAAACGTTTGACCCATACACACGTGCAGAAATTGGGGGTTTAGCAGGACAAGTCTTAGGGGAAGCTATAACAGGAAGAGAAGCCCCAAGAACAGCCGAAGCTATTAGACAAGTTCCTAGTATTTTAAGGCAAAGAAAAGAGCAACAGCAACAACAACAATTAGAAAAAGTAAAATTACTACAAGAAAGACAAGCAGAACAACGCAAAGAAGAAAGAGCAGAACTAAAAGAAGAAAGAGAAGAACGAAAACTACAATCTGAATTAATTAAAAAAGGTCAACTTGAATTAAACCAAGAAAATTTTGGACTTGTCGAAAACATTGTTGATAAACCTTATGGAGAAAAATATATTAATGTTTCTGAAGATACTGGAAAAGCTATTTTTAACCAAAAAAAATACGAAGAAGACTTAGCTAGTGCTGAGGCTGATGTTGCTAAGGCAGAATTAGAATTTAAAAAAATGGATAAAGTATTAAATGCTATTGATAATCTTTTAGGTGATGAAACTAGCTTATCCGATTTAGGGAATGCTCTTACTGCCACTGGTACAGGGGAGGCTTTAATTGAGAAAGGTGCTAGATTTATAGGTACACCGAAGCAAACAACAGCACTTACATATCTTGACCAAATTAAGGCTAATTCAGGGTTTAAGGAGTTGCAGGAAATGAGAGAAGCAAGCCCAACAGGAGGAGCTTTAGGGGCAATATCCGAAAGAGAATTAGATTTATTGATTACAGCGAGTTCAGGAATTAAAGAAGGAATGAACCCTAAAGAATTTTATGACCAATTAATTAAAATGAGAAATAGTATTCTTGAAATGAAAAAAGAAGGTATAAAAAGTGTAGACGATATACTTAGTAAATCAGTTAGAAAAACAACAAAAGTAAGAAAAGTATATGACCCAAAAACAAAAACACTAAATGAGGTCAAAAATGATTGAGGTTCAAGTAGGTAACGAAATAATAGAATTTCCTGATACTATGTCAGATCAAGAAATAGAAGATGTTTTAAAAAAAGAATATCCTAGCCAAAAAAAAGCGGAGTTTGTACCTGAGCAACCAAAAACATTAAGAGAAAAAATAGCTACAGGGGCTAAACTTGCACCTTACGCAACGTTAGCACCACCTTTAGCATTTCCCCCTGTATCAGCTAGTATTGTAGGGGCTTCACGACTTGTAGAAGGGATAGCAGAAGGAGAGCCAGTAACAGAAGCAACAAAGCAGGCGTTAAAATCAGCAGGTATAGATTTAGCTTTAGGTAGTATAGGAAAAATTAAAAAAGTTGGTAAATTATTATTAAAGCAAAAAAAGAAAAATGTAGCAGATGTAGCAATCAAAACGGCAGAAGATACGGTATATGAAAATAGAGACATACTTAAAGGAATGAAAAAAATACCTATAGCCAAGCTAAGAGAAACAAAAGAATTTACCGATGCAGTGGGGGCTAAAATGGGTAAATCTTACGATGCTCTTAAAAAATATATAGTTAGCAAGCAACAAAAAGCGGTTTCTACTGGAATCTTAAAGAAAAATCCAAAGGCAAAAAAAGAGTTTAATAAACTTTTAGGTAAGTCAGGATTAGAACTAGACCCTATAGTGGCAAACAAACAAGTTTATAATAAACTTTTTGATGATCTTACAGACCCTAACTTAACAATGGATAAACTATATAAAATTAGAAAACAAGCTGATGAGGCTATCGACTGGAAATCAGGGGAAAAATTAACGCAACAACCTTATTACCAAATAAGAGAGTTTTCAGACAAAGTTTTAAGAAATAAAAAAATAAACACGAAGGCTAAAGAATACGGAGAAAATACGGATAAATTAAGAACACTGTTTGAAAATAAGATTACTCAACAAGCAGACAAAAAAATAGAAGGTGGAATGGGTAGGTTTGTTAAGAATAAATCACGAGAAGAACAAGACGAATTACTTAAAATTTATAAAGAAATAAGTAAAAAAGGTGATAAACTGGAAAGTGATATAGTATCTAATATAGGGGAATATGTTAGAGCTATACAAGTAGCTAATGCAATACCAAAACTAAAACCTAATGTTTTTGTAAAAACAGTAAGTAAAACCCCTTTTATTGGGGATGTATTAGCTGAAGAATATAAAAAAGAATTACCATTCAGATTATCAGTAGAAGAAGCAAGAAAAAAGTTGCTTGTTGAAAAGCCAGTTATTACAGCAGGAAGAAAATTAATTGCAGGATCAGAGGGTTTAACACCGATACAAGAAGAAAAGAAACCATTAATTAGAAGAAAAATAAAGGAGTAAATAATGTCAGAAGATTATATATCACAGTTTTATACGTGGGCTACTGGTAATACCATAACAGCGTCTAGGCTTAATGGTAATGTGTCGAATGTAACTGATGGCCTATCAGGTGGGTCTAAGGCTGTTAATGTTGGTAAGGTTTTAGTTGGTGGAACTGAAGTCATAACATCAGGTAGAGCAATAAATGTTACTGGTTTAACCTTAACAGGTGATATAACATCAACAGGTACAGCTATTGATTGGGATTTACAGGATAATGTTGCTTCAGCTTTAAGTTTTGATAGTGCTGGTAAAACTGGGTTATTAGAATTTGTTACAACTGATTCAGCGGAAGGTTTAAAAACGACTGGTTTTTTTAAAATTGTTTCTGATGCGGCTTCTTTAACTGCTGTAGGGGCTTTAGTTTTAGGGGTAGGCGGTGATGCAGGTTTATTTTTTAACGGAACGGATTTAACGATACAGACAGACGGGGCAGGAGCTTCAGGTATTATTTTCGATTCTGAAGATGATACGTTTGAATTTAAAGGTTCAGGAACGTTACAAGCAACGTTTGATACAACAGGTTTAAATTTAGTTTCAGGGGATGTGTTTAAAATTAATGGAACGAGTGTATTAAGTAACGACACATTAGGAAGTGGTGTTGTTAATACCAGTATTACATCCACAGGAGCATTGAATAGCGGAAGTATAACGTCAGGGTTTGGAAATATTGATGTAGGTTCTAGTAATATTGATGGTGGCACAATAACGGCGGATACAGCTTTAGTCGGTACTTTATCTACAGCTAGTCAAACTAATATCACAGCAGTTGGCACATTGAGTACTTTAACAGTATCTGGTGATGCGACTTTTGACACCTCCACGTTAAAAGTAGATTCTACTAATAATCGGGTGGGGATTGGAACAGCCAGTCCTGCCTATCTTTTACACATTAAATCAACTGGTGATGCATCAATTAAAATAGAAGCAGATAGTGATAATGATAATGAAGATGACAATGCATATATTGAATTTAGTCAGGATGGTGGACTTGTTACTGGCTATGTTGGGTATGATACAAACACTAATGACTTTACAATAATCAATAATCATGCAAGTGCTAACTTAACTTTTAAAACTGATGAATTAGAAAGAATGCGAATTGATTCTAGCGGGAATGCTTTAATTGGAACAACGTCAACTATACTATATGATGCAACCAGCGGGAGTGGTATTCAACTTATGCCTGGTGGGCCTACAGTTATCGCAAGATCTGGAAGCTCAGCACCTTTATATATAAACAAAACTACTGCTAACGGTGATGCGATTATATTTAGACGTGCAGGGGCGACCGTGGGAGAAATAACGTTAGGTACAAGCTCCACATCATACAATACAAGCTCAGATTATCGGCTGAAAGAAAATGTAACACCCCTTATTGACGGTATTGCTAGGTTAATGGAATTGAGACCTTGCCGATTTAATTTTAAAAAAAACAAAAACCAAACTGTAGACGGATTTCTTGCTCATGAAGTTCAAAAGGTAATTAGCGAAGCTGTTACAGGAGAAAAAGACGCGGTAGATGCAGAAGGCAAACCAGTATTTCAAGGAATAGACCAATCAAAAATTATTCCTTTGCTTACTGCTTCCCTTCAAGAATTGGCAAAAAAAGTTGAAGAACTTGAAAACAAATGTTTAAAATAGTATATGATATATTTAAACTATTCAGGGAAAATAAAAAAATGATGAATAATGATGAAA
>CEQA01008849.1_pt1 | contig 14219 bp, 14 predicted proteins | sample 530501 | NCBI WGS metagenome assembly CEQA01 (sample SAMEA2620227, study PRJEB7988) | marine metagenome | isolation source: saline water (ENVO:00002010), including
GTTGAGGATCACTATACCCGGCATCCCTATCGCAAAAGGTCGGCATCGATGCGGATGCAAAAACAATCGGGTCGTCACATATTCCGACGCAAAGACTGCAACCTATGAACGATCGGTCGCTTGGCATACAGTGGCAAAAACCAGAGGCAAACAGATCGCGCCGAAGGGAGTGCCAGTCCGGGTCGATGTTTTGGCTTACTATCCCAAACCGAAGCGGCTCCAGCATATCAAAGGCAATCTGCCAAAATGCAACAAACAATACGGAGACGCAGACAACCATCTGAAAGCCGTGCTCGATGGTCTGACGCTGGCTGGTATTTGGTTTGACGATGGACAGGCGAGCTGTCTTAGAATCGAGCCGTTGTATAGCGACGAACGACCGCGATCGGAGGTATCGGTTTTTTTGCCGAACACAATGATCGAAACTACAGACACAAAATGAACAGGAGGGACAATATATGGAGCACTGGAGACCAGTTCCGCAAGCGCTGATCGCGGACTTAATGTTGGAAAAATGGACGGAGACACGACCCGCGCCGGAAATCGTTGGATGGCTGATCGCATTCGATCGGACAATGGCGCGGCATCCGATCAGCGTTCGCCGGCTTGCCGATTATTGCGGCTGGTCAAGATGGAAGGCAAACCAAGTCAGCGCAAAAGTGAAGGCCTTTTGTGATACGTGGCAAGAATACCAGCCAGTCTTAACAAATAGTCAGCGACCATCAAAAGCTAACAACGACAGCAACTTACAAAGCAAAACCGGACAGGAACCGGACGGAAGCCAGACAGAAAACGGACATCGCGCGCGCGGTATTAAAGAAACAAAACACGAACACGTACAACTCGAAGACAAAGACGTTCAAAATGAAGCATCAAAACAGCAAGAGACAAAGTCGGGTTCAGTTGGTGTCCCTGTTGCAGATGTTTGGTCGCAGATGGAGGAAATACGCAAAAGGCAAAAGCCCGGTACAAAGTCGCGGCAGTTGCGCGGCAGATACAACGATCTGAAAAACAGAATCATCGAACACGGTGCCGAAGAGGTTTTGCACGCTTGGCGATGGCTATGGGAAAGCGAGGATCGCCGCGCGGTGTTTATGCGCTCGAATGGCTATGAGACCGGATCGTTTTTGCGTGCATCAAACCTTCGTGAATATGTCGATAAAGCAAACGACTGGAACCCTGATGTGCGTAGTTTGGGAGACTGGTTTAGCGATGCAGACTTCGACGAACACGGCAACATCATTCAACTGAAACAAAACGGAGGCTAAAATGGCTCAACCAAGCGTTGTCCGCAAATGCCTCTCCGCTATTGCGAGCAACTACAGCAAGAACGAACAATGGGTCGAAGACAATCTGAAGCTATGGGTCGGAGGCTTGATGGCTGTCACTGACAAGGATCTTGCAAGGGGAACCGAGACATGGTGCCGAACGAAAAACATGGCTCCGAACTTGGCGAGGCTTCGCGCAATAATCGAAGCCGACCCGACGACCAAAACTGCGACGGTCTACAACGGATGTCCAGCGTGCGATCAAACTGGCTGGAGGGAGATGGCTGGTCATTATGAAAACAAAAACGGAGAGCCGGCTGTTTTGACATGTGTCGCAGCGTGCGATTGCCAGCGAGGGCAACGCTTTGCAGCGGGACCAGCGATGCTGTTTTCAGACGTTGTTAGAATGTGGAGGTCGAAAGGCTATCATCCGATCTATTTTTCAACAGTGCAACAGCCTCACCTAACAACGCAACAAAGACACACTGCGAAACAGATCGAACACATGGAAAAGCTGAAAGACGACCAACTGAACAAAACACGAATGTCAGGATTCAAAAGTTCATGGCAATCGGTTGTTGACCGATGAAGGCATTGACGATCGGATCGTTGTTTAGTGGCATCGGTGGTCTGGAACTTGGCATCGAGCGCGCAATACCAGATTCAAAAACAATATGGCAAGTCGAGCAAAACCCATTCGCGAGATCGGTTTTGAAGCGTCACTGGCCTAACGCAAGGAGATATGCAGATGTCAGAGAAGTCGGATCACAAAACCTTGAACCTGTTTCCATCTTGGTCGGAGGATTCCCGTGTCAAGATATCAGCCAAGCCGGAAGTCGAGCCGGCATTGACGGAGAACGAAGTGGACTTTGGTCAGAGTTTGCAAGAATCATTCGCGAAATACGACCCGAATACGTCGTCGTGGAAAACGTCGCAGCGTTGCTTAGTAACGGGATGGGTCGAGTGGTCGGAGAAATGGCCGAGAGCGGGTATGACTGTCAATGGGACTGCATACCAGCTTCAGCCGTCCGCGCCCGTCACCGCCGGGACCGAATCTTTATCATCGGAACGCTGGCCGACACCGCGCGCGCAAATGGCTCGGCATGCCTGCAAACCAAGGACAGACAGGAAAAGCGAAAACCTCGAGGAAGTTGTTGCTGTTCGAGAACAGAATCGAATGTGGCCGACGCCATCGGCAGGCGTATTCAACCTGAACGAAGATCCGAAAACGTTTTTGAAACGACAAGCGAAATGGAAAGATCAGAAGGGATATCACAACTCTGTTCCGTTGACGGTTGCGGTGAAGATGTGGCCGACCCCATGTGCAAGGGACTGGAAAGACACGGGTCGACCAGAAATGCTCGCAAGCTTCGCGCACAAAAACAAACTGGCCTGTTCAGTCGCAGCCTCCGACACGTCGCAGAATGGGAGCCTGAATCCGACGTGGGTAGAGTGGCTCATGGGGTTCCCGACCGGGTGGACAGATTGCGATGCCTCGGAAACGCTGTCGTCCCGCAAGTCGGAGAAGTGATAGGTCGGGTCATCTTGGAAATGCACGGATGGCAGTGATGCTGTCCGATGCTGGACGAGCGGCATGTGGCGGTCTATACTTCCACATAGACAGGAGAACAACCCGTGCCGCGCGCAACGAAAATCCAATACGAAAAACGCATACGCGAAGTCGAACACGCTTTGCTGACCTACCCATGGACGCTCGATACGCAACGGCAACTCGCAGAACGGCACGGTGTAACAGACAGACAGATCCGCGAAGATGCGAGCAAAGTTAGGCAACAATGGGCTGAAGATTCGGTCAAGATAGACAATGAACAAGGAAAGGCAGACTGGCTTCAGCGTTTAAAAATGGCTCAACACCAAGCGAGAGCAAACAAACAAACAATCGCGCTCGGTCGTTTGCTGGCACTTGAAGCGCGCGCCATGGGATTCGAGGCACCGATCGCTGTCCAAGTTGAACACACTGTCGAACAGCTTGATCCCGTGTCGCAAGCGAAAGCAATCGTCCATCATTACGCGGAGGCTCGACGGCTGTTGCAAGCTGTTGGTGAACCAGTCGACCCGCAAATCATAGACGCGTCATGCGAGCCGAAGGAATGAAACTAAGTCCAGAAGCAATCAGCGCGCTCAGTAGTTGGGAACGCGGTAAAGAGCTGTCGCCGCTTGCCTATGCTGCCTTATGGCATCGCGAGGCTCCAAAAAGTAGTCAGCGTTTGCCAGTTATGCAGCCGGGTAAAGATGCAACACTCGCCGCCGGCGGGAACGGTGCCGGCAAAACCGAACTTGGAGCGATGTGGAGTGCTGCCGTAGCATGCGGTCGAAATGACAAAGCTGTTCAACAGTGGATAAAAGCAAACAACGTCGATCCGCGTTTAATACCGCCGGAAGGAGGGACAGTGATCGCGTCAAGTTTGAACGCAGCGTTGTCGATCCACGTACAACGAGCAGCGATTCGACGGTATTTGCCGAGCGGGACTACATGGCGAAATCCAAACGGTCCCGGCACGTCTGTCGCATACTTGCCGAACGGTCAGAAGGTTGTCTTTGTAACAAATGACGCGGGATCGCGATCTGTTCAAGGTTACGCAGCGGCGGCAGTATGGCTTGACGAAGAGCATGACGAGGCGTTCTACAACGAAGCGCTTCAGCGCGTGTCGCGCGTGCGATGGGAAGGTCGGTCGGGCTACATGATTCTCACAATGACACCGCTGAAAGGTTTGACGTCGTGGACCTATCGACGGTTCGTAGAAAAGCCCGACACAGGCACGCGGATTCATTTCATACACGGCGGCGACAATCCGTTCATCGACCAAACTAAGCGCGAGCGCATTTTGCGAAGCTATGGACCACATGAACGCGCGGCACGCGACAAAGGCGAATTCACCGCGATGGAGGGTCTTGTATATCAGTTTGATCGTCGCGTTCATTTGGTGGAGCCTTTTGAACCCGATCCAAGTTGGAGACGGTATGGAGCGATCGATTTCGGCGTTCGCAATCCGTTCGTGTTTTTGCTGGCTGCGATGGACCCGGCCGACATGACGCTGCATCTGTATCGCTTGCATCATCAAACCGAATGGACCATTCGGCAGCATTCTGTCGCGATCCGCGAACTTTGCGATCAGTGGCCGGACTGGATTGTTGCAGACAGCGAGGATCGAGGCAGTAGGTTGTCGCTCTCGCGCGAGTATGGAATACACACGGTCGCCGCGAAAAAAGGCAAAGGCTCCGTGCGTGCTGGCATTTCGGCAGTGGCAGATTTGCTACAGCTCGACGCAGAAAACCGGCCGCACATAGTCGTCCACGATTCGCCGATGATGCAGCCATTGATCCACGAGTTTCAATCCTATCGATGGGCTACAACGAGCACAAAACGCGATCAGCCAGACATGCCACTGAAAGCGCAGGATCACTGTATGGACGCGTTGCGTTACATGGTTCAAAGTTTGAGCGGTTCATCTTTTGCAGTGGGGTAACAATGCAAATTCATTCAATGCCGACAGCCGACCTTATCAACGACCCAAACAACGCGCGCACGCACGACGATCGAAACATAGACGCGATCGTGGCATCGCTGGACAGATTTGGTCAACAAAAGCCGATCGTTGTAGATGCGAACAACGTGGTCGTTGCAGGGAACGGAACTCTCGCGGCAGCGGTGTCGCTTGGATGGAAATCGATCAATGTGGTCAAAACGGAACTGAATGACACCGACGCGATCTTATACGCAATCGCAGACAATCGAACGGCAGAACTCGCCGCTTGGAATGCTCCGCAACTGCATCTGAACCTCGTCGATCTTGACTTACAGCCGGCCGACTTCGATGCGATCGGGTTCACTGAAAAAGAACTTGGCGACATGTTTCCAGATACAGCGATCGACGACAGCACGAAGGACGACGTACCAGAAGTCGAGGCTGAAGTTTTTAGTCAACACGGCGAGACCTATGAACTTGGTCAACACATACTTGTTTGTGGAGACGCGCTGGACGCGGATCTGATTGCTAAAATGTCAGAAGGCGCGGACGCAGTTGTTGCAGATCCTCCATACGGAACAGGCATCGATGCACCAAAAGGTCTCGGAAATAGCAGCGTGCCGATGAGTCTTGTCGGCGACCATGACCCGTCTTTAGCACGCAAAGCGGTCGAGGCATGGGTAGAAGCAGCGCCGGTTCAAGTTTGGTGGGGAGCGAACTACTATCTCGAAGCGTTGACCGGTTCTCCTTGCTGGCTTGTATGGGACAAAGACCATCATGGAATGACTTTTGCCGACGCGGAGCTTGCATGGGTAAACAGTTCAAGTCCGGTACGATGTTTCAGACACGCATGGTCAGGCATGCACCGAGCATCGGAACGCAACACCATCAGAGAACATCCGACACAAAAGCCGGTCGCGCTCTATGAATGGACCTTTGATGGTCGCGTGCCTGAGAACGGTGTCGTTGTCGACCCGTTTGGCGGCAGTGGTTCGACGCTTATTGCGTGCGCGGCGACTGGCCGGGTAGCAAGATTGATCGAATTAGATCCGCGATACTGTGACGTGATTCGGCGTCGGTGGACTAAGTACGCAAAAGCAAACGGTCTCGAGGTAGGCTCTGGCGAGTTGCAGTAGTAGACACAAAGATCGACTTGCGATAGCATTGTCGCGATGGCTTCTAACCTTGCAATTCGAGACGGCTGGTTCGTGCGTGTGTTGCGAGCGCTGAAGCTTGTTGATGTTTCGCCAGAAGGCGAGATCGATCATAGCGCCGGCGCGGACTTTATACCAAACAACGGTGCGGCTCCAAGTTATGACCCGCTTGCATCGCTCTCTTCGATGGCTTCATTTCCTTGGGTTTACAGCGCGGTGACAGCGCTCGCGACTGACATATCAAAAGTCCCGATCAAAGTTGTTCGCGGTGAAGGCGCGGATGCAAAGCCGGCAGATGATCATCCGCTGGCTTTGCTTTTGGCTAAACCTTCGTCGCGCGTTCCATCGGTTCTGTTTTTCAGACAAATCGTGACCGACCTTGCTTTGGTCGGCGACGCTTTCATTTTGATCGCCGGAAACAATCAGCCGGAAGCGCTTTTGCGTTTGCATCCAAGCCGAGTCCGAATCAATCCACAAAACGACGGACAGCCGGGTTCATACTATTACAACGGCGGCAGCTCTCCGATCGAGTATGGGTACGATCAAGTGTTGCACATACGATCGCCATCGTGGGCTGATGATCCTCGTTCGCTATGGGGAGTCGGAGCGATTCAGTCGTTGCACAATGATCTAATGACTGACAAGCGCACGCAAGAACTAACAGCGGCGTCAGCGCAAACCGGACGTCCAAGTGGAATTATCTCGCCATCGGAAGAGGGAGATCGGTGGTCAGCCGAACAGATCAAAGTGATTCGACGTGCTACCGAGGCTCAGATGTCCAGCGGCAGCGGCTTGTTGGTGATGGGAGGCGCGCTTGATTATACGCCTGTCGGATTCAGTCCGAAAGACATGGAATTTCAAGCCGTGCGCGAAATGACACGGAGCGCTGTTTTGGCTTGTTTAGACGTGCCGCCGACGAGAGTCGGTTTGCCAAGTGCGAACTACGCGACAAGTCTGCAACAGGCAAAACGCTATTGGGAAGGAATATCCGGCAAGTGCGCGCTGATCGCTTCCGAGTTGAACAGGCTTGCAGCCATGTTTCCAGATGGCGACGAGTTGCGCGTGCATTTTGACTTTAGCGGTGTCGAGGCGTTGCAAGAGTCGCGAAGCGAGCGCGTGTCGAGAGTGATGCAGTGGGTAACAATGGGAGTCCCTGTTGCGGACGCGGCAGCTTATGAAGGCTTTGACGATTTGCCGACCGACAACTTGATCGACGAATATGCGATGCAAGACGATCAAACGCAAAACGAAGAGCCAAACGATGAGCCCGATGAAGAGCAAGACCAAGATCCCGACGAGGATATTGATCGCGGTGCGATTCTGGATTTTGTGACGCGCGGTTTAGACACGGTTGACAACGCATACGAGCAAATCGATTTCAGTTTGCCAGATGGGGTCGTGACAGAACTGGAGCGCGGGATTGCATGGTACGAAGAAGGTCTTGCTGGCGATGGCTTAACAGAAAAAACAGTCCGCGATGCGCGCAAAATGGTCAGAGAAAAACGCGCAACGGTGAACAAAGTGCGACTGATGGTTCCATGGTTTGCACGGCATGAGGCAGACAAAGACGGAGAAGGTTTTGAGCCGGGTCAAGACGGCTATCCTTCGGCGGGTCGTGTTGCATGGGCTCTATGGGGAGGCGATGCCGGTAAACGCTGGTCGGAAAAAGTATTGCGGCAAATGGACAGCGAGGATGAACGCGAAGATCGCGATCAGCCGGCTGAAGTGGAGCGCACTGAAGCAGAACAGGAAACACGGATCGCGCCATGTGCGGATCTGAAGTCTCGAGAAGCGCGTCAGAAATACATGGGTCAGTTCATAACGAAGGTCAACGTCCCATTCGAGCGGCAGTTTGGTCTCGTTGTTCGTCGGTTTTTGCGCGGTCAATCAGCACGAATCGCAAAACGCGCCGAGATACTAAGTGGCAAACCTACCCAAAAAGCGTTCAATGCCAAAATCAACAGGGCAACACTCGGCGAAACATGGCTCCGCGACATTTTGGACCAACTACGCGAGGCTGAAATGTTTCGCAACATGGCGCGACCGGTCTTGGAGCGTCTGATTCGAGAAGCTATTGCGCGTGCGATACGGGATGCCGGCGTCGGCGTCGACGTTGTTCTTACGCCTGAATGGATCACGAATCAAGTCGATGCTTTTGTCTATGATCTTGCTGAACACGTCAACCAATACACGGGTCAAGTCGTAGAGGAAACAATCGAGCGCGGGATCGACAATGGCGCTACGATCGGCGAAATACAAGACGAACTTATGCAAAGTCACGCATTCAAACCAGCGCGCGCTTTGCGTATCGCTCGCACCGAAGTCACACGCGCGGTCGCAACAGGCACGCGCAAAACATACGACGAACTTGAAAATCGCGGGATCGAATTGACGCGGACGTGGATGGCAAGCCCGGGCGCGCGTGATGCGCACGCGGCACTGGACGGAGAGTCGGCAGGCGTTGACGGTCACTTTGTAGTTCCAGCCGGCGCTCCGCATGCAGGATCGAAAACAAGAAATCCCGGCGGTTTTGGCGATCCCGCTTTGGACATAAACTGCCGATGCACAATCACGGCAAGGGTGAAAAAATGACCACAAAACTCCGCACGATGGTTTTGAGAAGCCATACCGACAAACAAGGCAAGACGACAGTCACAGCAAGCGCACCGACGCCTGATCGATACGGCGATATCGTTGATGCCTCTTGGAACCTCGACCACTTCAAAACCAACAGTGTCGTTCTATGGGGTCACGACTACACGCAACCTCCGATCGGACGGGTCACGGATATTGGGCTCGAGGGCAAAACTTTAGTTGCGTCGATCGAATGGGATCGCGAGAGTGAACTTGGCAAGACCGTCGCGTCACAGTTCGAGCGAGGTTTTTTGAATGCGGTCAGTGTTGGGTTTACCCCGGGCGAGTCTATTGAACGATCTAAACTGGACAAAGACGATCCCAACTACGGCACGCAAGGACGGCTTTTTAGGCAAAACGAACTGATGGAATTGAGCGCTGTTTGCATTCCGGCTCACCGAGGCGCGCTTGCGATGCGGACTATTGGTGGTCCGTCAATGTTGAAACACATAATGAACGTCGAAGAGACGGAAGATGCGTGGATCATTAGCTATGCAAAAGGCGAAATGCACGACGAGCCGGAAGATGCCGACGATGCCGAAGATGCCGATCCAGCCGAAGACGCGCCGGAAGAGGCATACTACGAAGACGACGATGACAAGAAAAAAGAACACGAACCAGATCACGAAGATGATGATGAAGATGGCGAGCCTGATGGGGATGACGGCACGTACAACGACGAAGATGAAGACGAAGATGACGAAGATCAAGAGAGATCCATGCGCGCAATAGCGCGATCGGTGTTTCTCGATCTGATAGGAGCCGAGCCTGAACTTCTGGAACGTTCAACGCACGGCTCGCAAAACGACCGAATCGATCAAGATCCGATCGCTGTTCTGTTAGGCATTGACAAGTAGTGTCTCGCAGTAGTAGTTAAACAAAGAACCAACTCCCCAAACTCGGAGACAATAAAATGTCCGACAAACTCGATCTTACAACTCCCGACAAGGCGCGCAAAGCGCTCGCCGAACTTGTTTCGGAACAAAAGCGGCTGAAAGCATTGAACCGCGATCTGTCTGAAAACATGGAAGCGAAAAGCAAAGCGCTCGTCGAAATTAATCAGCGCATGTCCGAACTTGAAAGCGCTTCAAAAGCGTATTCAGGATCTCGCGGTGATGGCAGTGTCGCGCGCTACGTTCGACGCGACGGATCTTTGCGGTTGCAAGGAGAAGCAACGGACGAACACGCATACATGCCCGGGTTGCTCGACGATACACCGCGCACTGACTGGCAAGCGGATCTTCAAAAGTCTGTCGACGACTACAATATGGTCAAGACCATCCGTCGCAACGGTGACGCTCCGAAGGCTTACGCGCGGATGATGGAAGTTGTGCGAACAGCACCGCCGGAAATTCAAAAACTATACGGTGATCTTAGTGGCTCGGGAGCCGAATGGATTCCTGATGTAATGTTGCCACAACTCGAGCGGAACTTGGTCAGCGCTCGCCGGATGGCAGGCTTGTTCGAGACCGTTCCGATGGCAGACAAGACAGTTATTCTGCCGTATTTGACAACTGGATTCCGTCCATACAAAGCGGCATCGCCAGCGGGAGACGATCCGGCTCAATATACCAGCTCGAGCATGACTACAGCGCAACGCACGATCACCGCTTCCGGCATGGTCGTTCGCGCACAAGTCGATGCCGATGCATCGGAAGATTCTTTGCTGGCAGCGATGCCTATTATCAGACAGGAACTTGTTTCGGCTTTGGTAGACGGCGAAGAGGATGCCATTATCAACGGAAACAGCGAGACAAGCGGTGACGTTGATGCGCTTGCGTCTTGGAACATTCGCTCGCGATGGGGATCGACCGGTCTTGGTGGATCGGCTGACCATCGGAAATGTTGGGTCGGTTTGCGGCACCGCGCGTTTGATGTTTCCAGCAATCACACTCCGTCGGCAGAGTTGTTCGCGGACGTTATGGCAAGCCGTAGACAGCTTGACGCTCCACACGGAACGGAAGGCGATTGTGTTTTGTTGACAAGTCCAGAAGCCTATTTGAAACACTTGCTGAACTTTTCAGAAGTGAAAGGACTGGATGCCTTCGGTGCAAACTACACGGCACTGAGCGGACAGCTTGCAGTTTTGGCAGGGATGCCAGTGGTGATCTCTGATTTTATGTCTGCCGATCTTGCTTCGACCGGACTTTATACCGGATCGGGCTCGACGACTTCTTGGTGTATCTTCAACCGGGCACGCTTCAAAATCGGAGTGCGCGCTGGAGCCAGCGTACAACTCGATCAAGACATAAGTCGTGGGGTGTTCGACGTGGTCGCTCGGAATCGCGAGATTTTCTACACCCCTGACGCAGCAACAACCAAGAACGTCGCGCTCGGCGTCGACATTTCTACTTGATCGAAACTTTAAACTGGAGACAATAAAATGTCCGCACCACAATCTGTCACAGTATCTGCATTTGTCGATACGTCTGCGACCGTCACAACTGGCATCTGCCATGGGCAAGACGGCGAATATAAGCTGGAAAGCATCACGATCGTTCCATTTGCCGCGCTTGCGGAAGATGGCTCGAACAAGTATGTGATCGCAGCAAGTCAAGGGTCCGATTCCGTCGCGACTTCTTATGACACAAGCGATTCAGGGAACGTTCTTGCGGCAGGCGTAGCGCAATCTATGACTGTCACAACTACAGCGGGATCGGCTCTCGAGTTTGGCGCGACCGACGTGCTGAAGTTCGTTTGCACCGAGACCGGAACGGCGAACTTGAAAGTGAACATCATTTGCGCGTTTAGTCAGGCTCGGGTCTAAGCGGTGAAAAGTGTTCTCGTCCAGTATGCGATCCGGCCGGGTTGCAGTATGTATTTCAACGGGACCAGATGGGGCTCTATTTGCTGCAACTGGAAACAAGGCGAAGTGCGACAACTGGACGAGAACACTGCCACTATTCTCCAGTCCAAGTTTCCTGGCTGGTTTACGGTGCAAACATCAGAGATCGCGGAGCCTACTGTAGATCGCGCGATCAAAAGTCCAGCCAAAAAAGCAGCACCAAAAAAAGCGGCTGCAAAAAAGGCACCGACCAAAAGAAAAACGACCGCTAAGAAAACAACTTCAACCAAAAAGGCAAAATGATGCTGTTGAAAGCGACAGAAGCGAATGAGTGGCCGGCAGGTTTGCGGTGGTCAGTAGGCAAGACGCGCGAAATCGTTGTTGGTGACGATACTGAAGTTCCCGACTGGCTCGTAGAAGTTAAAGCCAAAAAAAGCAAAGGCAAAAAGGCACCGCCGAAATCTGATGAGGGTTAAAAATGGCTCTCTTGGACGCTGCTACGGTGCGAGAATATCTGCCGTCATTGACTGGATCGGCTGAAGATAGCACGCTGAACAGTCTGATTTCGCGTTTCGACAATCTTGCAAGCGCTTGGTGCGGATATCCCGCTGCCGCTGTTGGTGGTTCGTCAAGTTTCGAGGTCAAAACCTACACGCTCTATCTCGACGGCACTGGATCGAAGTTTTTGCATCTGCCAGTCGTTCCCGTGACAGGTATTACGTCGCTGCATGTAGACGTGGATCGCGGGTACAATAGCGACGACCTTGTAGCGGCGTCCGATTATGACCTTTTTGGTGACACTGGATCGGTCATTTTGAAGATCGACAGCGTGCAAGGAGCGTTTGATCATGCACCGCGAAGCGTGAAAGCGGTTTTCACGGCTGGATTCAGTACGACGCCCGATGCAATCAAACATGCGTGCGCGGTTCAAGTTGCGTATTGGTGGCAAGGTCGATCACATATCGGCAAAACCAGCGTCAGCGCCGGCGGCGGCAGTGCGTCTGTTGCAACGCTTGAACTTTTGCCTGAAGTAAAGCAATCGCTGAACTCTTTCAGATTGCCAAGTGCATGGGTAGGATGATCAATGGCTGACCCAACACTTGACGACGTAGCGAACCATCTACGCAACCTGTCAGAAGGACAGCTCATGGACGCGATTGAACTAATCGCGATCGATTATGGCTTGCAAGCGGAGGAGCGAACGAAGGATCTGATGCGGACGGTTCTGAAGGTTAGGACTGGCAGATTGCGCAACAGCGTCAGACAGCGCGTCAAACGTACAAAAAACAAAGTCACGGTCACACTTCAGGCTGGAGGCAAGCGCGTTCCATATATGATGGTCCATGAATTTGGAAGTGACGGCGACATAAAACCAAAGCGCGGAAAATACCTGCGTCTCCCGCTGCCGCCGGCAAAAACAAAAGCGGGAGTCGATCGACGATCCGGCGGTTCGTTGCGCGGTGACAAGGATTTCAAGTTTGTCCCGGCTAAATATCTGAAAGGCAACGACCCGCTCCTGATACACGTTCCAAGCGGAAAGCCATGGTATGTGTTGAAACGATCTGTCCGTATTCCACCAAGACCAACAATCTCGAAGGCTTATGAATGGCTCGAGGCAAACATGATTCCAGCGTTAAACGAGGCGATCAAGTTTGAAATCGAGGATCTGTAATGGGGAGCACTGAACGCGATATTTTGCAGCGCATAAAAACGGATCTGACAGGCATTACTGGCGATTCTTACAACTACGATTTCAGCGCTTCAGATCGCGTCGTTCTTGGATCTGACCAAGAGCCGATCCGTGTCCCGTGCGCTTACGTCAATCCGTTGAACGTCAGTACAAATCAAACAGCCGGCAAAACAAGACTGCGAAACTATGATCGCGAGTTTAGTCTACAGATCGATGTGTTTGTTCCGTCGACAAGTTCTGAACCCGGGAACGCGGTACTGGCAGCGCTTGACGCGCAATCGGACGTAATGAAAGCGCTCGAGAATGACCGGTCGCTTGGTTCTGTTGGTGTTCGTGACCTTGAAGTTAGGGCAAGCGCCTATGATGGCGCGGAACTCGATTTGCCATCGATCGGCGTTGCCAGTTTGGTCGTTCGTGTGATTTATTCAGAGAGGGCTGGATCATGAGTTGGTTTTCTGAAAGCTGGAAATATCGCATTCCGTTCTCGATGTTGAACCCTACTGCCGGAACCAGTAGAGACGGGACGATTACAATGCCGACCGATTTTGGGAAGTTTTGGGACAATGTGCAATCGGACTTTGACGATGTACGAGTCACCGAGGCAGACGGGATCACCGAGTTGGACTTCCAGATCGCAAACGGCAACTATGCAAACCGAGCGGCGACCATACAGATCGATAACTACGACTGGAGCGCGAAATCATGGGGTCTCGCAAATAGCACGTACACCGCAAACACGGCCGGGAGCGTTGTTCAAGGATTTATCTATTTCGGGAATACAAGTGCATCGAGTGGTCAAGGTAGCAACCTCACAATCTCGAACGCTGAAGTTGTCGGTGTTGAACTAAGTAGTCCGAGCAGCGCTGGAACGCGCGTTTTGCGTCCGCAACTGCAACGCAAAGGACAGACAGTGACCGATCTGTTTTTGGTCAAAGGCTCCAAAGAAACGATCAAGTGTTGGTGGGACTTAAATGGATTGATGGCGAGGCGCGCAAGACCAGAACAGCAATCGACGCTCCTTGAAGAGATTGCGTTTGTTCAGTTGCGTATTGATCAGCAAGACGGCGACAACTTGGTCGATCGCACTTCCATCATGATCGATCCTGCAAGCGTTACGTTCTCGAATGGTCACATAGTCCAACACAACCTCACAGCCGGCGCGTCGACTGCAAACTATCTTTTGCAACTTTTAGTCGGGAC
>CEQA01009892.1_pt1 | contig 14127 bp, 5 predicted proteins | sample 530501 | NCBI WGS metagenome assembly CEQA01 (sample SAMEA2620227, study PRJEB7988) | marine metagenome | isolation source: saline water (ENVO:00002010), including
CCACCAGCATTCTTTTGTTGTAATTGAGATCCAACATTAAAGGTTGCAGGTTGATTGAATGTAAATTTAAGAATGTTATCTGCTTGTATAGCATCAACAGTCTGAATATAGAACTTACCCCAAGTTTCTGGAGTTGCTTTAACTTTTCTACCACCAATAGCAGGTATAGTCGCAGTTCTAGTAGACCATACATCTGTAGTTGATGATATAGTTAAAGAATCAAGTACAAGAGTTGAGTTTACATCATTATAATCTAGAACCTGTAAACCTTCGCCAGCAAGTGTTAATGATCCTGAATTAATTACTTGATCAGTAACATTACTGTAAGTATATGCAGCAGTATTGAATTGCCACTTAGTATTAGTTCCAGTAAAGTCTCCTTGACGAGATGTATCAACATTCTTATCAGTCTTAAGTATTAAACCACAATCAACAGCGTAAGTATATTTCTGAAGATAAGTGTTGAAATCAGCAGTTGTAGATGGAACAATAACCTGAATTACACGGTCAGTAATCTTAAATCCATCAACGTTAAATGATCCAGCAGTGGTAACAGCCACACCTGTTGCAGCACCAGTCCAGTTGGGTGAGTTACCCATGTAAATCTTAGCAGTAGTTGCAATATTACTGTTTCCTGGAAGAGTTCCTGTACCTACCTGAATTCCATTAGCATATAAGGTATAAACATTACCTGCTTTAGTTAATGCAACATGAACATAACCAACGTTGTTAATTAAAACATTATCAACACTAGAAATAGCACCAGCAGTTCTTTGAGTAGTAGCAGAAGCAAACATCTCAAGTCTCTTATTACTACGGTTTAACATGACCGTAATACCTGGTTCATTACCATGTCCTACACCAAATAGGATATGATGAGTAGATCCAACAGCACCTAATCTAGTATCTTGTTGATCATTAGTTTCATCAACTGAGTAGAATCCTTCTATTGTCCAGTCACCATTAATATCAAAGGAATCTCCAAATCCCCAAATACCTGTATTATTACCTGGTTCTAATTCTAAGTGGGTGTCTGACCATGCAGATCCATCCCAAGCATCAATCATTAAACCACCAGTACTACCCTTACCATTTGGAGCACCAGAAGTAATATTAGAACCTTTATAATAATCTCCAATGAGTTGTCTATTAGTAATGTTACCTGTTGTATCTACAGGTTCAGTTTCACTAGTTTGTTCAAAATTAAAGAGTCCAATGACTTCATTACGGAATGCTTGTCCTACAACAACTGGATCACCAGAAGCATCTGAAATGAATGCGTTAATTTCAAATCCAGTGATATTTCTAGTAAACTTAATTACATTGGTAGAAATCAGTGTTCCATCATACTTAATCTTACTTACTTCACTTTGTTTACGATATGAATCATATTCAGCAGTAGATTCGTTAACTTCATAGTTACATGCAACATTATACTGTCCAAATACGTCAATATTACCACCAATTGCTTTTAAGTTTCTCCAAGTGGTTCCTCCAGTAGGAGTCCAACGCTTACCCCAAACAACATCATCATCAACAGTTACTTTAGTAACAATTATTGAATTTGAGTTAGATCCAGAGTATGCAGTACCAGAAACATAGAAATCTCCAAATTCATCAATATCAAACCTAGGATCCCAAATATTATAACTGGTTGCAGTGAAGTTAGTAACTTTGTGTACAGCAAGTTGGAATTGCTGTGCTTCACAATGTGCAATAGCAAATGTCTTTTGAGGACTGTTACTAGTAGGTGCAACTTCTAAAAGTGCATAGAATCTACCATTATCAGGATTATATTTGATATCTGTTACTTTTTCAGAAGAATCGGTACTAGCGATCTTTCTCTTTTGTTGAATAATGAGGTTTTCATTAAATACAATCAAGAAAGCATCATAAGGATTAGAAGTGTTAGTATTGGTATAACCACCTATACAGAACTTATTCTCACCAACCTTAGTGATTGCAGTTACTATGTCTGCACGAGTAGAACCTGAAATACCAGCAATTTCCTTTTGATATTGAATTCCAACATTAGCACCACCTGAAGATTGATTGAACTTCATCAAAACAACATCAGGGTTGTAGTTAATATTAAGTGAATTTGGTTTTGTAGTACCAGTTACGTATACATCTTGAGTGTCAGAAGTAATGTCAACATATATTGCAGAAAAATCACAATAAGTATCTTGACCACTTGGTTGTTCTGATCTAGCAGTCTTAGACCAAATTAAGTCTCCAGACTGAGAATACTTGGCAGCAAAACCTACTCTGTTGTTAAATTCATCTAATGTATTACCACAAACATAGTAATCTTTAGTACTATCATCTGTAAATATAGCATTAGAAACACTATTTTTTAAATTATTTGTATTATTGAGGAAATACTCTGCCTTCTTAAATGACTGAGGATGTGATATTACTAATTTTGGAGCACTAGTAAACCCATTACCAGATCTAACAATATTAAATTCTGATACAGTACCATTACCAGTATCAATTATTGGAGTAATAGCAGCATGTTGTCCTACACCATCAATTTCAACTGAAATAGGAACATCATCATTATATCCAGTACCTACTTGAGTTACATTGATTTTTTCAATACCATCAACTACTTTAACCTTATAAGTCTCTAATTCACTTGCTGAGTTTGGAGTATAATCAATAAGAACTCTATCAGTAGCAAGAAGATCATGAGGTTCAGCACATTCTACAACACCATGAGGAACATCATCAATTAACTCATAACTATAAGAACTAACAGATTTACCTTCAATTGTTCTAACAACAGCAGATATACCATATCCTTCAGTATCAGTATTATCAAAGACTAAACGGTCATTAACCTGATAACTATCACCTGGATTCTCTACAACAAATGATGAAACCGCAGCATCTTCAAATTTAGTTGTTGTTTCAACTTCAATATCAACTTTAGAGTCAAATCTAACTTTAGGGAAGTAATCAAAGAGTTCTAACTTGTTTTCTTCAAGTAAAGATCCAACATCTGTAAGTTCTTCAGCAGTTGTTTCAGTATTAGTGATTTCATAGGTAGCGCGGAAACCGACATACTCAATGTCAGTAATATTTGCACTTTGTGAAGTTCCATTATTATCATAAGTAAAATCTAAACCAATATATTGATCATAAGTGCCATCAAATGCCTTATGGAAATTTTCATTAGAAATTGCTCTTACTAAAGCAGTATTAACTCCAAGTCCGTTATGAAGAACTTGTACAGTAATTGCAGAAGTGCTAGGAGCAAATTGAGCATTATTGGTAACAAATGCAGGTACAACATACTGTTGACCTTCTGCCATTGCAATGGTAGACTGATCGTATGTTAACCTGAATACTCTATCATCTTGACGAGTTGCTAAACGATTTCCGTTTTGTTGGTAATTAGTATCAATTACTTGGTCACCATCAGCATCTTCCCAAATTGGGTCAAATGTTAACTCTAAACCATCTTCTGTAGTTAAGAGATCAGCAGTTGCGTTAGGTGTACGTTCAACATCAATGTCAACATTCTCATATGGGTCTCTATAACGAATAACACCAGTAGGAATATTTTGCTGTACAGCAGTTGCAGCAAGGTTCCATTTATCTACACTGGAGTTAAAACTAGGACCAATAATGTATGGGAATACTGGGTTACCATCTTCAGTAGCGTCAATAGTAATGAAATAACCATAAACACCTTCTGGGAACTCAGGAGTTTTACCAAAACGACCATTATAACGGTCTAAATCACCAACACCGAAGTTATAAGTATAATCTTCTACAAAAGTACCAGCAGGGAATGTATTAGTAGGTGGAGTTCCATAATATGAATCTGGAATACCATCATCATCACTATCAGTTAAAATTACAGTTTCTCTACCAAATGCATCAATTGGAGGTAATAATGGACCACCAGTTCTAACTGGAATTGTATTAGTTACCTCATTATAAACTAATTCTGGTTTAAGACTATAACTAGGTTCTAGACGACGTACATTTGAAGATTGATCAGTAGGATCAGAATATCCATAAGGACCATAAATTGGGTTACCATCAAACGCCCATCCAAGGATAGGAGAGTGTGTAATATTAGAAGTTGCTTCAGTTAACTTACCATTAGCATCTTCAATTAAATTATCACCAAGAACGTATCTAAGTCTCTTAGGATTGCTTAAGTGAGCATATTCACCACCATATTGGTTGTTTAAACCAGAGAAAACAGATCCTTGAGCATCATCAAGAACAGTAGTAGGAATATACCCACCTCTTGTCTCATTTCCAACTTGTAATGGTTTTTGCTCAGGACCAGCAAGGTTATAGTTCCAATCTTGAACAGAAGCAGTAAATTTAGCATCTTTACCAACTGAACTTAGAACAATAATTGTAGTTCCTGATTCGTAGTTAATACCACGGTTACTGATAGTAATACTTGTAACACGACCAGCATTTTCTCCATCAGTATCAATAATTGCTTTTGCAACAGCACCAAATCCAGTACCATAGATTTCTACAGTAGGAGGTGTTGTATATCCATTACCAGCGTTAATAACAGCAATTGAGATAATTCGTCCATTATTTACAATTGCTTGTGCCTGGGCACCTTCACCAGAGCTTAGAGTAGCAGTTGGAGATGAAGTATACTCAGAACCAGCAGAAGTTATGTTAACAGTCTTAATTGGACCTCTAACAGATGCTTCTGCAAGTGCTCCTGATCCACCACCACCTACAATAGTGATTTCTGGCTTAGATGTATATCCAGTACCACCATCGTTGATTAGAACTCTTGAAACTGCCTTATTAACAACAACAGCAGTTGCAGATGCTCCAGATCCACCTCCACCAACAATAGAGACTAGAGGAGGTTCTGTATAACCAGATCCAGCAGCACTTAGATCAATTGCAGTAATAGAACCGTTAACAACGACATTACCTGTTGCTCCTGTACCGCCACCACCAGAAAGTGTTAAATTTGGAGGTGCAGCAGCATCATATTCAGATCCAGCACTATCAATGCTAATAGCAGTAACTTTACCAAATATTTTCTTTAAATCTGACTTATAAGACCATACAGAAACACCATTTACCCAGGAACCAGTTGCACCTGGGTTAATTGCATCTTTTGTTGAAATTGTTTGAGAATTTCTTGGAAAACGAAGTAATTTACGCTGGTTTCCTGGAATAAGTGCCTGACCTTCAAATGGACCTACTTTATAGTTGGGAATACCTGATGCAGCAACATAAACGTAGTCATCATTGAAGAATGTGTTCTGAATGTTAGTAGTATAGATGCTAATAACGTTGTTAACAGATTCAACGTCAGATTTACCTCTATTAAGGTCAACAGAGATCAAAATGTTACCTTGAGGAATTGTAGAACCAGGTTGTGGTAATTGATACTTAAATACGGTTGCAGATTCCCTAGATTGAACCAAATAGGTTCCATTGTATACAATTGGGTTTGCACCATAGATGGTTACCTGATCTCCTACCAAAAGTCCATGTGGATTACCACAAGTAACAGTTGCAGTCTGATTATTCAGTCCACCGTACTCAATACTAGTAACAGAAACTAATTTCTTAACATTATAGTTCCAAGTATCAAGTAATTTGGCATCTTCAGAAGCACCTAACTTAGAAACTGTTAATTTATCTCCAGGAAGGTAATAACTACCATCATCGGTCAAAGTTGTGTTTTCTGCCTTAACAATACCAACTAATTTGATAGTAACTTGAGTTTCTTGTCCGTAGTTAACATAAACATAGAAATTAGACGTTACTTCAGTAGCAGAATCCCAATCTTCTACAACACTGTTAACTGAACGAGTACATTCAATGAACTGGTTAAGTGATTTCTCTTTATAACGTATTAATTCATTTCCTACAAGGATTTCACCGTTTCTTTCTGGCCAACCAATAGTAGAGTCAACTGTAATAACACTATCAGTTGTACTAATACCTTCAGCAAGTTTTGTCTTATATGGAATTGTAAATTCACCAGTAATAGTCTCTTCTGACAATACAATTTCAAATATTTCTAATTCTGAGGTCTTAATTGAGATAAAGTTCTCAATTAGAGCAGATGCATCCTTAATATTGGGATCTACATTGTCAGAAAACTGTTGAATTAGACCATCAGAAAGATTTGCAGCACTACCTTCAGTAATTACACAACGAAGGATAGTATCAACCTGCCAAGTAGCAGCAGATGGTTTAACAATCTGTTCTTTAGGGTAAGATACACTTACATCCTCACCATAAAGAATTTTGAACAAATATGCAATAGATTTTGGAGTTCCTTTCGCAGAATAGAACGTTCTAATGTTCTTAATAACAGTATTGATGTTAATCGTATTAAGATCAATCTTAGGAATGTCTGGAAGATACTGTTCTGTAAATTTAGACAACATCTTCTCAATGAAGACACCATCTAAACATTTAACGGTACTTGTAAGAACAGGATGAACTGCTGGATAGGTCTTATTCTCAAATATAGCATTTCCGTCTTTGTCATATCCTACAAGACCAGAAACACCACGAGCACAACCAATAAATTGTGCTTTAGTATAAGCAGAACCTGATTCTATAACTTTAAATCCAGTAACTTCACCAAATCCTACTTCAGCAGAGGCAGTAGCAGAAGGTGGTCTCTGAATAATGATTGTTGGAGGTTCAGTGATACTATAACCAGTACCAAAGTTGGTAATATTAATATCAGTGATTTGACCGTTGAATATTGAAGCAACAGCAGTTGCACCAGTACCACCTATAAATTGACCTGAATTATCCTTCCTATTATCTACAATGTAAATTGAAGGAATATCAACATAACCAGAACCACCAGAAAGTAGTTCAATATCAACTACACGTCCAGTAGTGTCAACAGTAACATCAAGAATTTGAGCAGCACCTGGGTCAATTATAGCGATTCTAGGAGGACTTGTATATCCTCTACCCCTGTTAACAACACTAAACCCACTTACAGCACCATCTGTTATTTCAGCAGTAATTTCTGCCTGTACAGGATCAGCACCAGTAGGAGGATCAACAAATACAGTAGGAGGAACAGTATAACCTACACCACCCGATAAAACGCTAATAGAAGCAGGATCTACACCATTATTAGCATCAAGAGTACAAGAACTTAATTTACCTCCACCTGGATCCTTAAAGACGATTCTAGGAGTAAACGTATAGTTACTACCAGAGTTTGTTAATTCAATTGCAGTAACAGCTCCATTCTTAACTGTTGCTTTTGCAAGAGCAGAAACACCACCCGCAGCAGTTGGAACCTGAATATCTACGATAGGTGGTTGTAAATCACTATATCCTGCACCACCATCTAGTAGAGTTAAATTCTTAATACCATTTACAAGTGATTCAGCAGATGCACCACCACCAGAAGTAGTTGTAACTACAGTAACAGCAGGAGGATTAGTTAACCTATAATCTCTACCACCATTCTTTACTTTAATACCAGAAAGCTTTCCAACATTATCAATTTGGGCAACAGCAGTTGCTCCAGTACCAAAACTGGTAATAGGTGCCTCAATTGATCCAATATACGCCCTTTCATCAGCAGTAGGGGCAGTTTTAAGTTTTAAAGTCTGTTTAAGTCCATCACTAACAACAGAATAGTCAATATAAGGAATAAGCAGTTTATCACCAATAATAACGTTCAAATATACCGTTAAAACTGGAGTATAACTAACTTCTGACTTTTCTAGGTCAAATTCAGTCTTAGAACTGTTAAATTGACTAGAAATTGGGTCTAAAACCTGTACAGAATCCTGTAAAAATCCTTTTAAGTAGAAAATCGCAGTTTCTTCTACAGAGTCGGAAGGGTTAGGTGATCTTGGAGGATCTTGGAATACTATGTCTGTTCCACTAATAGTGAAATCTACTGTTGGAATTAGATACTTACCAAATAATCTTACTACAATATGATCAGCACTTGGAGGTGCAATTGGAGCATTTTCTGAAGCTAACGGAAATGACCTCTGAACACCGTTAAAAGTCAAATATGGACTCTGTAACTCAATCCACTTTTCCCTGAACTCTGGATAGGATACACCGTCTGTTAAAGAGATTTCTGGTGATTTATCTGCCCTTTCATAGTAAATAATCTCATCATTTACCAAGAGCGAACCATTACTCTCAGCAAAATCATCAACACTCTCTACAGTTATAACATCTGCCTTACTAGTAACCTCTTCAAGTAAAGATGTTTCACTTTGAATTAGGTTAAAGTCATACTCGTCTATATTCAGGTAATCCCTGAACTCATTTACAATATTTTGGGGTTGACCAGTCTTTTCCTGACCCTTATAGTAATATTGTAAGAACTTCTCAAATGCTGGATAATCAGACCTGATAAAATCAGGCAACTGATTAAGGACATTCTGCGATACCTTATTAGTTGTACTTGTCATTGATTATTTTGGTTCAGGCTCAGAAACACGCCATATTATTGAGGTCACCAGCGTTATCAATAGTAACTGGGGTAACCACAGCAGGGACTACGGCATACTGCTCAGGGTTAAGATTATTTAGCGGAATTGTAGCAGGTGGAAGGGTTCCAATCGGTACAACCGTGATATCAGGTGTCGGAAGTGAAATAATAGTACCAGGGGTATCTGGTCTTACTTCCGATGGGTTTTGTGGAATAACTTGAACTGGTAATTTACCGCCACCAGGAGGATTATCTATAGCAACAGGTCCGAAACAAACCTTTCCTGTCAGATAATTAATGCTTCCAGCAGCATTATTGGTATAAATCTTGCTTGAACCACTATTATAGTAAGTTCTCAAATTACCAAATCCATCATCTTCAAAATATTGAACTACAGTTGGTCTATCTGTAGTAATAAATTCTCCAGATCTAATGATTGGTTCTTTATAACAAGTAGAACCGCTACCACCAGTTCCATCACCACTATCATTAGAAGGATTTGAATCATACAATGGTTGTCCAAAGTCAATACAGTAAGTGTCAACTGCACTGGTATTGGCATTCATTATCATATAACGCATCAATGTAGTTTGTACAGATGCTGAGTCAATAGAAGAATCTGCTAATCCGATTGCTTTATTGAATTTAGATAATGAGAATGAAGATTCAAAGTTGTTAATATTCTCCTGAGCAGCATATTGCTCAATAGCACCTAACACAAGAGACTGTAATTCTGAAATACTCTTACTGGTCTTAGTTGGGTCGTAGAGTACAAATAAGTTATTGGAGACATAAAGGAATGATGGGTCAATAATGACTGGTTCAATGGATGCCATTGAATATGCCCTTAAATCCTTTGCAATTGACAATTTTGTCGCATTATTGAGTAAATTTCCCGTTTTTGTCTTAATTGCGACGTAAACTTTACCATAAACAGGTGGATCTAGCTCATCTCCACCAAAAGCAATGACACTTTCGGCATTTGAGTAAACTTTTTTGGTAATAATTGAATAATCTTGTGATGTTACCGCCCTAAGTTGGGTCGTATAGTCCCTAGGAGCAGTGTATTTGATAGACTCAATGGATTCAACAGAATCACCAAATTGAGACCTCTCATTGACCGTTAGACCTGTTTCTACGATGCTATCAATTGTTCTACCATACTGGTCTTCAAGTTCTCCAACAAAATCAAAATCCTGAACGTCATTAGCAGCAGCTTCATGACTCTTGACATAGGAAATGTTAATAACTTCACCATCTTGGAGTTTTCTTCCAATGACTCCATCACCAAAAATGATCTCATACCTTTGATCTTCAGTTTCACTAAGGAAATAGACCCTAGAGTCTGCTTTAATGTTCGTTACGTCCTCACCAAGCACATAAACGTCCTCTTGGGTGGACTGAGCATTAGGTTTAACAGTAATCCTAAGTGTAGAAGTATCAACTTTATCAGTTGGGATCAAATATTTCTGTTTTTTGAAGGATGACACCGTATATCTATAAGTTAAGATGCTTCCTTCGTAAATTACGGTCTTATTGAACGTTGCAACCCCATTAATGTCAGTAGTAGCATTAACATCCTCAAGTACATTGAATGTATATGCTCCACCAGTTGCCGTAATACCTTTTTTTAGTGACACATACTGAGGATAGGCATCATTCAACAATTCTGTTTGTACAGTGAACGATACACACGCTTTTGCTGCCCTAGAAGACCTTGGAGTATAATTTAGTGTCTTTGCTAAACTTACAACGTTATCCCTGACTGTAGCGGATGAGAGAAAGGTCTCATTAACCGCCATGTTAGCATTAAATGCTGTATAGTAAGTATTATAAGCAAGAACATCAACCAAATACGACAGAGTAGACCCCTCAAAGTCATAATCCGTAAACTCATCACGAGTCCTTAGATAATCTTTGATTGAACTCTTAATAGAGTCAAAATCCATTGCTGTAAGGTTATTTGGAATCATTATTCCGCCCGTTGTAAAATAAAGTCTATAGTCTGCGTTAGAGGTTGACCGACAATACGATATTCAACGTCTACTCGTAGTTCATGATAATCATCTAGTGCTGTTATCTCAACACTAATAACTTCTACCCTAGGTTCAAAGTTCCTAAGAGTATTGGTAATTTCATCTTGTAGTGTATCAACTGTAAATGCATCTAAAGGTTCAAACAATAATTGATATACTTTAGAACCAACCTCTGATTGAAATAATTTCTCTCCTGGTGATGTTAGAACTAAGTTTTTCATTGCTTGTTTAATGGCATTAGCATTCTTCAAAACAATAAGGTCTTTCGTAACTGGATTCTTTGCAAAAGAGTTTGCAAGATCCTGAAAACTACGAGAGACCTTAAGGTTCTTTGATGTTATTGTCTTTAGTGCCACTATACGCTATAAAATGTATACTTTAAAGTTAACTCCTCCATTGGACCTATCGGTTTTATTACTTGTATAAAGTATCTTCCATTCTCAAATTCATACTTTGCACAATTAGGATTATCACTGTGATTAATAAAACCACCTAACGGAGTGCGTATAATTTCATCATCTAATATAATGTGAGATAAACCAAGATTGGTTCCAATTGCAAGGTCTTTTCTTGTGAAAATTCCTTGACCAGCAACAGGACTCTCCTTAACGAAGAGCCCATCTGGTAAAGCTTGATATGTCACTTTATCATTATATCTCTTTTTATTTATGCACCTTGCCCACGATACTTCTTTTTTGCATGATTTCTACTTGTTGCAGCAAGTTTAGTATTCTTAGATTTGCCCTGCCTAGTCTTTTTCGCTGGAGGTGCTGAATAAGTTGAATTGTTATAAAGTGCCATTAATTAAGGACCGATCATTACGTTTGGACTACCCTGAGCAATAACAGAAAGGCATGGTGGACCTAATTGATCACCAACCTTACCCATTGCTAATTTATTAGCAAAAACTGTCTTTGTGGTGGCATGCATAACCCTTGTATGACCAATACCTTTCTTATCTTCAGAAGCAAGCATACTACAATTACATGTTTTAGGTCTAGGTGGTGTTTTACCACAAGGACCAACCATAATAATGTTAGTACTAGATGCTCTATGCACTGTTAATACGTCCTTATCCAATATTGGTAAGATACCATTAACAAAAACATTTCTCACATAAGGGGCAAATGGTGCTAATACAGTAGGTGGCCAAAAACAAACAGCATTCTTAACCGCTACAGATTTAGTGCTACATGTTAAACAAGTAGTACCACAACCAAACCAACCATGAATGTGTCCACTAATGGCTACACCATGACCAGAACAGTTTCCTCTATAAATCGCCGCAGGGACTCCCATATTATACTCCTAGGTACACTTAAAGTCAAATGGATTACCAGCTTTGTCACAAGCTTGTCCAAATAGATAAGCACTATTAGTCAAATCGTTATAGACTTTGATTGATCCTTCAACATTAAAAGCTTTACATCCTTCACCAAATGGACCACTTATAGTTGAACTATATGTGGTATTTCCACTATTACCTGGTTGTCCAGATGTACCAAAACAATCACCCTGAGTATTATCACCACAACCACGAGGATTTAATGGTTCCCATGCTAACTTGACGTTTATATTAGCAGTTACTCTGGAATCGGGTATATATTGCCTCAATAGGTATTTAGTATACGCAGAGGCACATGGAAGGTCATAGAAACTACCATGAACAGTACGTACTTCCTCTTTATCAAATTTGACTAATTTCTTGCCTGAAGACGTTACTTCGGGTGATTCTGAGTTTAATTCTATGAATTCATCCTTACGAATCTTGTCAGCATCAACAAAATCTTGCATTGTACTTGCTTGAGACGCAAATCCACCTGCTCTGAGTCCTTCTCCCATTCTTTCATCCAAAGTTCGCCATCTTAAATCTTCCATGTCCTCTCTATCAGGCAAAGCACGTCCTACTCGCTCAGTTCTGATCACATTTGGTAAGCGTTTTAGGTCTTTTACCTCATTTTGTTGGTATTGATGCGTAACATCAGTGTAAGGAGCTTGCGCCATACCCTTTCTAATGTCTTCCATCGTCAAATTTGTCTGAAAATACAGTCTGTCTAGTCCATCTGGCATATCATCTGCGGCACGTTGCATTATTCTCTTGTAATGCTCGTAATCATTGACCTCAACACCCTCAGTATTGTAATCTTTTGGTGATAATCCACTCGCAGTCACACTATCAACGAAGACTTTATCGCTAAAACGTGGTATTGACGTAATTTCTGGCCGTGCTAACGCTTCATTTAGCGGTTCATTAGCAGGATCTTCCTCATATGTGGTACTTGCTGAGTAAAGTTTCTGTTTTATCTCCTTATGAGTCATCGGAATTGCAATATCAATCTGTTCACCTTGCGGATACATGGATCCACTGGATTTAACCTCTAAAGATGATAAAACTCCATTACTAAATTCATAGTCTATGACTGCATCTATCCCAGTTTCCTTTAAAGGAGTAGCAATTGTTACTATTGGTTTGCTATTTAACTTATTCCAACCCATACCACCATCAGCAATCTTCATAGATTTGATTTGTCCATTCACAATTTCTATATTAGTGATATCTGCTCTTGTTTTTATTGCTGGACCTGTGTTAGTTCCTGTACATGTACTGCTAACTGTGAAAGAAGTACCATTAACTGCGGTAATATATGAGTTTTCCGCAAAAAATGCTGCTCTAAAATTGTATCCTACCTTAATCCACTGCGTATCTCCACCATTGACTAGTGTAACTGTACTACTTCCTTGAGTAACCATTACATCAACTGTCTTTTTACACGAAGGTTGGCGGTAATCATTGAAAGAATTAGGTTGTCTATTCAAGTCTGCGGTCATATATTGCATAGACTTGTTACGAAATTCAAAGAGACCACCTAAAAATGCGCGATCTGGAATGCCAAATCCCGCTAAAACTGTAATTTGATTGCCTCTTGAGGTCGTATATGTGGTATCTTTCGCAAAATCACTACCATCTCCGCTTATTTCCGCAATATGATAGTTAAAATTGAGATCCATGTGCTTCACTTTCTCAATAATATGCCCATTTACGGTATCTGCTGCGTTTAAAAGCGCATAATTTGCGTAAGGATTACTTGTTTGTATGTCACCAATAGCAGTAACTGCGAAATTAAAGTCAATACTACCAGCACCACCTATAGGTATAGACAAATTAAAGTTATCACCTACCTGATAATTAACACCAGCATTCATTAATTCGTCAATATAGATTGTACTACCAACTATAGTTGCAGGATCACCAGTCGTTCTAGGCTCATAACGCATTTTAATACGCAATCCTGTACCAGTAGCACTATTCAGTTCATCAAATACTAGGATATATGACGCACCAATGTCATCTGGATCACTCCAAGGGTTCTCTGGACAGTCTATAGGTATACCATTTGAGTTAGATGCCTCCCAACAATCCGTGGCACTACCTCCAGTAGGTGTTATAGAGAAATCTACTGGTCCTTGAGGTGTTGTAGTAGGTATTCCATCCTCATATCTAAAAGCAATAGCATTAGTACGTGTACCAGCAGTCCATATAGTAGGAAAAGGATCTCTACCCTCTACAAGACTACCTTCTTGTGTTGTATACTCTATAGTAGATGCTCCTGCTTCACAGGTAAAACTCTTACAAGGATG
>CEQA01014727.1_pt1 | contig 14019 bp, 8 predicted proteins | sample 530501 | NCBI WGS metagenome assembly CEQA01 (sample SAMEA2620227, study PRJEB7988) | marine metagenome | isolation source: saline water (ENVO:00002010), including
CGTATTATGAGGCCTGGAGGTGTCTACGAAACTAGGGGCGATTCACTCTGGTACGCAGCGCCGATAACTGCCGAATCCTTTCACTCCGTCACACGTCCTCCGCTGAAGGTTGAGCATCAAGACGGGATCCTGCTGATTTGGGGGGGCTGGGAAACTACGAAGGGATACCAAGCCCCAGGTATCAACGCAGTAGAGATCCGTTGTGATACAGCCAGCTCCCGCTGCATCGAAGCCTATGCCTCGATCTTGCATCACACCGAGGGAGAGGATCTCGAAGCGCAGGTATTCGACTACGTGGTGCAAAACTGGACAGAGACCGAAATGCTTGCGGTCGCTGGGCAAGCGATGGGGTGTTTAGATCGGAGACTGATCGTTGATCTGGTTGCTCAGCAGGCTCGCCTGGAATGGAGTCCCAGCGCGGAAGCAGGCTGCGAAGGCGACATAGGTGCCGCTGTCCTAGGTGGAGACCCGTTGTAGATCCAGCCGCTTGTCCACCCTGATTGACCTCTCTCAATGCTTCGCGAATACTGTTTGCATATACAGTGTTCCTTGGATGTTGCGATGTCATCTCTTTCGATACTGGCCCGGTGCGAACGTCTACGCGAGCGTCTTCTCACCGATGTGGCCAACGGTCTGCGTATCACTGGCTTTCAGTCACCCGCCGAGGACGAAAAGGAGGACGGGCTTTCTCTCGACCTTCTCACTGGCCTGGGAGCGCCGCACGTTTGGGCTGTGCAAGTCCTGGACGATAGCTTGGTCGGCTTCGGCATATTCCGTGGTGATCGGCTGATCGTGAACCGTGCGGCCACTCACCTGGACGAAAGGCTGGTGGTGGTAGACCTTGCTGGAGACTACCGCGTGCGCCTTGTTCAGCGTGACTTGTTGGGGGGCCGCTGGCTGAAGGCAGCCGATCCTATCGTCCCGGACGTGCAGCTGGACGGCGAAGAGATCATCGAGGTTTGGGGTGTCGTGACCTGGGTGGTGAGTCGTGTGGCGATATGAGCGTACCGCCGAGAGTATTCGCGCTTATAGATTGCAATTCGTTTTACTGCAGCTGTGAGCGCATCTGTCAGCCGGAACTCAAACGTAAGCCAGTCGTAGTGCTATCCAACAATGACGGCTGCGTAATTGCTCGCACAGCCGAAGCCAAGGAGCTTGGTATTGGCATGGGTGCCCCCTACTACCAAGTGCGCGAGCAGATGCGCCGACAAGGAGTGGTGGCACGCTCCAGTAACTACACCCTCTATGCAGACATCAGCAATCGGGTAATGCGTGTGATGGCTGAGATGCTGCCAGGCATTGAGGTTTACTCTATCGATGAGGCTTGGGGCGACATGACCGGAGTTGCCGATCCAGCTGAGCTAGGCCGAAGCATTCGCAACCGTCTAGCCCATGAAATTGGGATGCCGGTCGGAGTAGGCATCAGCACCACCAAGACCTTGGCCAAGCTCGCGAATTGGGCAGCGAAGAAATGGAAGGCCACTGGTGGAGTGCTCGATCTGACCGACCCTATCCGCCAAGAGAAATTGCTTCGGTTGGCGCCCGTGTCAGAGGTGTGGGGCGTGGGGCACCGCTCGGCTGCCAAACTAGCAGCCCTGAATATTTCTACCGCTTGGGAACTGGCTCAGTTCGATATCGGCACATTGCGAAAGACTTTCGGCGTGACCATGGAGCGCACGGCGCGTGAACTGCGTGGTGTGAGCTGTATTGGCTTCAATGAAGGCCCACCTCCGAAGGAAGCCATCTGCTCTAGCAAAATGTTTGGGGTACGTCAGACGGAGCTCCCGCCGATTCGGGAAGCACTAGCTGCCTATGTGGCTCGAGCAGCCGAAAAGCTGCGCGGCCAGAACTCGCTGTGCAGCACTATCCAGGTTGGGCTTCAGACCCAGTTGGCTGATCGCAACGGGCCTCGTTACTCTGATGCCATTACCTTGGCCTTACCCTCTCCAACAGATGACACTCGCGAAATTTTGGCTCTGGCCCAATACGGCCTTGGGCGGATCTACCGCCATGGCTACCCTTTCTCGAAGTGTTCCATCTTGCTCATGAATTTAAGTCAACGCGGCGAGCTGACACCGGATCTATTTGCACCCAAACCACGCGATGGTGCCGAGCGGCTGATGGCAGTTATTGACCAGATTAACCGGAGAGAAGGAAGAGATACTGTGCGTATTGGGCGAGTGCCTGCAGCACCGGTATGGGCGATGCGTCGGGAAATGCTAAGCCAGCGGTACACCACACGCTGGGATGAAATTATTGGCGTGCGAGGATAGTTTTTAAATGGAGGCGTCTTCCTGCGGCTAAGAAAGGACGTTGGTAAATGCTGACAACCCCCTTTCTTGCAGGCGTCGCCCCGAGACTAAGCTGGCTCTGTGCGAAGTGCGTGCCGTTCACAGATGCCGTCAGCTAATATCTGCTGAGTTATCTGAGGCCTGAAGGGAAATCAACATATGGCTACCCAACGCCCGATGCCGAGGCTAGATGCCGCGAAGCTTCGGGAGAACGCGCTTACCTCTATTCGGCTAGGCGTTGAGGACTTCGAGCGCTGCAGACATCCAGGGGGCGATCCTGCGCGGGCGCTCTCGGCAATCCGAAATCTCTTCGCAGGCGTACTGCTCCTATTCAAGTACAAAATTGCTACGTGTGTCGATGACCCCGCTAATGCTGCGGCTCTAATCTTCAATCCACCGGAGGTTTTGCCTCATTCAGATGGCGAAGGGGGTATCGCATGGGTGCCGGTGGGCAAGTTCAAGCCCACCACAATCGATGTGGGAACGATCCAAAAGCGTTTTGAAGCTTTTGAGATAGATGTTGATTGGGATGTGATCGAAAAACTGCAGGCGTGCCGCAACCATCTTGAGCATCTCCATCCCGCTCACACGCTAGGTGAGGTAGCCGAATTCGTAGCGGAGCTGTTCCCGGTGCTACGGGATTTCATTCAGACGGAGCTGGGGGAGTCACCAGCAGCAATCCTCGGGGACGCGTGGCAGCTCATGCTTTTGCATCACAACTTCTTTGTAGACACCACAAAACGATGCGAAGAGGCTTGGTCTGAGGCTTACGTACCAGAAGGCATGGAGCCTTGGCTGAAAGAGTCTAAGTGCCCGGAATGCGGTTCAACTTTACTAGCGCCTGCGCAAGAAAACCTGGACGCAGGTGATAGTGTTGAACGCAACGATGACCGTTTTAAGGCTACCTGTATCGCCTGTGGATACACAGACTTGGTTGCCCCGCTCATGGTCGGCGCGCTGGAGAACGCCCATAGTTACGACCCGCGTGACGGAGGCGAGGCCAGCCTTGAGGGCTGCAATCAATGCGGCCGTGGAGCGTTCCTCATCTATGAGCAGTCCTGCCTGTGGTGTGCCGCTGAACTCGAATACACGGAATGCGAGATGTGTGAGGAGCGTCTGGGGCAAGAAGACCAAGACAATGGTGGGCTTTGTTCTTATCACGCTCACTCTTATGAGAAATTCATGCGTGAGGATTGACTCTGCCGTGGAGCGACCTGGCTTAGCACTGCAAACGGCGAAGCACTAACACTTCAGAGCGAGAAGCCTACACAAAGCATGTCGCTGCGATTTGGACGTGCCACGCACTGCTGAATTATCTCTTGTGTGCTCAGAATCAAACTCAGGCGCTTGGATCGAGTAAGCGCGGTGTAGAACATGCTGCGCTCGACGAACTCGCTGCGGGTAAGAGAGCAGATGACAGACGCTTGGTATTCGCTTCCCTGCGATTTGTGAATGGATATCGCATAGGCAAGCTTCACCCCGAGTAAGAACAAATCTGCCCGTGAGAGAGTGAAGGTCTCGCCATTGAAAGAGAAAACACCACTAGATTGACCATCGATGTTCACTAAGTCTGACATGAGTCCGGTATTACCGTTGAACAAGCTGTGTTCGTAGCTGTTCTGTGTGATGATCACAGGGTCACCAACTCGTAGCCAGTATTTCCCCATCCAGATTCCTGGCGTTTCGAATGAGTTCTGTCGGTCTGCTTGCAAGCTGTTATTGATAAGGTGGGCTGAATCGGGCATACGCTTGGAAATATGAGGTGTCAGGATCTGAGACTGAGGGAGCATTCGTTTAATCCTCGACAGTTCCCTCAACAGGTCGGCTTTATTGGAGCAGGGAACCAGATATACGCCATCGTTTTCATCTTGCCATATGGGAAGATCTGGCAGGGTTCCGGTGCGAACGTTCATTGCTACTTGTTGTAGCAAGCTGCCGGCAACTGACCGGTGTACCTGGGTCAAATGCGTTGAGGGAACCAGCGGCGACTTCGCTAAGATATGAAAGCAAATCCCAAAACCGACCGGCGATAATTGGCCTGAGTCACCTACGAGTAGTAGCGAGAACGCCTTTTTTCTAAAGGCGTTCAGCAGCTTCAACATTAGCGCGATATCAACCATGCTGGCTTCATCTACGATCACGAGCGGATCCCCACCAGTAGAAATCTGTGAGTGTTCGTCGTTAACTTTGGCCAAGAAGGTATGAATTGTGTAGGCCTCCTGCCCAGTTGCCTCCCTTGCTCTTTCTTTGGCTTTTCCACTCAACGCCAATACATAGACCGTGCGGTATGCCGTGGTGATATCGACAATCGCCTTGAGGACAGTCGTTTTGCCCGTGCCGGCAAATCCGGTCAGGGTGCTGACTCGGCTTGTTAAAGCCATTTCTATTGCCTGCTTCTGCTGATCGGCGAAGCTATAGCCATGAACCTTCTTATGCAGTTTGCAATAATCATGAATGGATTCAGCTACCTCGCTGTTAGATCTGTGCAAGAGGGCGCGCGGTGTTGCCAAAAGCTCTTTGAAACGTTGCTCCAGTTGGCTCTCGATGATGGCTGCGCCTAAGGGCTGCACCAGAGTTACCCCGTTCAGCTTATTGACGCAAATGGCGCGTCGTTCTAGAGCGCACGCTATGGCTCTCTCCGTGAGATCGCTCGTTTGAAGGTAGGCCGAAATCCAAGCTCGAACTTCATCTAGGGGACAAGCTGTGTGCCCATGATCGAGACGGCTGAGAAGAAGGTGCTCAACAATTCCGGCCAGTCGCCTTGGATCATCGCGTGCAATGCCTAGTTTTAAGGCGGCGGCTTCGATAGTTTTCCAGAGGTTTTCGTGCAGGCCATGGAACGAAATTAGGCTGTAAGGGTTTTGCTGAAGGCGCTCGACAGTATTGGACTTGCAAATTCTGATAATGCTTTTAGCCAAATCAGGGTGAAAGTCGTGCCGCATAAGAAATTCAATGGTAGCAATTTCATTTGTGAGTGTGAGCCAAGCGTTAACAATGTTCTTGGCCAAGTCAGGATTAATGACTTCCGCAAGATGGGTGACTTTTCCAGAATTGAGTATCTGAGCCAAGTTTTCGGCTGAAAATGTTCTTAAAAGTTTCGTGACCTTGGCTTTACCGAATGAGAATCCCCGAAACGTCGGGTGCTTGACGAGGAGACGCTCTAGGTAGGCAGCGGCAGGGAGATTTACGATGTGGCATTTGTTCACTTGCACGTAGTTGGTGAACTGGTCATGCCCGACTATGACCCCCTCAATTTTCCAACATTCACCCGGTTGAGGGGCGCGCGTGATCAACTTGTAGTTTGCTTTGCAAGTATAGATCCGATTCTCGCCGATGATCCTACCGGAAAAGATGGCCCCCCCGAAGCTGCCGGGTTTAACAGACGTCACCTGAATTACGCCTGACAGAACGCTCACAAAGTGAACACCCTGCCTGAGTCCAGCATCATCTCTTGCCTGCTGCTGAGCTCGCTGACACTTCCCTGCAAAGCCCTGATTTCGACCGTCAATCTTTCTACTTGCTGACGAAGCAAATCGTTCTCCTTCGATTTCTGATCGAGCAGGCTTCGCAATATGGAGGCTTCACGTCCTTTCGAATCAGCCAAGTCTATGAGAGCCGACTCTGGGTCTTTTGGTGTAACGAATTCACTGCCGATGCGCCGGATATCAGCTTGGATGATCCTCTCAAGAGTTTCCCCGCGTTCAGTAAAAATCTTGTTGGCGCTCTCAGAGAACCATTGCCGGCGATTACCACACTCATTTGCAATCCTACTGAAATTTACATCCCCGAATTGATTTACAGGGAATTTTCTCCCAGCTTGCTCTAAGTGTAAGACATATTCTCTGTACCGCCCGAATGGTGAGTTCTTCTGATTACTTGGCGCCATGGTCTTTCTCTTTATCTTTCAGCCAAAGTACAAAGGGTTCGATAAGCTCTTTTGGTGCAAGTCCTTCCAAGGGCTCAAGGTCGTTATACGCACAACTAATCTTTGTCGTATCGGTATCAACTGTAAACATACCTTCGCTAGCGTCTAGCACCAGTTTTAGCACGCGACAAGTTTTGTCGAACCTGGTCATGAAGTCCTGATCGCTAAGTATTGAGTCAGGTTGGCTGGTTAGTGAGGCTCCATGCGAACGGAGTGCTGCTTGAAGGGCAAGTACTTCCTTTTTAAGCCTTTCTAAATCAGTTTGCAGTCGGCCTGCTCGCTGCGTAGCAAGCTTCCCTACAAGCTTGTCTTTCTTGGACTCCATGTTTGTAGATGAGTCCCAGTTTTTGTAATAGATCGGCCCGATCAGTGACCAGTATTCAGTGCTTTGTATAATGGTTCTATAACCTATTTTCCTTTCATTGACAGGAAGGTCACTGTTGTAAAGTTCGGCACAGAATCTAGAGAATGGGGTTGCCCCACTGAATGAAGTTTTACCAACGAAGGATTTCAGTTTAGGAATCACCTCCTCTTTGATTCGTTTGATCCTGTAATCCCGATGTCGTTTTTGGGCGCCTGCAAAGCGATTTTGTCCAGGCTTAGCACCCTTGCTCATGCTGAGGTGCCCCTGGGGGCCGATGCTAGCCTCAGAATCGGATTCGGACGATCAAGGGCCATAGGCTTGTTCATTGCATCACTAAGTTCGCAAAGAGAGAGCCCGAGGACTTCACAGGCAGATCGGATCAAGCCCCTGAATTCGTCGATCAATGTGAAACCAGTCGGGGCATCTTGCAGCATGCGGTTAAAATCTCCGGTGAAGGCCAGTAGTTTGTTCCTGGCAACCAGAACCTGCTGCTTCAATTGTGGTGTGAAATACTCTGCATGTGACTTGGCTTCCGCAATCCGCGCAATAAGGTTGGAAAGGGTGTGGTCTTCCAGTTCTATGCGTTCCAGGTGCTCCGATACGACTTCAGGCTTTTCAACCAGAAAGCTAAGACGTGTTTTGATCTCTTTGTACATTTGCTCAAGACAGTGAGCAGTAATACTCCAAGATGTGATCTCTGACGCCAGGAATTTACGGCGGTTGGCTTTCTGTACCAGGCTTTCGGGCGAGGCGCCATTCTTTTTGGCCTCGTTTATGTGGCTTTCCAGTTCACTACACTCGTCAGTCAGCACGCGGATGTGTCCGTGAATCCTAGGTAGGTGGTCGACAGTCTTGATTGAGTAGTAGCAGCCACCGCAGGGCGTACTCAATCCTGGTATGGCACCCAGATCATTGACTACGTCCGCTGGGCACTGGTTACCAAATGGGCAGATGTGGGTTGGCATGAAGGCTAGCGAATCAATGGAGCGCTGCCTCGCAATGATTATGCCCGACTGCACTTCATCCTTGGTTTCGCGGTCGAATGAGATCGCGCCAAAATCAACCAAAGACATTTCTTTGTTTCGGCGAAATGCTTGTTGCAGCTTAGAAGTAACGTCTTCAGCCTTGATAGTAGACATGCCAGGGCGGTCAAGGAGCCAATTCTGCTCAACGCTTACCTTCTGATGCTGAGATGCTGTCTTCAAGTACGCGGGATCGACTTTAGCGTAATACATCACATGCTCTTCGGTGGCATGGCCGGTGATGTATGCGCCAATAATGTGTGGGGGCAAGATCCTGATGTATTCAGATACTACTGATACCCGGCAGGAGTGAGGAGTATGTTCGATCAGTTTGCATGCATCTTCGACAAGCTTTAATGCTTTTAAGTAGTCGCGGGGATTATCAACTGTCTCTAGATCGCCCAATGCCTCAGGCATCGCATTCGTAGACTCAATCCCTAATTGGTATCGGCAGAATAAATCAAATGAGTAAATCAATCTTTTGAAATATTTTGCGTATGACTCTGAGTTTAGTACTCCAGGCTCTCCGCCCTTTGGGAATATGGAAACTATCCTTCCGAATGGACTGTCCTGGTGGTAGTCATACCAGGCCTCTTCATTTAAAGCGGGATCGTTAAACCATGTGAGCATATTTTTCTGACGATCTAGAAGTTCAATAACATCTTTTGATACGGTTGCATCCCAAGAGTTGTTGACCTTGTCTGTATTAATGCGCAACTGGCAAATTGGCGGTAGCGGTTTTGAGCGATCTATATGTACGTCATAGGTACGCTTTTCCAGCCAGCGTATGTGGATACTTCGAATGCCTGTTTCAAGTGCAACAATGTTGTGTCGGATATATGTAAGTTGCGGGTAAAACACCCATGCACCCTTTCTTTTTACAGTATTCTCAATGATTGGCAGCGTGAACCTTGGCAGGAGGTGCAGTGCTTCGTAATTTACTGGGCAATTCTTCTTAGACTTGGGTTTCAATGGATTGAATAGTGGGTTCCGAAAGAAAACAATCGGTACATATCCAAATAGTTCGGTCTGTATGACTTTCTGAGCATCGTTCCAATTCTTGGAGTCTGTCTCCACTCGGTATTTACTAGCATAAAGGTTTATCTGCTCGTCATAAACTTTATCGGCTAGGTAAGTGCCGAAGGATTCGATTGCATAGCAATATTGTAATAGGTATGGAAAGTGCTCAGATTGGAAAGCGGCTTTGTTTGAACTGGATTTTCGTTTGACAATTGGATAGTCGATTTCTGATATTGGGTTGACGAATCCGGCCAGATCTTCGTCTGCACTAGAGTTTGAAGCGAGGTAATCGAAAAACGCGTCGATCTTGTACAGAATGTTTTGTATGCTTGCGTTTGTTCTACCTTCGCGTAGTTGGCTAAGAAATCCCTCATGCTCGTCTCCCTCCATATGTTTTCGGTTGAACTGTTTTGGGTAAGGAGGTGTAATTTCGAGGGCTGGTAGTTTGCCGAATAAGTACGTATTAAGGCTTGTAAAGCTTTTGGTGTAGGATTGATATGTTTTTATGCCCCGCGACTTTTGTAGTTGGACAAACCTTTCTTGATATTTTAGCCAGGCTCTGACAATCTTGCTGTGCTCATCAGGGTACCCAAATTCTCCGGATATTAGCGTCTTGAGGGTTGCCTTGTTGGTATTTCTAATAGGTGTATGTACTGTGCTTTGACTGCATCTGTCTGGGTACAGTAGTTGGAGGTATCGCCAAAACGCAATTGGCGAAATGGGATACTCGAACCAATCCTTTTCTTTTCTTCGCACTAGTGTTATGTGCTCTGCAAAGGATGATATTTCGTCAGGGTTAACGTCTTCGATTCTATGCCAGTCAGTGCATCGGATCATGCGCCATGCATACCATTCAAAGTTCTTTATGGCTGTGGGTTTCATAACGGTGGTAATGTCTGGTATGTTCTCATAGTTATGAGGTGAAAATGGCGCGCTAACAAGAGCCATAACTTCTGAGTAATATGGCGCTGCAAACTCAAAGTGGTTATAGTTTTTTTCATCGTTTGCGACTACTGGTTTTTTCGTGTCCGCTGGAAGCAAAACTGCTTTTTCTTGCCAAAGAAAATGCAGTATCAACAAGCAGTCCTTAGTCAGGCGTTGTAGGGACGAATTATTGAGCCAGTCATGAGCGGTCTTGGTAATGACCTTTCTTGCAACGCTGGCTTCAGGTGTTTTTTTTGTACATGAATATGCGTTGTTCACCCAGGATTCGTTATAGCAAGGTGCGTTGCTAGAATTCAGGTGATCCTCAAAAAACCTTACGATTGAGGCGTTATAGTATTCATTTCGTGATGAGCTTGTTACTTTTCTAGGGGAGATATAATTTGACTTATAGAGCTCTTTGCTTACGCATTCCTTGGCCTTGCTTATCGCGAGTTTGATTGAATTCTCTAAAGTATCTCCAGACTGGATGATAAGTATTTCTCTGGTGAGGTTAATCATTATCGAGCGCCTTGATTCGAGATGCTTCTTGCTTTAATGCTCGAAGTTGTCTGGCGTGAAATTCCTCGCGGATGGTTCTAATGGAATCTTCTCCCCGCTGTGTTACGTATTGGTTCGCATGCTGAAGGTAAGCATCAATGATGTCGGTATCGTGTTTAGCGTACTTCATTGTCGAAGTTACGCTTGTGTGGCCCATCAGGATCTTCACGTACGTGATTGGAAAGCCAGGGGCACTTTGTCCTGGAACGGGCATGTAGTTAAGTGTGTAAGTTCCATACATGTGCCTAAGCGAGTGCGGGCTAATGCCGCCAACATCTAGTAGGCCCGATTTCTTTGCGTACTTTTTGAAGGTTTTGTCTCGGCTGCTTCTGTCGCTAGCGAAGAAAGGCCTCCCGTTAGAGTTCTGAAATACGAAGTCATGATTAACGCTTGAGTTGTATTCAAAGTTTAGATACTTCTCAAGGTTCTCCCAGAATATGCCAGCGAATGGCTCAATCATGAAGGTGATTTCCGTTTCGCGGCCTTTCCATGAAAGAAGCTTGTACTCTTCCTCGGTAATTCCGGGCGTATTCCTAGCAAACGGATCACGAAGGAAAACTGCATGTTTATCGCTGTCGATATCAGGCATTCTGACCTGAAGGGCCTCACTTGTACGGGCGCCGGTTGCGGCGAGTAAGGCGAAGAATGTCATATCTCTATAAAAGGTTTTCGACCTTAAAGGCTTCGCCTGTCTGACCAAGTTGACGGATAGTTCGATGGGGTAAGCAGTGGTCTTGTGCGCTGGCTTATCGTTTTTTCTGTCCCTACGTTTTGCCTGAGGAAACAGCTTGTCTTTCTTGTGCTTTGGCAGGGTGGAGTTAAGAGCGTCACGAATGACAGCGGCTAGCCAGGAGTTTGCTTTATGGGCGGAAACTTCAAATTGGCATCGATATTCGGTGCGATTCAGATAGAACGAGCTGAATAACTGGTCGGGAAGCTTGTGGTGAGTCGTTGCCGTCACTTGAAGAAACCAACGGATTGATGCCTCTATGGTCTGCGAGAGTGAGTTATGGCTCGTGAGCTTTTCTTTTCCGAGACTTTCAGCCAGCTTGCGCGCTATAGGATTTGTGGCGCCTTTGCCGAACAGCAGGAAAGCCTGATAGCTATAGATGATGGTCTCAATGGTGATTTCGACATCTTTTGGAAACCGGGTTTTCGAAGCCTCGTACACGTAATCGATGAAGCGACCAACGTGCTCGGCGTATAGCTTTGCAGTGTTTGGCGCATAGCTCCTACGTGCAAGCCACATCGTGTAGTGGGTGAACGGTCTGAATTCCCGATCCTCATCGGCTACGCTTGGGTCAAGGTGGAGCAGGAGGTAGTTCGCTTCACTTGTGAGCGGCGCATCGACCAGCATGAAATTTTTCATAAGCGCCACTTCCAAGTACCACACTGTTTCAGCATCGAGTGTGGTGCTAATGGTGTCAACAGAAATCTTCAGAAACGGTATTTTCGGTCGTGCCCATTTGTGCGCCGAGGAGGCTGGGGTCTCTTGGATTCGCCGTTTTTGCTGGGAGTGAATGCGGTTCGCAGCGGCCTTGGCGCCCACATCACAGCCAGTCTTGGTTGAGAGGTGTTTGTGCGGAGCAGTAACGAAAAAAGCCAGACCTGGCGGTCTGGCTTTTGGGAATGGTGGGCCCCCCCGGAGTCGAACCGGGCACCAACGGATTATGCTTACCAGCTACAGCTTTCGCTGCCCCTTTCAGGTTTGTGGTCTGGACTGTCTCTTGCCTTTACGGCTCGCCCGTACAGTCTCTACACCTTCCTCTTGCGAGGCTTGGCTCGGGATCACCACGCTTACGCAGAGGCTTCCCCGAATTTGAGCGATTCTACCAAAGGGCAGAGTCAACTTACCCCAAGGCAACCCATTTGTTCAGTACCCTGCCAACAGGGTTAGGTACTGAGCTGCTAAGTCCGCTGCTCTAACCAACATGAGCTAGAGGCCCAATGACGCAACATGAAGCTATCAAAAACTGGTTCTATATGCCACACCAATGTGCGTACCACATAAGAACCGTGGACCAAAGGATTATGAGTCCTCTGCTCTAACCAACTGAGCTATAGGCCCCCAGAAGGCCCGCGGATTATACCGGCGGTATTGCGGCGGCGCCAATCGAAGCGGGCCGCAAGACGGTGAGGAGGACAAAAAACAACCCCCGGCATGCCGGGGGTTGGATTTACTCGTCGAGGAAGGAGCGCAGGTGCTCGCTTCGCGTCGGGTGGCGCAGCTTGCGCAGCGCCTTGGCCTCTATCTGACGAATCCGCTCGCGAGTGACGTCGAACTGCTTGCCGACTTCCTCGAGGGTGTGGTCGGTGTTCATGTCGATGCCGAAGCGCATGCGCAGCACCTTGGCTTCGCGGGCGGTGAGGCCGGAGAGCACTTCGCGGGTGGCTTCCTTGAGGCTTTCCACGGTGGCCACGTCGATCGGCGACTGCATGGCCGAATCTTCGATGAAATCGCCCAGGTGCGAGTCTTCGTCGTCACCGATCGGCGTTTCCATGGAGATCGGCTCCTTGGCGATCTTCAGTACCTTGCGGATCTTGTCCTCGGGCATTTCCATGCGCTCGCCAAGCTCCTCGGGCGTGGGCTCGCGGCCCATTTCCTGCAGCATCTGGCGGGAGATGCGGTTGAGCTTGTTGATCGTCTCGATCATGTGCACCGGGATGCGGATGGTCCGCGCCTGGTCGGCAATGGAGCGAGTGATCGCCTGGCGAATCCACCAGGTGGCGTAGGTCGAGAACTTGTAGCCGCGGCGGTATTCGAACTTGTCCACCGCCTTCATCAGGCCGATGTTGCCTTCCTGGATCAGGTCGAGGAATTGCAGGCCGCGGTTGGTGTACTTCTTGGCGATGGAGATCACCAGGCGCAGGTTGGCCTCGACCATCTCCTTCTTCGCCCGACGGGCCTTGGCCTCGCCAATGGACATGCGACGGTTGATGTCCTTGATGTCGGCGATGGCGAGCTCGCACTGCTGTTCCAGCTCGATCAGCTTCTGCTGGCAGCGCTGGATGTCTTCCTTGCGGTTGCCGATGGCCTCGGCGTACTTGCTCTTGCCGGCAGCCAGTTGCTCGGCCCAGTCGAGATTGGTCTCGTTGTTCGGGAACTGGCGCAGGAAGTCGGCGCGTGGCATGCGGGCATCACGCACGCACAGCTGCATGATGGCTCGCTCCTGGGCGCGGATCTGGCTCAGTGCGTCACGCACGCGCTCGACCAGGGCATCGTACTGCTTGGGCACGAGCTTGATCGGCATGAACAGGATGGCGAGGGCTTCGAGTTCCTCGGTAGCCTGCTGGCTGGCGCGGCCATGCTTCTTGAGGGCCTTGTTGGCTTTTTCAAGCTGTTCGGCGACCGCGCCGAAGCGTAGGCGCGCGACTTCCGGATCGGGCCCGCCGTCGCCTTCTTCTTCTTCGCTCTCGGACTCTTCTTCGTCCTCGTCGTCCTTGTCATCGTCCACCGGCTTGCTGGTGGACTGCGGCGTCTGCGGCTCGACTTCCTGAGGCGCGGCGGCGCCGTCGTCGTCGGGGTCGATGTAGCCGCTGAGGATGTCGGACAGGCGGCCGCCTTCGTTCGTCACGCGCTCGTAGTCAGCGAGAATGCTGTCGACGGTGCCGGGGAAGTGGGCGATCGCGCTCATGACTTCGCGAATGCCTTCCTCGATGCGTTTGGCGATTTCGATTTCGCCTTCGCGGGTCAGCAGTTCGACGGTGCCCATTTCGCGCATGTACATGCGCACTGGGTCGGTGGTGCGGCCGATGTCGGTCTCGACCGCGGCGAGTGCAGCGGCGGCCTCTTCGGCGGCAGCTTCATCGGTATCGGCTTCGGCCAACAACAGGGCATCGGCATCCGGAGCGGTCTCGAATACGTTGATGCCCATGTCGTTGATCATGCGAATGATGTCTTCCACCTGTTCCGGA
>CEQA01033237.1_pt1 | contig 13952 bp, 14 predicted proteins | sample 530501 | NCBI WGS metagenome assembly CEQA01 (sample SAMEA2620227, study PRJEB7988) | marine metagenome | isolation source: saline water (ENVO:00002010), including
TGTTTTTACTTTTTCTTTTAACGATGTGCCTATGGTGGTGTTTACAAGACTTTCTAATTTTTTTGTAGAGGATTTTTCTTTTGACCAATTCTCAAATTCCGTAAAAAAGAGTTGTTTTTGATTACCGTCCATACCCTCAATATGTTCTTCAAACTCTTTTTCTGACATGCCTGGGGAATGTTCCTCTCTATATTGATCTAGTAACATTTTTTGAAATAAGCCCTTGCCCTTATTAAATACTTCAGCTAAGCCATTATTCCTTGATGTTTTATTAGTTAAATCAAGCCCGTTCACTAAATTTTTTAATTCTACTGTGCCATTTTCCTGTAAAGTTTTACTATATGTTTTTGCCCCATTAATAAGTTGAAATTTTATACCCTCATTTCTATAAAACTGCTCCGTCGTTTTAATAGTTTCGCCATTCGTTTTAAAAAACTTTTCTCTATTAAAATTATCTACTTTAGAAGCACGATTCGGAATAGGGTTCCCATTTACGTCTTTAGACTCCAGAAACCATTCGGCATGAGTATTCTTTATTACTTCATCCACCATTGGGACTATATCTTTATTTTTATTAGCAGGGTCAGCCATTATTACTGAGATTTTTGATTTTAAATTTTTTTCATAGTCAGAACTTACAATCTTACTTGCTAATACTTCTTCCTTTTCCTTTTGCTTAAAATAGGCATCCCCTAACTTATAAGCTATATCTCCAATCATCTGACCTATCTGACCCCAACCTTCTGCATGAGGTGATCCAGGGTCTACTCCAGGACTCATCCCTGATCTAAAGTCATATCTATTTGATTGTTTTAATTTGGGAATCCTTACCATATCATTAGCCTCATTTAACCTAAGAGAAATTGATTCCAGGTTTTTCCTTTACCATGTCTAAATTTATAATAACCTAATTGCCCTATCCCTCCGGCAAGAGACCCAATCGTTTGATAAGGAGTAATATTGTTATAAAAATTCTGTCTTGAGTCGGCTATACCAATCTTATAATCAGATAGTTCCAAATTTGCTGCCGCCTGTTCCTCGATAGCAATTTTTTCTTCTTCTGCTAAACCGATCACTTGTTGGGCTGCTCTAACGGCTGAGTCTGAAAACTCTACCCCAGCTACAGCATAACCCACTTCTTGTTGCCCAAGGACTTCATCGACTTGACGTTGAAAAAGAACTAAGTCTCTTTCTTTAGATTTGTTTATTAAAATCTTTTGATTTTCTAAAAATTCTTTTTGTTTTTTAGCAGCATCAGCCATCATCTCATTCTGTTTTGCATTAGAATAGATTTGTAGTCCTGTGCTAACTACTGTAGCCGCTGCCACATAAGCCATTGGGGAAGCCATTACACATTCTCCAGTCTAGAGTATAAATACTGGTCCTGACCTTCAGGACCGATGCTTTTTATTTTTGCTTCCTCTGTGAACCCTAAAACTTTTGCCCACTTTTTTTTATGAGGAAACCCATCGTCCACCCATATCTGATACCTTTTTTGTTTAGTATTTTTTATAAACTCTGATATCAAACGCTTTATCTCCCGATGCAAGCTCTTGTTGTACTTCTTAATATTAACCACATCTGGGATAAAATAAAACTCCGATGCAAAACGATGAAGGCATTTAACACCTGCTATTCCTAAAATATTCTTATCTTTAAAAATAGTTACAAACCCAAACTCTTTTAGTTCGTAATTATAAATGATGTCTTCTTTAGAAGTAGGAGGAGCATTAATAAAATCAGCATCATCAGGAGTAAATCGTTTTGTACTAATCATAAGTAATCCCCCTATGAACAACCGCAAGTAAATTCATCGGGAGAGGTTTATCCTGGATAACTTTAACTTGAAAGAACCTTTCATAGTCCCCAGGAAAATCTAAGTACTTATCTCCAGTAAATAACTCTAAGGCAGACCCCATGCCATGCCCCGCAGGTCTAAATACTATTTCTTCCAAGTCACTGTCAGCAGCAGACCCTAGCCCAAACTTAGCTCCGTATGTCTTGAAAAATCTTAAGACAATTGCTTCGTTTCGTTTAAAGGATCCTTGAGGAGTCCCTGCTTCTCCCCCTGCCTCTAACTTCATAGTTTTCATCTTACTTGTGTATTTAAGTCCTGCTATAACTTCTGAGACAGGATCTTTTAGCGATAAAAACCCATTGGAGTCAACGCTTGATAATTCGATTCTTGTAGGACAACTAATAGGCCTAAATAAATAATACCCTGAAGCCCCTTTTCCATTTATGTCCAATACTACTGGAGTATCGGCTGTGGCATTGGCATAGGAAGAAGCAAGTTTAAATTGAGTGTCAGAAGTTCGAACAATATAATAATCAGTGTTAGGAGCTAAAGAAACTGTCCCACTAGAATTATAGGTTATATCTGAATTAGCTGAAGACTCATAATGAACTTTAGTTCCTGTGACTAAGTTATGGTCTCTATCTGCTCCTGCCCCATCAACTAGTTTTAAAGTATCATCAACATTTACATTACCTGGTAGAACGACAAAAGCACTACCAACAAAACCATTTGTTTCATAAAAACCATCAGCTAATACCTCCACTTCCTGATTTTGCAAGTGGGTAAATCCTGGAAAAGAATATGCAGTTACAGGAGTAATAGTCACTGTACTCGTACCCCCTGCAAGTCCACTTATAATTTGGGGGACGTCTTCAAACGCTGCCGAAGCAGTCGAGGCAAATTTTATAAGATCATCAGTCTCTCTTATTATCCACACATGCCCATCAGAGTTTACACTAACTCCTCCAGGAAGAGTGCCCCCCGTTAAAGTAACTTTTGTTCCTGTCCCGTATCCATGTCCAGGAATAGAAACCGTGTCATCGCTAACACTAACAATCCCACTATTATTAGCATCAAATGTTTTTACATTATCGGAAATTTTTACCCTCTTGGCAGAATCCGAAAACCATGCCTGGTCATCGTCATAAGTCGAAGTATTTTTCAAAAGAGTATGATCAAAATCCCCACCTATTTTTTCTAAGTAATGTTTTGTTGAACCTGCTACAGTCCTGCTAAGTGAGATATAAAGGTCATCAAAAGTACCAGTACTGTTAGGAATAACAGTAACTCCGTTAATCGAAACATCATCCCCTCCTAGAGTGTGTCTGTGCCAAGCTACGGTCTCCGTATCGTTATCTAACGTCAAACCGATCAATTTATTTGTACTTGTCACAAACCAAACAATCCCTCTAGAGGCTTGATGAATCATTTGGGTTATCTCAATACCTGCTGTGTTCGTGGTAGGACTGGCACCGTGACTAACAATATGTTCCGAAGCTACCGACAAGTTCCTTGCCATGTACCCACCATAGTCATTGTTATAACGAAACTCTCTTACCCTTTTCCCATCTCTAGTGACAAACAATGTAGCCTGTTCCACCCGTTTAACTTGAGTCCCCAAACCTCCATGGTTAGTCTGAGGTTGGATAAGAACATTAGTCGCTGTAACTGCACTCTCCCCACCTGTGATTACATACTCTGCCCCAAGTGTACCCACTTCCAAAGCTCTCTGAGCAGCTAACCATGTTATCTGGTTTACTTCCTGGGAAGCTATATTAAATGCCCAAGGATCTGAAGCTTTTGCAGTAGTTCCACTGTAATCAAGTTCAGTAGGAACACCCGCATCATCTGTTCCTGTACCTGCTCCCATTCGGGAAGCCATAAAGTGATAAAAGTTATTCGTCATACTGGCATAAACAGTATCGGACCTATCCTGAGTCCCTCCGAAAACTATTCGACTTTCAAAAAAGGCTACTGTTCTAGGCCATCCCCTATAATTATTCCAGGCTGATTCTTGCCAGTTATCCGATTTAGTTCCTCCTGCATCTACATGAACAGTAACTTTAGCTTTTCCTGTTAATTGAGGAACTAAGGTATGTGTACCGGATCCCCCAGAAAAAGTAATCCCTGTTCCCCCTGTACCCGCATCCTGTACTTGATTTTGATTAGTTGCACTTAATTGGAAATGATCTGTGTTGTTATTAACTACATAATAATCAGTATCCGCACTTAAGCCCGTTGGGATCGTCCCTGTCGTAGTAAACTGAATAATATCATTGTTAACAAACGGATGCCCTGTATAATTGACTCTATTATTTCCCGTATCAAAAGACCAAGTACTTGTACTCGTAACCGATGCAGGTAGCCCATCCGAATAATTGATTTGATAAATACCCCAATGTGAAGAGAATAATTTATAATACGCTCCAAAGAAACCTGTCCTACTATTGCAGCTCCAGTATGGGACACTAACATCCGTGCCCCCACTCTTTACCATTAAAAAAGTTCCATCAGTCGCACCTTGAGATCCTGAAGCTTTTATCATCAAATCTGGATCTATGTTAGCTGTATTGTAAGGAACCGAAAGTGCTTTCTTCTTTTCACTAGGCCAATAAGATTCTGAATGCCTACTGATTTGAAACTTACTTGAAGCAATCCTAGAGATAACCATCGGTTGGATTCTACCGCTAGAGTGAGTTAAGAAAAACTCCCCTGCTGACTGAGCATAAATAAACCCATTTAGATCCGTAGTAATATTGGAGAGTCCCTCTCCTCTAAAACTCCCTGATGCTGACCCGACTGTAAAATTTTGAGAAGTAGCATAAGCCCCTTCATCTACCCTTAAGGAAACTGCCGTTCCAGAAGAATCAAACATTTTAAACTTAAGAACGTCTGTGCTAACAGGTTCTATAGTTATGACATAGGCTTCAGTTTTTGAAAAAATAAAATTCAATAGGATAACTTTATTCGTAGCTGAAAAGTCCAGAACAAACCTGCTCCCTGGTCTCCTCGCAATCCCACCTTGCCTTACTGTCAAAAAGTTCTCAAGTTCAGCCACACCCCCAAAGTATTCCTTTAGGTCAGTTCTTCCATCTAACTTTGGATGGAGTTCTCCCGCAGCGAAACTATTTTGAACAAACCGATATCTGGTCACAGTCTACTCTCCACAAAGCTGTCATCAATAAGGTCAGGTGCAGTCCCTTCTTGTGCATCAATACTTCTAGCAGCACTCAACACATTCTCATATTCCCCTAAAAGTTTTTGACTTAGAGAAGAACTTTGGACAAGTGCATAGCTGATGTCAGCCGCTAGTCTGAATGATAAAGCTTCTATAAATAGGGAATCATATTCTGCTGTAGCAGTTACTCGTGAAATATATTTTATTTTTACCGTGGCACTATCCGATAAAAGTTTCCTGTCAGCTTCAATTGACCATTTAATAGTATTGTCATGAAGCTCTAAGACTCTTAAACAATCTGAAGGAAGGAGATACTCGTAATCATATTCAAAAGCAGGAGTAGTTGTTAACTGACTCAACTCCATCCTTTTAATAGCGAAGTTCCAGGGATGTGCCCTTAAAACTTCATCTCGAACTTTTTCATATTGTTCGTTACAAAGCTGTGCCCTTCGATTGGTTTCAGTCAGACTATTAATACGTTCCGCACCGAGTTTGACAAGCGCAGAATTAGAAATAGACGTTTCAGTTGTAGTTAACGCCATACCTACCCCGATGCAAAAAAGGGGACCGAAGCCCCCTAATAATTAATCAACTACGTACATAACCATAATTTTAATTGAGTCTGCCGTATCAGTAGCAACATCATTGTGCATAATTTTAACTTGAAGAAAGCAACCTTCAGCATCAAACTTTTTAAGTCTACCTGCTAAACTTCCTTCGCTTAAGTTAATTTCAAGGTTTGTGGGAACATACCCATCAAAAAACCCATCTGGATCAGCAGCAATTGAACCATCATCTGAAGCAGTCCAACCAACATCAATTGAACCACCACCCATGCCAGTATTAACTAGATGGACATCTAAGATTCTAGCTCCCTTAGGGATCTTCATAAATGTAATAGTGTCGTTAAGATCTACATCGCCTGCGAAGGTGTAGTCATCATAAGCAACACGCATAACACCGTACTGCTCTCCCTTTGGAATCTTTTCCGAAGGTACGTTCACATATTGTTTTGTGTAATTTGTACTGTAATATGCAGCCATTATATCCTCCTATTATTCTTTACAAGCAATTTCTACGACTTTGTTTTCTTCCATACGAGTCGCACCCATTCCCATACAGGCGTATACTTGTGTACTGTATGACTTATCTGCTCTCTCAGAAATTTTTCCTTGAACTTCTTTGGCCGTAGCTAAAAGAAGACCATCTTGTGCCCAAGCAAAACACTTTCTGTAAGTTTTTGAAGCAGGAGTCAAAGCTTCAGATCCTGTCCCATAAGTACCATCAGCCTTGTTATAAGAAATAGTAGCACTACCGTAATCAGTAGAAAGTCTTTCTGTTCTGATGAACTTAAAGCCAAGGAATGTGTCTATCTCACCCTGAACAAGAGCTTTAACAGTGTTAAAGTCGGCAGATGTAATAGAAGTTTCGCCCAATAGAGCTTGAAGTTGAGAAGATCCAATGGCGATATAACGTGGAATAGATTCATCCACATCATTGGCGTCAAATTTCTCTTTAACTTTTCTTAAAGTTTGAAGGTTCAAGTTGTTACCATCAGTAGAAGAACCATCAAAAGCAGCGACTTTATTAGCTGCGGCAAGAGCTACAGTAGAACTTCCGTCCTCTCCGCCATATGCTGAACCAGTAGCGGCTTCGATAATCAGGTCATCTTTTGCTCTAGCTAAAGCCCAAACAGCAGCTTGAGCATAAGCACTAGTAGGATCAATAAGCATTCTGATTTTATCAGCATCATCAACTAGATCTGCCCACTCATAATCGGTCAACGTAACTCTACGTCTTGAATGTGGAGTATCGATCTGAGGAGTATCAGCATGACGAGAAGTTCTCTTAACAGCCGTTACAGAACCGATTCTATCATAAAAAGCAGACTTTCCTCTTTGAGATTCGTTTCTTACGAATGCTCCTAGCCTGCTACCTTTTTGTTGAGACAAATGGAAAACGTTTGCAGAAAATTGTTTCACAAACGCTGTAGTAATTTCACTAGACATATTTAACTCCGTGGTTACTAAACGTTAAAAAAATTTACTCTATTGAATTGCCCCGATAACAGGATTCAGAAGTGAACACTCCAAGGAGGTCCTTTCAGATTATCTCGTGTCCACTTGTTATATTAAAGATTTTAAAATTTTGCGTCAACTATAGATGTTGGAATAATCTTTGAACATCTGCCACTGCCGCCTCGTGATTTGGATGTCCTTTTTGATGATATGGGTGGTTAGGATCCGCCATAACAGTATTAATTTCTGCCTGAGCATCCGAAGGCGTCCTTCCCAATTGAACAGGTCCTTCTCCTCGAAAAGTATCTTCTGACAATGTTTCTCCAATTTTGGCAAAAGTCTTTATCAATTCTGGATGATTTCCTAAACCTGAGTCATCTAAATAAGTTTTGAAGCTTTCATCAGTAAAATGATTTACTGCCGCTTGAGCAGACCTAACTTTATTATCGTACTCTTTTCCCCATTCAGTTTTTAAACCATTTACAGCTTGGTCCACTTTTGACTGAGCTTGTTTAGTATATTCTTCACCTTGTCGATGAGCTTCTTCATTATACCAATTAAAAAGCTTTTGAGCTTGGGCGGGTAAGATCCCTGCTTCATGGGCAGATTCTTTAAACCCTTTAAAAAAGTTTTCATCAAACTCTTGTCCACCTGTTTCAATACTGTAGTCGTCCACTTTCTCCGGTAAGCCAAGTTTAGAAAAAACATTGTTCTTCCAATCCTCATCAGTGGCATACTGTCCAGGTACAACTATCCGATCCTTGCCTATCATGCGTTGGGCATTAACATATGATTTGGCCAAATTCTCTACCGTCTCAATCGGTCCCAAACTTGGATCTTCTTTAATGTCTTCAGGTAAAGCACTCTTCCACGTTACTTCTTCAGTGGAGCCATTCTCCGGTGTTTCTGTATTGTCCATCAGTCTCTAGTCCTCTGTTAAGTATATCTTGTAACTCTTTTTCATCGGTTTTTAGTATAGACAGAATTCTTAGAATAACATTCCTATGACCTTCTCTTAATGCCATCTCATGAGGATCATTTGAAAAAGTAGACGTTATCATAAAACTATTCTTCATCAAATCATAAAGAACCCGTTCGCCTTCATCACTGCAAAATATTTTTTTGTAATCCGCAGTTATATCTAACATCTTATTTTTCACTTATTCCCCTTGATTTGGACTCATATTTTGAAGGGCAGACGCCCCATCTTTGGCCATAGAAGCTTGTGCCATCATCTGTTGCATCTGCTGCGCTTGTGCCTGCTGTGCCTGCCTAGCTTCTCTTGTACCTATTACATCCTCCATCGGACGTAACATTTGTTCAGGAAGCCCATACGCTTTAGATAAAAACCTTAATGCCTGATCCCCGTTGAGGTTGTCAATAATTTCAGGTTGTAATTGAGAAAGAGGAGCTAGAATATTCATAACTCTTACAAAACTATCTGCTTCAGAAGTCTTCTGTGCCTTAGCTATCTGGCTACTATACTGCACCTGTAATTCACGATCGGCTAACACTTCTGGAATCATGCCCAACATTTTTTTTCGCATCATTATATTGAACAGTCTGCCAACCATAGGACGTAGTAATTCAAACTGTTGTCTTCCCAGGATAGGTCCAAGTAACCTGAGTTTCTCTTCTGTTCTCTGAGCTACTTCCGTAGCTGTCATCTGAGGACCTGTGTTTAATTGCAATTGATCTATAAAGAAGGCTTCTCTAATCTTCATTCGAATAGATTCAACAAACTGAATCCCAAAATCAATCTTAGATCCTGTGTCCAAAGGAGTGATCATCTTATCAGTTCCAAGCCCCGCCCTATAAAAATTGATTGCCCCTGGCGTGGTCTTGAATGGCATGAGCACACCATCATCCGGCATAAGGAGAGGAGGATCTATAACCTTTTGTGCTCCCCTAATAGTTGTCTTCATAACCAAGTTAAGCATCTTAAGATCCGCTAGTGCCTTCATAGCAGGAGACCTACCATAGACTTCACCCGCTATCTTAGTCCACCGAGGAACAACAAATGGGAACTCTTTAAAGCCCCCTTCATTAAGAAGAAGTTGTTTTTCTTTTAACACATACGCACTTCTAAACTTAAACCCCTTCTTTGTTGCAGGGTATTCAACATCATCCTCAATAGGTTCTACTGCATGAATAATTTCATATTCCTGCATATAATTAGTTTTCAATTGTTCAAGGAGAGACTGATCCATCGCCTCCTCTCCGAAGTGTTGTCGGATTTGTCTTACACTGTACTTAAACGTCCTATAAACCGTGTCCACAATAGACTGATGATTTTCACTTATATAAGACTCATAAATAGGCCTAGACTGAAACCTGACTACATCTGTATCATGTTCCTCAATCCGCATAAGCCCTGTTCCAAAACAGCCAACGTCCAGGTAAAGCTCATGAATATGTGTGTGGAAATTAGAGTTATTCAATACATTATGCATCTGCCTGGCACTATCTTGTAACCAAAGACGAACTTCATCGTCTTGATCTAAGAACTCATCCCCTGTGCTTAGCGAGAACCATGGTGTTGCAGGGTTTGTCAACATCCCATGCAGGGCAGATGCTAACAATTCATTAGAGTGGATACCCGTTGAATCAAATAACTGATTCCCCTTTTTCTCACCCTTCATGTTAGTTTTATAAACATCATCCTTCCTGGGAATAACGTAATCCGCAAGCTCTTGCCAGTGTTGATCCCAGTTAACCCTTTGACCTTTTAAATACTCATATCTATCAATTATTTTTCTCGCTAAACCCATCTCTTACCTTCTTGTTAAAAGGGACTCTCTCTGTCCTGGTCTTCTACGGCTACCCTTAATCGCTTGTTGCCTTCCTGCATACATCCTAGCAAGTCCCATTAACTCTCTTTCAATTTGGGACTTCTCTCCTCCCTCATAATCTTCTCTTGTTTTATTAGGATGGAAGTATTTTTTTATTGCAGTCGATTCCGTAACCGTCCTATCTTGGGGTACAAGTGACCCTACATCAGACCGTAACTTTTCTTCCTGGGCAAGTTCTCCCCCTAATTGCCTAAATAATCCTACGTCTTCTATATTTAATCCTTGGAATGTCCTTTCTCCTAACATGTTTTTAATTGTGGACTTCCACGCACCTTTATTCATTAGCATATGAAGAGGCAGCTTTTTTAAATAGTCCACATCTTTTTCAGTCATGCCTGGTACGTCCAGAACTCCCCCAACATCTCTACTCATTCCCCCCAATATGTCCATTCCTGAGTGGACAACATCTTCTCCTAATCTCCCTAGTGCTTTTAACGGTTGTATCTTGGTAAGGTCCCCTATCGTTCCTTTTGGATCTTTTACAAGATCTGGAATCTTCCCTACCGTTTGATCCAATACATTTTTTACTGTGTCCCCTACTTGTCTAATTGTCCTTGCCATATTTCCTCCTAAAGTGAAAAGTAATCATACTCCATAACACACTCTCTTGGTAACTCTCCGTAGTTATCCTTTCTCTGAGTTTCTGGACGTATCCCTTGGGCCAAATATCTAAAAGCATCTGCCCCATGACTGGCCCAATTGTGTTTCGGCTTCGCCATAAAGATCTGATTCTTCCCATCCCATTTTTTCTCATAAGCCTTCAATGCTTCTAATCCTCGCCTACATTTTACCTCATCAAACCAACATTGAGGAAGTAAAGATCTAACCGCATGAATCCCATCATCTACTCCCCATCTAGGAAGAACATATATCCTTTTTAACCCCAAACTTCGGAGAGTCTCCACTCTACTTTTACCTGTACCGAGTTCTCTTGCTTTAGCATCGTGTGGAAGAAAATGTTCTCCGTATATATAATCCTTTTTATTCAACTCTTTTACAAACCACTCTAATCCTTGACCGGACGTCTCCAAATAGTCAATCACTCGATATTCAGTTCCTATACTCTGACAAAACCAAATAGCTGTGGTATCTCCAATACCTAAATCCCAAGCAGTATCCACTACTACTTTTGGTTCATAGGCTACGCTTGTTATTCGATTGTCCTTCTCTAGCTTAGCAATTGTCTTTTGGTAGTACGCCCCGACATTAGCAGCAGTCCAACTACATTCAAACTCCTGCTCAAACTCTTCTTCACTCATTTCAGCCTGTGCAGCTTCCAGTTCAGCTTTGGGAATAACTTTTGTTTCTGAAGCTCTATGTAAAGAAACATACCAGTCTTTTCCTTCGAGTTGTTTTGCTTTGTTATATAGATTGTAAAAATGATTTTGACCCTTAGGCGTCCCGATAAAAATCGCCCACCCTTCACGGTCAGCCAGCGCAGGTCTAATAACCTCCCCCCAAACCGACGGGTCACAGACCCCGAACTCGTCCAATACGCAGCCATCAATATAAATACCCCTAAGGGAGTCTGGATTCTCTGCCCCCAAAAGTAATAGACGGACTTTATCATCTAAGTGTGGTCGAGGAATGTCCACTCTCAATTCAGCTTCGTTCGCTTTTGTTCCTGGGATGCCCTTCGTAAATTCTTTTACATATTCCCAAGCTACCCTTTTGGCCTGACCATAAGTACCCGCCAAGTAAACGTACTGTGGGTTTTTCCTTGGATTCCTAAGTCCCCTATCCAACATCTCATTAATAGAGAGGACCGTTTTCCCAAACCTTCGGTGCAACACCAAAACATTAAATCGTTTCATGTTGCGGTGTATTTCCATTTGCAATGGTCGAGGCGTGTAGCCTGTTGCTATCGTCTTTACTTTACCCATGGAATATCTATCCTTTTCCCACACTCACAAGACACCACCACTCTTACCGATTCAGTAGAGTAAGTCCTGCTTAATACATGAATCCCCAATTTACAAAGGATTCTAAATATTCTTCGCTTCATACAAAACACCTGTGTCCATAATTCGCACTAACTCGCATAGCAAATAATCTTCGGGGTCATCGTTGTCATCCAAAATATATAACAAATCTGGAATGTCTTCCTCAGAACTTAACTCGTCTTCTGGATCCAAGATGTGATACACGTTGTCTATTTTGATAACAGTTTTGATTATTCCTCCTTGGGAACCTCCAAAACTTCTGGTTCTGGAGAATCCTCCAAACGTCTAATCCCCGTATCCACTATAATTTTTAAAGGAGAGTTCTCATCTCCTGTTATTTTGGTCTGTGCCCCATATGTTTCAGGGCTTGCCCTCTCCGCCAACCACCTATAAAGATCCGTCCTTAACTTAAGACCAGGAACGTCCGACTTATCAATCTCCTCCGTGTTAGCAATCTGGAGGATCTTGTGGGCAAAAATGTCAGCCCCGTCTTTTCTTGCCTGGAGGAGTTGTTCGCCAAACTCTTCAAAGTTTCTTTTCCACCTGTAGATTGCACTTGCAGGAATCCCGCATCTGTCAGCCACTTCTTTATACGAAAGTCCCTCTCTCACCAAATCACATATCATTGTCCCCACCTCGGTCGAAAACCGCAAGTTTGTAGGTAAAGACACATTTGGATCCGTAACCGTAACTACCTCTCCAGACTCCAAAACTATTTCCCTTTCTACTTCCTTCACCATACTAGAATTATCCTTTGAAATTTGAATCCTGAGCAATCCCCTCTATTATATGTACCTTGTGCATTGGGTCATTACATTCTCAAAAATAGGTCTCGGTCTGAGGATCCTCCCACGAGTATATAAGTAAATAAATTTTTTGGGGTATGGGGGTCACTCAGCAAAATTTGTTTAGTCCGATTGAAGGGACCCCTTTGGGTCTAAATAAATTTTATTGGGCCGCTAATAATTATTATTGTCAATGAATTGTATTGATAAGCATGTGTTTGTCAACAAGAATCGTTGAGTGTCCATAGTTGGACAGCGTCCAGGTCTGGACACAATAGATCTTGTTTAGTGTCCATGTCTGGACATCCAGGGGATAATGCACATAATCAACAATTGCCCTATTATCAATGACTTAGCGTTTCATTATTTTGTTGCATTGTTTCCATTATCTGGTAGTATTGACTCATAGAGTCAAAACTAACTGATAAGGATTTTAGCATGAACCAAGTAACTGAGACCATCGACCAAGCCTTAAAGAGAGGTGTAACGGTTGAGAGGCTTGAGACTAAGGGCAAGGCTAAGAGAACACCTAGGACCGCCAAAAAAGCCAAAAGAAACAGGTTTATGAGCGTGTACCTAGACCAGGGGAAGAACTGATGAGTTTAGCAATTGCCTTGATAAGTTTAATCGTAGGCTTCCAGATGTCAGTTTTTCTGGGATCATGCACCGGAAGCAAGGCAAAAGAGTTATGGGAGGAAGGCGAAAAGGAACACCTTGACGCCAAACTAAAAGAGCGTTTTTTGCAAGTGGAATATCGGTGCATCAAATGAGGGTTGTACCACTGTTCCACTTATTTTCGGAAAAAAGTTTTTTTATATATATACTCTCTACTCTATGCGTTATTTTTACATATATTTTATATTTTTATTTTTATTAAAAAAAAGTGGAACAGTGGAACACTTATGAAAAAACTTAATATTACTGGTGGTTTAACGTGTACCACAATGAAAAGCAAAAGTGGTACAAAGTGGAACAAACTGGTACAAAAACAGAGCATTAAATACAAAGCATTAAACGCAATACATAAAAAAAACAAAATAACACCTAACAGCGTGTACCACATAAGCCCAATTTGTACCACTTTGTACCACTTTGGAAAAATATGTGGAACACATTTAACACGGGAGGTCAGAGCGTGAAAATGCAAGTGGCTTTAGGGGTTTTGGGGATCATAAATGTCCCTGAAATTAACCTAGAAAAAGTCAAAAAAAGTTACCGGATCAAGTGTAAGGAATTTCATCCAGACCTTAATCCAAACGGTGAAGAAATGATGAAGGCGATTAACGCAGCGTATGAGAGATTATTGGACTGTCGGTTTCCAATCATTATTAAGGAGGGTCAGGAGATCAAAACCGACTTCTCCAAAGTTTTGGAGGAA
>CEQA01004319.1_pt1 | contig 13530 bp, 16 predicted proteins | sample 530501 | NCBI WGS metagenome assembly CEQA01 (sample SAMEA2620227, study PRJEB7988) | marine metagenome | isolation source: saline water (ENVO:00002010), including
GATGTTGAGGTTATTAAAAAGCCAATCGATTTTGGGATACGTCATATCATCTCCAGAATAGATGAGCTTCCTAGTATGCACCAACGCTACAGGTTCGATAACTTCTTTACTATTCTTAGGCTGAAGTTAGATTATTTGGACTCGTCCACAGAACAAGCGTTAAGAGATGATATTTTAGAGAAGTACCCAATCAACCACTTAGAATTTGCGTTTGATGATATACTTCCAAAGTTTGATTCTAGTTACAACCCAAAGAGCGATGTGTTCTCCATTGACGATGATGTAATCTCTAAGTATATTACTGAAGCGGATTCTGTGTTTTCTAGGAAAGAATTGCTAGGGGCACTTGATGAGATAAGAAATCATGAAAATTAATAAAGTTAAAATAAAGAACTTTTTATCAATTAAAGATGCCGAGATAGACTTCGAATCTTATAGTGAGCTGGTTAGAATCTTAGGACACAACAAGGACACTAAGCCACACAGCTCAAATGGTTCGGGGAAAAGTAGCGTTATAGAGGCTATTGTTTTTGCTTTATTCGGCAAGACCATTAGAAAAACTACAGATAAAAGTTTAAAGAATCATTACACTAAAGGAAAGTGTGAGGTCGAGATTGTTGTAAACGACAACGTCGTAATTAATAGAGTTAAAAAGCCTCCCATGCTCACAGTAACCGTCGGAGGAGAGAATGTAACCCAAGACTCTATACAAACTACTCAGAAGTATTTAGATAAAATTTTAAATACCAATTTCTCAGTGTTTTTAGCATCCATGGTTTTTGGGCAGTCCAATAAGATGAATTTCTTAACTGCCACAGCTGAAGAGAAGAGAAATATTATTCAAAGTTTTTTAGATATTGGAGACGTGTTTCAATACCGTAAAGCCATTAAATCTAAAAAAGCGAAGGCGTACTCTAATAAGAAAATAGCAGAGACATTGTGCGCTGAAGTTCTTAGCAAAAAGGAAAAACTTGAATCTCGAATTTCTGAAATTAAAAAACACAAGAAAAGCGCCAAAGTGTTAATGACGTCAAAAAAGGCTAAATTATTTACTTTGCACTCGATTTCAGAACTACAAGAAAACGAACAGATGCGATATGCTACTAAGGTAGACTTAGAATCAGCTAGTCACTCTTATAGTAGAGTACGAACACGCATTAAAGATTTACGCACCAAATTAAAAACATTTAAAACTACTCCGTGTGAGTATTGTGGAGAAACTCCTACAAATGAAAAGGTTCTTGTCCTTGATTGGGAAAAAGAATTAGAAGCCAAGATGGTGGAAGAAGAAAAGGCGAAGCTTACTGTTAAGGAATTAGGCGATACGTTAGAGTCTTTTGGGATTGAAGTAAGCCCTCAAGATTTTGATATGTTTGAAAGTTATAAATCTTTTGATACGGAACATAAGATTTTAAATGCGCAAAAAAGAGACAATACAAAGCTTGTAAAAACACACCAAAAAGAGGTAGAGAACGCTCAGAGGAGTTATGACCTTATGAGGTTTTGGGAACAAGCATTTTCTGAGCAGGGTTTAATAAAATTCGTAATCAGAAACATATTGGAGTTTTTCAACGACCGCGTTAATTACTACCTTAAATTCCTAAGTTCTTCAAATTTTTCAGTAACTTTTGATGAAACTTTGAAGGAGAAAATCTATAATAAAGGGACACTAACTTTCTTTGACGCATTATCAGGTGGGGAAAAGAGAAAGGTGTCACTCTCAATCATGTTAGGGCTTAACGACCTTCTCCTTCTTTCAGGAAAAGAACGTTCTAATTTAATCTTCTTCGATGAAGTAGCTGATTCCCTAGATGATGGAGGCGTAAAAGGACTGTTTGAGCTTATTCAAGACATTTCTAAAAACAAAAAAGTCTTTGTGATTACGCACAACGACTATCTAAATTCACTATTGGAAGATGAGTCGGAAAATCTTCACGTAACAAAAAAATCAAACATAACTACAATACAATGAAATTAACAGAAGAGGAAAAAGTACTGTTGGCGGAAGGCTTCGAAATGGAGCCTATCGGGACCAGCATTGTCGTTCAACGAGATAAAGTTGAACTTAAGTCGGACTCTGGTATTATTATGCCGGATAGCGTTACCGCTAAAAAGCTAAACGAGGGTACCGTGATGGCTGTAGGAAAAGGGGAAAGAAGTAGTTCTGGACATCGTCTTTCGTTGGATGTTTCAGTAGGAGACCATGTTTTGTGGAGTGAATTTACTGGCAACGATATTGTTCGAGGCGATGAAACTTATTGCATTTTAAAAGAAACTGATATTTTGGTAATTTTAAGAGACTGATGGGATATATCATACCTGAAAAATCGTTGGGCGAAACCATCTTCATGGATAAGTATGCTTATCCGGGAGAGACATCGTGGAAAGAACTTTCAAAGAGAGTTGCTAAAGCAGCTGCAGACCCAGAATTTCCTGAATACAGAGAAAAAGTAGAGAAGAACTTTTTTGATGCAATTAATGCTGGAGATTTCTGCCCTGGAGGTAGAATTTTGTTTGGTGCTGGAAGAAGCCACCAGAACATGTTAAATTGTTATGTTTTAGACCCTGAAGATTCTGTAGACAGTATTGGGAAAACTATTTCCGATATGTACAAGATTTCTTGTGGAGGTGGAGGTATTGGTTTTAATTTCTCTAAAATCAGACCTAAAGGAGATAATATCCAAAACATTAAAAACTCTGCTCCTGGGTCGATTAGCGTGATGCGTATGATTAACGAGATTGGTAATCATGTGCGTGCCGGAAAAAATCGTCGTACTGCGCTCATGTCTATTCTAGATATTACTCACCCGGATTTTTTGGAGTTTCTCCATGTTAAACTTGACCGCAATGAGCTAACCAATTTTAACATTTCCGTAGCTATCACAAAACGGTTTGTGGAAGCTGTCGAAAAAGATGAAGAGTGGTACTTTACTTTTGGAGGAAGACAAAATAAATACTATGTTTACGAAGTGGAAAGAAATTCTAATGAAGGTTCTGACTTGGTTGATGTCGTTGCTAAAAACGAAGAAGACGCGGTAGACCGCGCTACAATTCACCATTTAAAACATTACGCTGACACCTTTGGCGCAGCAAAGAAGAAAGAGATTCGCGCTAGAGAGCTTTGGGAACGTATTGTTGATAATGCTGTAGAGTCCGGAGAACCCGGCATTTTTAATATTGATTTTGCTAACGAATATACTAACGTATCTTACTTTGAGCATATGCCTTCTACTAACCCCTGCGGTGAGGAGGTTTTGCCTGCATTCGGTAATTGCTGCCTTGGTCACGTTAATCTTGCTAACATGGTTGACATGGAAGGCAACATTGACTGGCGTAGGATGGCTAGGACAATCAGGACTGGCGTTCGGTTTTTGGATAATATCCTTACTGCGAATCACTTCCCAATCCCGGAATGTGACGAAGCAGGAACGCGCTCCCGAAGAATTGGATTGGGAGTCACAGGACTACATTACTTCCTCATCAAAGCAGGATACCGATATGGGTCGGAAGCCTGCTTGGAGTTCTTGGAACGGCTATTCGCTACGATAAGAAATGAAGCATACAAAGCCTCTATGTATTTGGCTCGCGATAAGGGGAGTTTCCCAGCATACGACTGGAATAAATTAAAAGATGAGAAATTCTTTAAAACATTACCTTCACGCATTCGCTCAGACGTTAAGAAAAATGGATTACGTAACGCAGTGCTACTTACTGTCGCGCCGACTGGAACTATATCTATGGTATTGGGTGTCAGTACTGGTCTTGAACCGATATTTGCCCCTATCTATAAGCGTCGTTGGCGCACCGGCACTGATGGTGTCTGGAATGAGACGAATGTTGTGGACCCTCTCTTTAAAGAGTTATATCTTAGAGGTCGCGATATTTCACACTGTGTGGGAGCTTATGATGTTACGCCAGAGGAGCATATCAAGGTTCAGGCGGTTGTGCAGTCATACATTGACTCAGCGATTTCTAAAACTTGTAACCTTCCGGCGGAATTCGAGCCCTCCAACCTCTACGACGACCTTTTGATGTACGCAAACGAGATGAAAGGGTTTACCTTTTATCGAGCGGGGTCACGAGGAAACGAACCTTTGGAAGCAGTTCCTATAGACAGCCTTAACTTGGATTCATTGATTCAAGAAGGAAAACTAGAAGAGCAAACACAATCAATAGAAACTTGTATTGACGGAGTGTGTGAGCTATGAGACTACTAGCAACTTTACTTTTATTGTTAGGAGCCTGTGGTCCTGGAGGGAAGGGGTATACTCCCCCTCCTACATGGGACTCTGAGGACTTGGTTGGGTTGTGGAAATTAATTCCTGAAGAGGACTTTACTATATTTCCTGTATTGCTAGTTCAATTCTCAAATGATATTTGGGATGTGGTAGGGATGTATTCAGAACTAAGAATTGTTAATGTATGGGACGAAGAATGGACACCTATTAAAATCTTTGCGTCTCATGGAGACATAACTGGTGAAGGTATAGTGGACTTTAGTATAGATTTTAGAGAAGACTACGATTGGCGTTTTTCTTATTGGGAAGGCGCTATGGAAGAAGATAAATTGACCCTCAATGGAATGGCACACTTCTGGGGCGGGGAAGGACCAAAACTAGTGATGTTTACTGCGGAGAAATTATAATGCCAAACTACACCTACTACTGTGAGACTTGCGACTGGAACTTTGACGACCTTTGTACTTTCGAGGAAAGCAAAGAAGATAAGTCCTGCCCCACATGTGGTACTGTTAAATGCCCACGAACTTATGATTTATCCAAAAGCGATAACAAGACAGGAGTCTATGTGGGTACCAAAGGACAGATAAATTATCACGATATTACCAGTTTAAAAGCTCAAGAGAAAGAGTTTATGCACGGAGCTATTGACGGTACGAAAGAAGCGCTGAAAGCAAATAAAGGAAAATCTCCTTATTCTAAAGTTACCCTGAATTATAAGGTTCTGGAAGAAAGAGGAATAGTAAAGAAAGTTGACAAAGAACACGCAGAAGGTAGAATTAATACCGCTAACCTAGTAGCCCAGGAAGCGGCTAAAAAAATGACCCCAGAAGAAATCAAAAGAGCCGGTACAAGAGGCGATAACCACGGAATTGGATAATGACAACTATTAAAATATTAAACAAAAGCGATAACCCAACCCCAGAGTTTAAAAGTGAGGAAGCTGCTGGGTTCGATATTGCCATTAACGAAGAAATACATTTAGCCGCAAGAGAAGCAAAATTAGCATCTACTGGATTGTATGTAGTTATACCTAAAGGGTACGAAGGTCAGCTTAGGCTTAGAAGTTCTATGTATCGAACAAATATACTTATGCCGAACGCTCCTGGCACTATCGATAGCGATTACCGAGGAGAGATTAAAATTGCCCTCCTAAACACTAACCCGTATTGTTCCCGAAAAGTAGAAAAAGGGGAAAGAGTCGCCCAAATGGTGATTAGTAAACTTCCTGAGGTAGATATTGAAGAAATTTCCGAAAAAGAGTTCGAAATGCCTGTGAACCAGACTATAAGAAATAGTAAAGGTTTTGGTTCAACAGGGAGAAATTAATGACCTACTCATTTTCAGACAATATCCAGCGAGGGATAATCTATCTCGCAAAAAGCGACAAAGAATTTTTAGTACAGTGCGACCCCATTGTAAAAAGTTCATACTTTGAATTTCCACAGCACCAGCGTATTTGGTCTGTGTTGACTAGCCACTATCAGGATTACGGAGCGCTTCCTACAGATGAAGCGATTTTAGAAGGGGTTCGCAAAAGCAAAACACAAAATGAGCTCATGTCCGATTACAAGGAAGAGCTTCAGGCAATCAATAGTTTAGACGAGAGGTCTATCGACAACTCTCAGTATTACTTAGATACTGCGGAAGAGTTTGCTAAAGAACAATCGTTAAAGGAAGCTATTTTAGAGTCTGTAGATTATATAAACAAAAAACAATTTACTAAGGTTGAAGATTCTATCCGTAGTGCTTTGTCTGTGTCACGTAATGTAGACTTAGGTGTTGATTATTTTTTAGACATTGGTAACAGGTGGGCGAAAAGTAAGGACCAAGAACTGGTTCCTAAATACAGAACACCCTTCCAAGCTATCAACACCTCTCTTGACGGAGGTTTGTGTGGTAAAGAGCTGGCTATGGTGGTAGCACCTCCCGGTGTAGGCAAATCCCTGTTTCTTGCTAATCAGGCGGTCCAGTCGGTTGTTGACGGGCATGATGTATTGTACATTTCTTTGGAAATGTCCGAGGACAGAGTGGCTCAACGCCTAGACAGCATCTTTACCCGCATTAAACAGAAGGAGCTCCCTAATAGGGTTGCAGATATTGAAACCCGTATTGGTAGGATTTCAAAGGCAACAACATTAGGAAGACTTCGTATTAAAGAGTTTCCAACTAAAAGAGCAAATGTTACTCAGTTGAGAGCTTTTATCAATCAGCTACAAAGCCACGAAAACTTTAATCCTGATTTAGTAATTATTGATTATTTGGAGCTTATGGCAAGTGATACTAATAGCCCCGAATACCAAAACCAAGAAAGGCAAGCTCAAGAATTACGTGGGCTCGCAATTGAATTGGACTGTTTGGTATGGACCGCAACTCAAACCAACAGAGAAGGTAAAAGGGTTAAGATTATCACAGATGCCGAGCTGGCAGATTCGTACGGAAAGACCAGAGTATGTGATTTGGTTTTCTCTGTAAATCAGACGGAGGAAGAGTTTGATGAAGGCTTAGCGCGTTTGTTTATTATTAAATCGAGAAACGGCAAAGCTAGATTCCTTATCCCCGCAAAAATTAACTATTCTACATTAGTCTTAACGGAGGACGTATGAAAAAATTACCTGAACACCCCCTGACTATATTTACAGGGATAAAAACATTTAAGATTGTGCAAAAATCCTTGGCTAAGGATAATTTGTATGGGTGCGTGGAGTTTCCCAAATCACAATTAACAATAGACCCAAATCAATGCATTGAAGATTATAAAAGTACTTTGTTACATGAAATTTGTCATATAGGTTTTGAAATCTTTGGATTAAACGATGACGATGAGATGCCGACTATGGGCAACGAATACTTAACAACTGTATCTTCCAATATGCTTATGCAATTAGCAGGACTTAACCCTGAACTTTTCCAATATATTTTTAGTACCAATGAGTGATATACAAAAAACTTACGAGAACCTTCCGTCAGAATACCTGAACATTACCAAAACGTATTTGTCCGTAGACGAAGGGACTATGGATATCGCAATCAAGCGACATCCGTCTGTATTCGCTTTCTTTGGGTCTGTCCTGTCGTTCGCAAAACGTGCCAGCGACGGTCTAAACTCAAAACTAGAAATGAAGGAAGCAAAACATATGGAGCTTAGGCGGGCAGAGTTGGCAGAGAAAGGTGTTAAAGCAACTCAAGCTGCGCTTACTAATTATATTCTCACAGTCCAGGAATTAGTGGACTTACGTGAAGAAGTTTTAGAGTCTCAGCACAGGTATAACCTTGCTAAGAACATCGTAACCTCCTTGGACCATCAAAAAGATATGTTGGTACAAATGTCTGCAAATAAACGTGCAGAAGTGAGGTTGCACGAACTATAATGTATTGTGGGGGCAAATGTCCGGAGAGGAGAAAGGGCAAGCAAATTCGAATAGAGGTGAGTGTGTAATACACATTCGGGCTGTAAGTCCTGCTAAACCCCCACATTTAACAAATAAAAAAACAAATAAAAACTATGGTAAACTTAGACGAACTACGAAAGAAATACGAGGAAGTTACGCAACAGAATTCAGGTGGCGGTAAAAACGATTTTCTCAGTAAATTTTTAATCACAAAGGAGGGAACTTCTTTGGTAAGAATTCTTCCTGCAAAGAGCGAAGATGAAAATTTTTACGCCGAAACTGCGATTCACCGACTAGAGTCGGATGGACAATTTAAAAACTATCATTGTCCACGTGTGAAAGGCGACAAATGCCCTCTATGCGATTTGTACTACGGTCTTTGGAAAACAGACAGCGAAAACAACCACAACCTTGCACGAAGCATTAAAGCGCGTAAGCGTTACTATTTGAATGCTGTAGAGCGGGAAACTGGAGAAGTTAAAATTCTATCTATTGGAATGAAACTGTTTGGTAAGATTTTGGATTGCTTCTTTGATGACGACTACGGAGATATCACAGACCTTAAAGAAGGTTTTGATTTTAAAGTGGTTAAAGATACTAACGGAGCATTCCCGAACTACGACAAGTCGGCACCGAAACCACGTCCTTCTGAAGCAGGCTCTGACGCAGAGGTTGCAAAGTGGATGGACTCGCTGCACGATATCCAAAACCTAGTTAAAATTGCTGAATACGACGAGTTGAAGCAGCTAGCCATGGGCATCGAAATGGGTGCTGAAGGCATGGGCAACAGCTCACAATCTAGCAAATCTCAAGGAGATGACGATTACTTATCTCACTTAAAAAATCTAGACACGTAACTGAGTGGAAAAGAAGAAAAAACTTAAGATTCTGGCGTGCCCCGCTAATAAAGGGGGGTGCGCCTATTATCGCATTATTATGCCGATGGAAAAGTTGGCAGAGTTATATCCTGATGATGTAGAAGTTAGGTTTAACTACGACCCTCTTGATGGAGAAGGTTCAAAAGAAAGAGGAGGTCTACTTTTAAAACCTCATGAGAGTGAAGATTTAAAGTGGGCGGATGTTGTGTTCTTTCATAATATTCATAACTATGGAGGTCCTTATACTGTTGAGCTTCTTAAATCCGCAATGGAGCTAGGGAAGTTTACGCATTACGATACAGACGATTTGCTAACAGACCTGTACGATGGTCACAGACTTAAAGACACGTATAATGATTTGGGTCTTTCTGAAATGACGAAAGCTATTTATGCTAACAGTGACATGGTTTCTGTAACTCAAAGAAAGTTTGCAGAACGAATACAGCCTTTTGTTACCAAAGCATTGGTCATTATGAAGAACGCGATAGATTATAACATGCCGTGTTGGAACGCTCCAAAAGTTCCTGTTCCGAATAAAAAACATACCAGAATCGGATGGGCTGGAGGCATTCATCACGAAGAGGATGTTAAAGAGTTCCGCTCCGTAGCTATGGGAGTAAACGCGAAAGTAGGAGTCCCCAATGTAAGTTGGAATTTCTTCGGCAGACCTCCTAAAGGACCAGGTAATAAAGAAAGAATTGCGAAGGGAGAGGAAAGCCCTGATAACGATGAATGGCAACAGGAAGTATGGGACAATTATGAAAAGTCCCTCTCTTTTGGAGTTTCTGGTAAAAGAAATGTACTGTTCCATCCAGCAATGGCGTCTAACGAATACGGTTTCATGTTTAGGGGTTTAGATATTGTTATAGCTCCGCTACAGATGAATAATTTTAACGATTCTAAATCCGAGATTAAAGCTATGGAAGCTGGAAGATACGGTTTACCTTTGGTAGCTTCTAATGTTGGATGCTATGATGAGATTATAAAAAATGGGGAGACGGGGTATTTGATAGACCCAACAAACCCAAGAAGAGATTGGATAAAAGCCTTATCTACACTTTGTAAAAATAGAAAACTAAGAGAAGAGTTAGGGGCTAACTTGAAAAAAATAACGGACGAGTATTACGATATTAATAAGGTTGTAGGAGGGCGTCTTGAACTATACAAAGAAGTTATGGGGATTAAAGACAGAGCTTTAACTGCCTCAAAGTATCAAACACTACCTGGAAATGACTAACATAAGCGCACTTATTAAAACCATCGGACGACCTACGTTACAAAACGCTGTTGATAGCGCAGAAAGAGAAGGCATCAGACCTATTGTTGTTTCTGACGGGTTTCCTTTATATGATGAAGAAACTGACGAGATGATAGTTGGTGGAGCGTACTCTGCCATTGAATTAAAAAGGAATTGGGGTTGTTACGGTGCTGTAGCGGCAAACGCAGGAGTTGCTTTATGCGATACTGACTGGTTAATGATTTTGGACGATGATGATGAGTTGGCAGAAGGTGCAGGAGACTTCATTAGAGAAAAGATTGCTAACAACCCGAATATTAGCATATGGATTCCGGGTCTCAAATTTAATAACGGGATGGTTTTGTGTGACGGTTCTGTTAGGGTTGTTCAGCCAGGCAATGTGGCAGTACCTATTGCAAAAGTAGAGTGCTTTACAGAAGCCCCGTTTAGGACTAAGGTTCCGGAGAAATATAAAGACTATGCTGATTTTTTTCAAATAAAGGAAATGCATGGTTTAGGTTACCAAGTAGGGTGGCTAGGCAAATGTACTTATCTTGTGCGTCCTAATTTAGATGGGACTAACGGAAGAGGAAAATGATTACTCTCGTATGTTCTAACTTTAACTCCGCTGAGTGGATTGATGGGTATTTGGAGTCTGTTAACAATCAAACTTTTAAGTACTTTTATATTCACTTTATTGACGCAGGGTCTACTGATGGTTCTTGGGAGAAAATTAAAAACTATAAGTTCAGACCTGGAATTTCAGCAAAGTACTCTGTAGATAAAGGTTGTCCGATTTATGGGGCATGGAATATAGGATTTAAAGACGCCTCAACCCCTTACTGCATGAATTATAATACCGACGATAGACTGTTTCCCACAGCGCTAACTGTAATGTGGGAGTATGCCCAAAAACACATAGACGTCGATGTTTTTTATTCCCCTTGTTTTATAACAAATAGCAAGGCTCATACCCCGATAGTAGGTATGCATGATTGGTTAGAATTCTCTAAAGAAGCGCTTTTAGCCAATTGTATTTTAGGTCCATTCCCTTTAGTAAGGACAAAGGTAGTAGAGGAGGCTGGATGGTTTAACCCTGAATTTAATATTTCTGGGGATTATGAAATGTGGTTAAGGTTGGAATCTAGAGGTTGTAGGTTTAAAAAAATAGAAGAGCCTATCGGAAAGTATTTTAATAACCCGGAAGGTGTTAGTTCTAATAAGGAAACTTTCCAAGAGCACGTCAGACAAGATATGAAAATAAGGAGCATGTACGGATGAATGTAATTGCATTTAGTTTGTGGGGGGACAACCCGAGATATACGTTAGGTGCGTTACAAAATGCAAGCCTGGCTAAGATAGTTTACCCTGATTGGGTGTGCAGGTTCTACGTAGGTGTAGATACTCCTGTATACATAAGGGAACTTCTCTCTGATTTTGATAACACTGAGATTGTTGAGACAGATGAAGATGGCAGCGAAGCTTATGGAATGTTTTGGCGATTTAGAGCTGCAGCAGACCCGAAAGTTACTAATTTAATTGTTAGGGATTGTGACTCTAGACTATGGTTCCGAGAAGCTAAGGCTGTAGAACAATGGCTAGCTAGTGATAAAGACTTTCATATTATGAGAGACCATGAGTACCATAACGCGGTTATTCTTGGAGGTATGTGGGGAGTGAGAAATGGTCTTTTGCAAGGTATTGAGGGTATGATGTCTATGTGCGGTCTTGGGGATTACTGGCAAGCAGACCAAGAGTTTTTGAGAGATGTAGTTTATCGCCACGTAGAACCTTATGCTTTCGTTCATGATGAAAGGTTTGATTGTAATGGGCACAAGTTCCCTACTAAAAGAAACCCAAAACACTTTGTTGGTCAAGCGTACGCCGGATGCGGCAGAATACTAGATGCGACTGAATACTTCCAGGACTTTATTAAAGGAGAGATGAATGCCTAAAAAAGCAGAAAATATTAAATTAAGTATACTTATTTTATCTATCCCAACACGGTTTGATATTGTTAAGCCGTTGATTGATAAACTGTTAAATCAAATTGGAGACAGAGAGGACGTTGAAATTTTATCTTTGATGGATAATAAATCTCTTCACATTTACGAGAAGAGAAATGAGCTTTTAAATATTGCTAGAGGTTCTCACATTGCGTGGTTGGACGATGATGATGACGTCGCTGACAATTACGTAGAATGTTTAACTCAGGCTATTGAAACCGCTCCGTTCTCGGATGTTATCAGTTTTAATCAAACGTGTTATTTAGAAGGAAAGAAAGCGTTAGTATTCGCATCTATGGATAACCCAACCAACGACCCTGTTGTCCTTGATTGGTCTAGCCAGAAATACAAAGATACATTACGCCGACCGTGGCACTGGTGTGTTTGGAAAACTACTCTCGCTAGGTCCGAAAGGTTTAGGGAAAAATATGATGCCGGAGGACAATCCTGCGAAGATATAGATTGGCTAGAACGTTTATACCCTAAGGTACGAGACCACATATACCTGAAAGACCAATTTTTACACATTTATAGGTGGTCTTCTAAAACAACGGAGTCTGTACTATGATGTTGCCCGTGCTTAAAAACGAGTTAATCATACATCATCATCTAGGGTTAGGCGACCATTTTGATATGAATGGCATGGTAAGACATTACTTAGACACATATGATAAAGTCCACGTGTTTAGTAAGGATTCTTATTTTAACATGGTAGAGTATATGTACCGAGACACTGCTAGTATTATGGTGCATAGGTTAGAGTTCCCGGATGATGAATATAAATCTGTCGAGGCGTTTAGAGAAAGAAGTGGCATTGAAAACTTTTTACGTATTGGGTTTGAACATTACCCTTTTGGACAAGAGGAGCAATTGGGAAAAAATTGCTGGGAGTTTTTCTACGAACAAGTGAACGTTCCAAAAGACGTTAGAGTGGGTAAATTTTATTGCCAAAGGGATGAAGAAGAGGAGTCCAGAGTGCTTAACAAATTAAACCCAGACGGGGAACAGTTTATTTTTGTTCACGATGACCCAGACAGAGGGTTTAGCGTAGACCGTAGTAAGATAGATGGTGGGTATAAGATAATAGAAAATGATAACTCGGAAAACATATTTTATTTCTTAAAAATATTAGAGGAAGCTGCCGCTATTCATTGTATGGAAAGCTCTTTTAAATCTTTGATAGACTTGTATGCAAATACTAAGCATTTGTACTATCATGATTTTAGAAACCAACCTCTTGGTTCTTATACGAACAAAGAATGGAAGATTGTTAAATATGATTAAGTATGTTTGTTATAATTGGATGGGAGCTGCGGCTGACCATTGTTTAGACCTTTCTAATGAAGAATACAAAGCTTGGGGGGTAGGACGTTTACACAACAAAACTTTAGAGCCTGAAAAAGTTAAAGATGGAGATATCGTATTTGTAAAGACGGACTACGTTTACAACGGAGCTTTTCAAACGCAAATACTTCCTAGGATAAAAAACAATTTTATTTTATTAACCGGAGCGTCTTCTTACCAAGTAGGTAAGGGGTTTGCTATTGATAGTATTATAAATAACCCGTACCTGAGAAAGTGGTACTGTACGAATGCTCCTGTAGGACTAAGCTCAAAGATTGTACCTATGCCTATAGGGTTTGAAGAGGTTGAAAGAGATGGGGGAAACCAAGAGCTTTTAAAACATCTTAGAGTAAAAAGAACACCTTGGATTGAAAAAGATAACAAAGTATTTCTCCCTTACCACACCTTACACACAAATCCAGAGCGAAGAGAGCT
>CEQA01141566.1_pt1 | contig 13526 bp, 6 predicted proteins | sample 530501 | NCBI WGS metagenome assembly CEQA01 (sample SAMEA2620227, study PRJEB7988) | marine metagenome | isolation source: saline water (ENVO:00002010), including
GGCGGGAGCAGACCCCGAACTTTCGCAAGGTAGTCGTGGTGCGAATCTTGCAGGTCTAATTCTTGGTGGTAGTCCACCTTTCGCATACTCAGCAAATACACCTAACATCATTCGTTCATCTGTAAAGCATTACTCTAAGACCAAGGATATTTCAGCAATCAATGGTCTTGCTGGTAAAACACATCCGGGTTTCAAGAAGTATGACTTCATTGAACATATAGCGAACATTACAGATAAGGAACTTATGGGCCACACTCTTGACGTAATGAAGGAAATCTTCAAAAAGAATGGCTTCCTCGATACACTACCGCACACGGTATATGGGTGATAATATGGGTATTTCAGACCGCACACACTTTTGGACAAGTCGCACAGCCGGTTCTGACCCCGCCTCTGCTGTTGGTGCTAATAACACCGCTTGGACTCTAAGTGGGACCGGTAGTGATGGTTCTGTTGTAGGTAGTGCTTGGAGAATATCATCTACCGGCAGCGGACAGACATGGTCTGTCTCGTCGGCGGCTGCGACGACTCTCGTTGCCGGTTTTCAATACCAAACAACTCCGACTGATGGAACTGTGTTGATGGCTCTTGATAACGGGTCAAAGCGTGTAGAAGTGCAATCAAATGGTGGTAATGCGAATCTTAAGTTGGTTGGTGCTACAACTGCTACCACACACGACCTTGACCTTAAGGCGGCTCTCGATGATGGTGTCCCCATCCTTCTACGACTTACACTTGATGCTTCGGGCAACGCTCGTCTGTATATGCGAGAGATTATTGAAGACGACCTCGGAGAGACCCATTATCTCTCTGTCGTTGGTAAATCGTCCACTTCAAGTGGTATATTTTGGGGTAATGCAAACGGAAGTGTTGATTGGTTCACCGTTCTCGCAACAACTCATGGCGCATATTCGCCTGACGAAATGGATATGACTGACTTTGTTAGCACGTCCTTTGTGCGAACTGCGCTAAACATTGTTGAAATCTTGCGAAACTCTAAACGATTCTATCTTTCAACGCACGTTGGGGACGAAGGAATCCTCTATGGTTTTGACTTATCAAGCGGTATGATGAGCCGCTTACGTCCCCCCACAGTCCATGTAATGTTGCAGAATACTACCAGTCCTGACTTCCTCGCTTTATCAGGTTCTCGAACAGAGCAAAACTATACAGCAGTAATTATGGTGACTACTCGTGGAACCGACTATCGCAACGCATATCGCATGGGTCTATCTATTACAGGAGAAGTGTTTGATGAACTATACACTAACACAGGACTTGAAGGTGGTATAGACACGCTTACTGACTATCGAGTCAACTTTGATACTAAGATGGATGACGATGAAATCGTGTGTGTCCATATACTTACACTAACATATATGAAGAAAGTCAACATGCTGCGCCGCGAACTTTAATAATCAGAGCATAGGTGCATTCAATTAAGGGGTTCAGAAATGCCTACCTTCGCAAACCGATATGTTAGTATGGGCAAAGAGTCCACATTTGGGACAGCCGTAGCCGCAGATGCTTACGGAGAAATAGACGACGAATCATTCCAAGAGAACTTCGATGTTCTCGTCCGAGAGGACATGAACCGCTATGGCGCAAAGAAGGCTCTTGACTCCAAGCACTACGCAGAAGGTTCTCTCACAATGGCTTTACAGCCTGACTTCTTCACAATGCGATGCCTACACGGAATCATGGGAACTCACTCTCCGGGTGGAACTCCGGGTGTTGACGACACTCTTGCTGAAATCAACCAAGTTAGCAGTCCGGGTGCTGAACTACCTTCATTCACTTTCCTCGTAGGTCGTGACGATAACGAACATGAATACCATGGTCAAGTCATTGAAAGCATCAGCGTTTCTGCTAACATCGGTGAATACGCTATGATGACCGTCACTACGACAGGTAAGAGTCAAGACACTACTCTTAACAGCCTCGCTACTCCTTCATACACCTACACAGGTGATGCTGCTCACTTCGTTGGAACTTACGTGAACTTTGAAGACCCGGCCACTAACTCCGCCTTCTCCGCTCTCGTGCAGTCCATCGACTTCGAGATTCGCACAAACCGTGACCTCGATAACTCCTACGGTCTAGGTAGTTCTACTTGCGTCCGCGCACCACCAGTCACACGCCGTGAAATCAGCGGAACCATCACGTTCCACAAAGCAGTTCTTTCAGGCGACGTTGGTGCAGGCGACGAACCTCACTACACAGAACTATTGCAGGGACACCTACACAATGGAACAGATGGAAACCCTGCTATCTCATGCCTCTTTGAAGTTGATAACCTCAATAAGATTCGCTTCGACTTCCCGAAGGTTCACTACTCACAGCCACAGACCTCAGTTAGCGGTCGTGACTCACAGACCATGACGGTCGAGTTCACTGGCCTATACGATGAGACATCCACCCATATGTGCATCATCGTGTTCTCATCAGAGGACACGAAACTAAAGGGTGGCGGCGCAACTGATATGGACGCTTGAGGTGATACACCTTGAGTCACACAATCACCGATAGGACCAAGATGACGGTCACACAGGTATCAGGCACAATCGACACGATTGATGCACAGATACAGACCGCACTTCGCGCCCTTGCGAATGGTGATAAGATTGTGTCCATAAACACAGTTATGACGATGCAGAAGAATGTGATTGCATACATCACATACGAGGACCAGTAATAGAGATTAGCGCAGATTAGTGTAAGAGAGAGAGAACAATGCCTGTATTGAAGAAACAGATAGAACTGAATGATGGCCGTAAGGTTTGGGTTCGCCAAGCCTCCGGTATGGAACGACTTGAAATCGAAACGAAGCAAGCCAAAGTGTTTCGCAAGTTTCGCCACTATGGACCTGACCCTACGGAATGGACTGAGGAGCAAGCGACTGAGTTTGCTACCGCAATCGAAGAGGCTGAGGCTGGTCCCCACAATCAAATGAGGGCTTGGATTCCCAACTGCATCCTTGACCAAGATATTGATATTAACCATTTCACGACAGACGAACTGATGACTGTTCTCAAGTTCGTTAGGGGGGACGACATAGAGGGCGCAGTCCCTTTATCGAGTTGATGATGGTCGCACCGAGCCTATGCTCGGTGTTTAAGGGAACCCTCCCCTCCGACCTTTACATCAAATACGATTGCGAGGGAGGAAGGAGGCTGATGGACATTGACCTTATGGTTGCAGCAGAAATCAGCGAGCGCATCGCTGAACAGCACGAGGAAGCGAAGAAGGGTCGTAAGTCGTCAGGCTCGGCGAAGAAGGCCGTGGCTCGGCGCAATCAAAAGCGGGAAAGAACGATGGATGGTAAAGCACTCGGGCAACTGCTAAAAGACACTATGGGGATGAATGACTAATGTCGCGGCAAGGCTCGGCGAAGATTTTCTTCGAGATTGTCGGTGCTTTCCAAGTTCAGCGTCTTGTAAAGGATGCAAAAACCGCAGGCGTGGTGATGAAAGCAATCTTGCTTGACTCCGTTGGTGGTGTAGTTGAAGCGTTTCAAGCAACCTTTGAAGGCATCAATGAACTCGTTGAAGAACAAATTGAAGCATTCAGAGAGTATGAAGAACAACTAATTCAAGTGCGAAAGTTCTACCAAGGTAGTGAAGAAGCAATTGCTTCATTTGCAGAAGCAGGTAGAGACCTTGGTGAAACATTCGCATTTAGTGGTGCAGAGGCTCTTGCTGCCGCTGCTAACATGGCTCAAATGAAAACCGTTCTCGGTGAAGCAGAGGCGGTTATTACTGGAACTGAAATGGGTCTTCTCTTTGCTGAAATAGGTAATATGGAAACGCAGATGGCGATGAAGCGTTTGACGAGCCTAATGCAACAAACGCACTTTGCTATGGGTGGTTTAACGGCTGAAACTTTCCGTATGTTAGATGCTCAAGAACAGGCTAACATCGTTCGTGGTAATACACTCCGTGTTCTTGACCAACTAAACACAATTGAGAACTCGTCCGTAGCAACGATGGAAGACATGACTTTCGTTCTAAACCAATTCGCAAGCCAAGCGAATCTTGCAGGCGAATCTATGGGTGATATGGCTTCGCTTGCTGCTATGCTACTTGAGGCTGGTGAAGAAACCAGTCGTGCAGGAACAGGTTTGCGAATGATGTATTCACGTCTTGCAGTTGATGGAGGTGATGCTGCCGTTGCTGTTGCCGAAGTTGTCCCCGGTCTTGATGCACAAACTGTCTCCACAATGAGCCTAACAGAAGTTATCGAACGATTAGTTCCTCACTATGAAAAGATGACCGACATCGAAAAGGTTCGACTTACGCAAGCAATCGCAGGTAATCGTCACTATGTTAAGTTGCAGAAGTTGATTGAAAACAACGTCCGACTTACGCAATTACAGGAGATGGCTTATACCGGAACCTACGGTGCGATTGATGAGTTCGAGAACCGTCAGGAATCATCACTCTTTGCTATGGAAAGAGCAGAAGCCATCTTACAGAATCTTCGTGCAGAGATTGGGGATAACCTTGCTCAGGCTTACATCAAGGCGATGAATCCCCAACATAAGTTCCTTCAAGGTCTTAAGTTCATGACCGATGATGCCTCTCTCGTAAATCAAGAGTTTAGGCTTATGGGCATCGAGATGGAAAACGTATCTCGAAATCTAATTGGCGCAACAATGCACCTTTCAAACTTAGCAGAAGTAGCGCAAGTTCCTATTGATATGGCTCTTGGGTTTGCGAATGTTGGTGTAGCAATCGCAACTATGCGAATCATCTTCAACCAACATCGTGACGAAATGAATCAGATGCACTCGTTCCATACACAATCATTCGCAAGACGTGTAAGAGATATGGAATATCAGAACTCATTGGCCTTACAATCTGTAAAGTTAAATGAAGCAGAAATTGGCGTAGTTATGAAACTAGGCCGAACTCGTGAAATGGCTGCTATGAGTGCGATAGGACTCAATCAACGTCGAATCAATGCCGAAGAAAAAGCAATTCGATTTATGATTGCCGGACAAGGAACTCTTGAAAAGATGAAAGAGAAAGCGAGTGCCGAAGAGGCAAAACGATTAGGTATTCAACAGGCTAAAAACAATGAGATTATCAAACTGTATCGAAAAGAAATAGTTTCCCTTAGAGAAAAACAAACCGCACTCAGAGAAATACATCAACAAGAAATGATGATGAACAAACAAATGATAGCAAACAAAGACAACATCAATGCTATCATGAGTCGTTCTAACTCTCTCCGTCTTGACCAACAATCAGAAATGAAGGTGCTTGCTTCAAGCATCAAGCGTGAAACACGACTTCTTCAAGATGAGTTTATACTTACAGAAGCACTAACTGAGGAACAACGTGAAGGTTTAGATGTAGCGGGAAGGGAAGTTCGCACTAATTTACAACTCGAAACTCAAAGAAAAAATCAATTGAATACAAATAAAGCACATATTATTTCTAAGGGTAAGTTAAACGACAAAGATAGAGAAGCAATTGCAGCAATAGACGCACAAACAAAAGAGATTAACGAAAATATAGCCGCATTAGGAAGACAAAGAGTTGAAATCGAACAAGTCACACTCGCTGATGACCACCTCAAACAATCCAAAGACGAACTTACTGCTAGACAAAACGCAAACAATATCTCAATGGCTCAAAGCGCACAGGAAATGGCGAAACAGGCTTTCAATTTGAAGCGTCTTGGTATGCAAACAACCGGTATGTTGTTTATGATTTCAATGTTCGCTAAGGACGAAGAAGATAGACGAGCCGCTGTCGCTGCAACTAACGCAGCACTTTTGGCGCAAGGGGCTGCTATGGCGGCAGCATCAGCAGCCGCAGCAGGTTTGGGAACCGCTACTGCAATAGCAACCGGAGGTATTTCGCTGCTAACATCTGCTGCCGCTGCTGTTGCTGCTATGTTCGTCATGAAAAATACTCCCATGGGTGATTGGTTAGCAGGTGGTGACTTTGCAGAAGAAGTTGCTAAGATTCAAGTTCTTGATGATTCAATGACCTCATTCCACGCTGTAATGACGGATATTGCGAATCTTGGCGATGATGAGTTTATGGGTATGGGTATCACATACGATAATTTAAGAGCAGATGCAAACCTAGCAGCATCAACATTAGACGATGTTGAAACCCAATACAACTCGTTGAGGGACTATATCTTTACAGATATGGAAGCCGGAACCTATACCGACCAATACCTCGCGCTTACAGAAGCAGAACAATCAATGCTTGATGTTCGATTTGGAAAATTACAGAGAGGTTATGCAGAACTAGATGCTATAAATCATGCACATTTAGTAGTGCAAGGTGCTTTCAATAAAGATTTAGAGAGGCAGTTTGCTATCACAGAAAATACAGTAGAAGGTATGGGTGATTTTTCTGTTAGATTCAACAAACAAACTGGCGACATAATGGAAATCAATAGCACATCTCAAATAATGAAAGCGGTGAAAGTAGGTGATGAACTCATTGGGATTGCCGCCGAAGGAACCTCAAGATACGAAGAATTGTTGACGCAAGCAGTAGCAAGACAGACAGAATTGATTGAGGGTGGAGAACTACAAGCACAAATTAGCCTCGATGTTGCGAATCAATTGCTGGCTCAACTTGGAGGGGCCAATAACTCTATTAGTTCCTCTCTTGATGACCAACTAAGAATGATTGATGAGTTTGCGAATGCTCGCGAAGAATTATTCTTTGGTGAAAGAGCCAACTTTACGGGAGCCATCTTCAAGCAAGTTCAACAGGGTGGTGTTGAAAAACTACTATACAATGTTGAACTTCACCAACAAAACATATTCAACGGAATGACCTTGCCGGAAATGGTCGAACAGGTTAGTGCAGGCGTAGTGGAGGACTTGAGAAGGCAGGGGGTTCCTATACGTGGTTAGGTCTTATTCTGATGCCTACGCTGTTTGGCTTACTGGTTATTACGATGATTTTAATAGCGCAAGAGCGGTAGCAGACGACCTCAATTCATCGTCTGCAAGAACAATGGATGATAGTTTAAGCCATCACGGTAATATCATGACGGGTTTTGCGAAACTTAATCCACGATACAAATACTCTAAACCGGACCGTGGAAGAAATGCTGCCTTTCTTAATGACTCTCTTGGTTTGCCCACAAACTTCGATTTCTTTATTCAAACCGCAGCGAGATACACAGCAAATGCAGGGGTCCATGAGTGGCTAACTCTTGATACGGAAATGTGGGAACTAATCTATACCCCATATTTCGCAACTACACACCTACAATATCCTGATTCAAGATTCGCAAACCGACAACCCTACAACGTAGATGGAACCGTTGGTTATACCTCTTTTGTGAACGGCTACCAAACCAACGAAAGGTATTATGCGAAACTTGGTAATAATGATGTGACCCATGGTAGGTCACACGTAGTGGACCCTGACCATACGCAAGATACAGGTAATACCTATACTCCGTATGCTGGCGCACACTTTACGACAGTAAGGGGAACAAATAACCAGTATCGCAGCCTATCGCTTGCGAGTGTGTTTATGGGTGAAGAACCAGCCGTTGCATCTACATCGGCAAACGCCACCAAGATGCTTTACCCTCTCAAATCCCCCTCCGGTATGCCCTTCCTCGTGCATAAGAACTACGACATTAACAATGGAACTAACGTCACACTTCTAACGTATGATGGGAACTTACGCATGGTAGGTATGGGTGAACACTTCCATATGCGTATAGCAAGCCATGAAGTTGCAGCAGGAGCATTATCCTACAAACTAATCATAGGTTATAACGGAGATGACGCTACTTTCAACAAAACAACTCAAGCGTGGGATGTGACCAATCACGTTGCTGAGATAACTATCGCACAATCCGCTTTTCAGAATAGTGGCGATATGTCTTCTAACACATACTCTGCTGCTAACAATGACGCATACTGGCTCGATGTTGATGTTATATTCGATTTTGTGACGAGACAATATGAAACATTCTTCAATGGTGCATCTCAAGGAACAACTGCGTTTGGGAATAACTCAACTGCATATGGCGCAACAAATGGATGGAACCCAAGCACTGTGCATGGGTGGGAACTGCAAGCGACATACACTAACGGTTCAGATAACTTCTCGACATTCTTTACTTTGATTGACCGAGTGGGTGTAATTTATCCCATCTCCGATGCTCTAACTTCATACAAACCAATCAACTCATTCAATTACTCAAGCGCAACAGGTATTACTTCATCTCTAACAGTTAAAGTGTTAGATGACGACAATGAAATGTCCTTGCTTAATATGATGACCAGCAAAGGTATGACTGAATGGGGCATGATGTTGTTTAGAGATAATATCGACAGACCTATTTGGAGAGGTGTAATCAAATCGGTTTCGCACACACAAACTGCAACTAAGAACACACTTGAAACTACAATCACCGCAGAGGATTTTACTACCTACCTAAATACACAACTACCTGTATGGGAAATGGGACAATCAACAAATCTCACACTTTCGCAACATCTTTCACTTTCGCAAAACATAGAAATGAAAGCATCAGAAGTAAGTGAACTTACAGACGCATTTTACTTTGGAGTCAAGAAACTAAAAACGACATCGAAAGCCCTCGGCTTTGATAATACGAGTTCGTTTTATTCTGCTCAAGATACACGAACCAGCCTGTATAGTGGGCATCCAATACAGATGTATATCAATGAAGATGAAAATGGCCCTAACGACCTTGAAGATAGTTGGGAAGGTATTGACTCAACAGATTTTCAAACTGCTAAAATAGAAGGAATTATGAACTCTCATAAGAATATGAGTGATAATAGTCATATTGTTATTGCAGTTAAAAAAGGGTCTGCCTTTACCACTAACCTACGAAATCCAAGAGATGTGCAGATTCGCAACACTGGTGTAGGAACTCTTGATGTCCAAACACATTCACTACTTAGTAGCCCATCTCTTACAGGAAGCACAACCAAAGCGAGCGATGCTCCATCCGCTGCAAAAGAATACGATATTTTTACACTTGATACTGTGACTAATTTTTCAACCACAGATTTTTTCACAAAAGAAGTATCATCCTTTGAAATCAAAGGAACACCATCCGGATATGGTGGAATCAATAATGAGTGTCTAATACGCGCTCATATTGGTAGTTCACCCGGCCTTACTTTAGGGCAAGAATTAACTTTCGCACCATCCCCAAGAAATAACTCAAGTAATGCGTATGACCCCGCTAAATGCACTGGATATTTTGAAGGTCTAACAGTTATTGTATGCGGTCAAGATAGCACAGGATTCTATTTCTATGTCGATAACATCGGCTCAACATTTGATGATACAAACACACATTGGGTTTCTGCCTCTACCGCCACCATCACAATGACTGGAAACATTGTTTTAGAATGCGGTAGTCCCCAAACTACCTACAACATTCGCAAAGATACTAAACCAACCATTTCTTATGATGATTCATCAAATGTAGCATATCCGGGTAGCACAACCACCTCTATTTATGGACGGGGGACAGATGAATATCAAGGGGTAGAGGGTCGCAATCTACATGCAAGATGGATTAGAGACCTTGCTGAATCCAAGTGGTTCCGTCAAAAGTTCGGTATAATTAGAGAACAGACATTTGTTAGAGGTGGTAAAAGTAGTCATACAGAAACACCAATTTACGGATTTCAAGCCTCAGCATTTTCAGTTTCGCAAACTAGCACAATGCAGGGTCTTTCATCAGACCTTGCTGTTGGCGCAACAACAGCACAATTCGATGACCCCTCCCTGTTTTATTGGATTCATCTTAGAGGCAAACCCGGTATAGTGGATTTGTTTGACCCCATGACCGGAGAACGCAACACACTTCTTTGTGATACTACATCGACACCCTCTTCAACGAGTGTATCTTACGTGGCTGCTCCCGGCGGTCACACTATTTATACCACTAACTATACGCCCTCTAATGTATTCCAAGTTGCTAACACAAACATCATGGAAGTATGGGATAATGTTGTTCACACTAACTTCCCTGATGAAAGACATAATGGTGTATTTACAGTAGTCGAAATTATTGACTCAACAAAATATGTTGCAGTTAGGAAGGCTGATTGTTTATCATACCGCAATTTTGCTGGTATGACCGCAGAACGACTACACTTTGATGACCGAGATGCGATGCTCAACCGGTATGAAATGGATGTCGGAGGTTCAAGATTGCTTGATGTTCAACCTCTCGGTATTCCATACGCTTTGAATAGCGATATTAGTCCATCAGGAACTACCGTAGGAACAGTGTATTACGGCACTTTCAATCTTACAGGGGTTAAGGGTCAAAAGAGGGCTTGGACCGCAGGGAATACACTATACTGTCTAAGAGAATTGGATGAAAGTAATGGCTACAAACACTGTTGGGTTCTTTGGGCAGACATGCGAAATGATGGTAAGGCAAATGCGGACTTTGGCTACCGCAAAAACTCATTTGGTTTGCTAACACCAACAAATAAGAATTACACAGTTAAGATGCAATTCGCAGACCAATTTGATGCAGACGGAAACCCAATGGATTTTGTTGAATTGAAAATAGGTCATGATGTGGACATATGGGCTATGGATTCTGATAGTGAACCATACACCGGTAGTAGGTGGTCTGCTCTCGGTTCCGACAACGAAGATTCTAATTGGGGTTATGATGAGTGGGATGAAACGGGTGGTGCTTTCGTAGTCGTTGATGCCTCTCGTTTCTTCAATCTAAACACAGAGGCAACCGGAGGTAAATCAGGATATTCAAGCGGAGGTATGGCTCACTTTGATGACTTCGATACACCTATATCCGGATTCCCCTATCTACTTGATAACTACTATCTCGAAGGTATGGCTACCTACAAAAATAGTGGAACGCTACTTGACGGGACAACTACACAAGATATTGCTAATCACCCCAACCAACTCAAAATGATTAACGATGGAGTTCCCCTCGTGTCTGATATTTCAATAGGAGATACCACAATTAACGTCTTTGAAAACACCAACTTCAATCAAGGAGCAAGCACCGACGGATATGGTGTTATTCTTGCTTATCGCGGCACAGGTAGAAATGCTGAGTTTATTATGTATTCTATGCGGTGGAGAGGAGTCAACACCAGCAATACAAACAGACAGGCTCAGTTGACTAATGTATTCATTAGTCAATACAGAGGTGCTATACAACCAAGTGCAATTATAGCCTCTCTTGATGCTGATAGTGGTCTTTGGTCAGGAGGTTCAGATGTGGACATCAAACTCAAGCAGAGTGGAAATGCTGATGGTTTTGATAAGGTAGTTGTGTATAACACCCCCGCAGCACTATACGGATTGCGAATGAAGATGGTTCTTGAGGGCTATGTGCAGACAGAAGCAAGTGGTTCATACTTCGATAGTGATAAATTACGCATTTTACAAAATCTATGTATCTTAGACAATTGGGGCAGAACATCCCACATGCGAGGTCTTGGAGACATTAACAACTTCCCACTAACAAATAACATGAATACAACGCAACTTACGCATACATCAGTCACCGATGTTGACTCATTCGGTTCTGTGCAAGATGCTCGTAGGGGGACGTTTTTGAATATAGTCGATGCAGCACAGAAACGCAGCGGTCTTGGTAAAAATAGAGGTCTCACGGTCCCGTTTTCAAGAGTCCCAAGTCGTGACGGTAGATTTGATTACAGACCATCATACGATACTAAACTCACGTTTGATAGAAACAACATGATGGTTGCGAATCTTAACTCAGATATGGGAACAGTTCCGACGAATGTTCGTGTTTATTACAACGGGAACTTATCTTTCGCAGATTATCCTGATACAACTACTGGTAGTGACGGAACATGGACAGTCATTGACGGAGGAGAAATCACAATGAGAGAGGAGGCTCTTTCACTTGCGAAAGAAACCTATCTCCGACTTCAAGATGCTACACTATCAGTGACCATCAAACCATCACGGCGTAGTAATGATAACAACATCATGCTTACGGGAGCAAGATTTGGTTATCTTGCAGACCCGTGTCGTGTTGCACTAACACCAAGCGGTATATACGGATTAGCGGGAGCAGGCTCATGGACCTCACGTTTTGGTAATATTATGTGGCCGGGAATGGTTGACGGAACCGAAGGTTCGTTATTACTATCACAGTTTTCACCATCACTCATTGAAGAACTGGTTGTTTGGGATTATTCGGGAAGTTATTCACCAGCAAGTGAATTAGCAGGTTGCGTTTTACTAAGATACGCAGATGATTTACCAACCGCAACTGGACACTATCTTGAGTTAGCAGTCACGAACGCTGGTAGCCCTGCATACACCTTAAGTTGGAAGAATAGTAGCGGTGTTTCGCAAGCCAGTCATGAAGTTAGTGCCGGAGGTAATTTTACCTTCACTAATAGTGGTGATTCATTCCAAGTTGAAGTCAACCAAGCATCTTTACCATCACGTCCGGGTTCGGGAACAGATTATTATCGAGGCAACATATCCTTCACCACCGGAAGACAATGGAGATACGCATACCCCTTCTATGGAGTCAATTCTCTTTCAAAGGCCATGCAAATCGTTCACATCCCCCGAGATGTGCCGAAGGTTAGTGACGCAACAGGTAGCGAAATAAGATTCGCAATTAGTGTTAGTAGTGGGACAACATGGGAAAATTGTATTTTCAAAGTTCATGCAATAGATTACACTTTCGCAAACACCGGGACACCAGCCCAATTTACAGCCACACTAAATGCTCACACATCAGTTGACGTTTATGCAAACGGCTTCCACGAGTTAGCATTCCCCGCAAATTATGGAGCGCAAGGCACAGACAGAATGATTATTTCTGTGAATGTAGATTATTTGCGAACAATGCTAAAGATTCGTGGTGCTTTTGTTTTGACCCAACCATACAACGCGCACAACATTACTGGCGTGACTTCATATGGGACTACAAACGCAAATAGTCCATTCCCACTTGGGATGCGTGAGTATTCTGAATATCCCGGTATGGCTACCGATAGGGCGGAGTGGTATGCACCACGACTCCATGTCGTTGATGATATAGCCTTTATGCCTTCAACCAAGGTGACTTTTACAGATACGCATCTCGACCTAAGTTCGCAACCAATGAATATCAAATCAGTTTCTTGGACACAAATGGATAGAAAGCACGAAGAAGTGACTCTCGAACTCGAAAGAAATGAAACCCGATTTAGACCAAGGCTTGCGAATCTTTTCGGATATACTGGTTCTCGACCCGCTGATAATCCACGACCAAGACCACAGCCACCATTCGGTCCTTTACCATCCTTACCCGGCGGACCACCTACGTCTTCACCGCCAACGAGCGGAACCGGACCCTTACCCAACTTCTCGTCAGGCTATGGAGGACCGGGTATGGGAGATACATCATCGCTAAACTTCGGTATGGGTATGAATGACCTTGGTGTAGGTGCTTCAAGACAGATGGGAGGTATGAATGAAAGTAAGAGCGATAGCACAGCCTCCGGAGGGGATTGGGGT
>CEQA01014786.1_pt1 | contig 13448 bp, 29 predicted proteins | sample 530501 | NCBI WGS metagenome assembly CEQA01 (sample SAMEA2620227, study PRJEB7988) | marine metagenome | isolation source: saline water (ENVO:00002010), including
TTAAAGAAAAGAAATGAAGATATAACTCCAGAAGCAGAATTAAGGTTAGGTTTAATAAAAGACCCTACAATAGCATTAAATACAATTCTAAAAAGCCAATTAAGACTTGCTAGCAAACACGACCATTATAATCAACTAATTTTAAATAGTGGTCTTGTTTTGCCTCAAAGCAAATTTTCTTTTAAAGTATTTGAAGGTAAAAAAGAAATAACTCAAAGTTTAGAAAAATGGAAAGAGCATTATGAAGATGTCTCAAATTTACATAAAATAGAAATTAAAAATGGTGGTCCAAGAGACCCTGCATTAGAAACTTATTTAAAAAGTTTAAACAAAAAAATTAAAAAAGCCGAAAAAGATGGACTTAAATTTAATCCTGGCCCTGGATTCTTAAAAGGCAATACACATGCAGGATATACAAAAATACAAAGCTCAGACGGAAGATATGGCATTTTAGAAGGCATGTGGGTAAAGAATCAGATTCATTATGATATTACTCATAATTATAAAAATCTTAATATAGGGGAGTATGCCCCTACAGGCATAAAGACTATTTATAAGGGAATTGAGAAAGGTTATTCAATTTTTAAAATTACAAGAGTTGCATTAAATATTCCTACAGTTGCAAGAAATATGATGAGCACTCCTCAACAAATGATTTACGGAGGAATGAATCCTATTACTATAATGGAACATGGCGGAAAGTCTATTAAAAGCATGATTGAAGGTTATAAATACAGCAATGAATTAAAAAAATTAGAAGAAATTATATTAAAAAACGGAAAATTTAATGAAAAACAAGAAAAAAGATACGAAGAATTGCAAAATCTTTTAGAGAATAATGTTTACCACCAAGCAAAAGAATCAGGATTGTTTGGTAAAACAATTAGTGACACAGAATTAAAAATACTTGAAAAAGCTCATAGCGAAGCTCTTGATTATTCTCAAGGAAATTTAAAAAAATATATTTCTAAATTGATGGAAATTCCTGGGCTTTACGGAAAAATTGATGAATTTTATAAATTAACTTATTTTAGTTGGGGTAAAAAACAAGGATATGACAATATTAAAGCTGCAAAGGAAGCTAATTACTGGGTATTTGATTATAATTATGTTAGTCCTGTAACAGATTTTTTAAGAAAATTTCCTGGAATTGAAGGAACTCCTTTTATTACGCATTATTCTAAAGTTGTTCCTTTGCAATTTAGGGCAGCAAAAGAAAGACCTATAAGATATTCTTTTGTTCAAGGACTTAAATATTCTTGGGTTCCAGCTTTAATGTATAATATGCTTGCAGGAGATGTTGGCGATAAAAAAATTGAAGCAGTTAACAAAAAATACAAATTAAACTCTATACAAGGTGAGTATGGTCAAATAAATTTACCTTATCTTGACGAAAACGGAAATGCTCAATTTATGGATATAACATATCTTTATCCTGAAGGAAGCATATATAATCAAGTTGCTCATCTTTATAATATGGTTGAGGGTTCTTTTGGAGAAGAAGGATTTTCTGCTTTTCACGATTCTGAAAAATTAATAGGCCCCTACGGACAATCTCCTTTACTGCAAAGCTTTTTAGTTGCAACTACAGGAAAAGTTATAGGCAAAAACGGAAAACTTTATAATGTTACAACAGAAGACATGACTCCAATGGAAAAAATAGATGCTAAAACACAATGGATGCTTGAAAATTATATAATACCGCCTTCTTTACATGAAAATGGAGCTTTAATGAATTATATTAGAGGAGGAAAGCCTACAGATATAAGTAGAGCAGATAAACAAATTCTTGAAAGCTTAGATGATAATCAATTAACTATGGCTTTATTTGGATTAAATCCAGTTCCTGTAAACGAAATTATAATGGAAAAAGAATTTTGGGAAGCAATGACTAAAGAAATAGATAATGTTGATAAAAGATATGACAGAATACTTGAAGAAAAAATAAATGAAAGCATAAAATTTGAATTTAAAGATGTAAAAATAACAGATAAAGACAAAAGAGAGCTTAAAAAGTTTATTTCCGATGGTTTTGCTGAAGAAAAAGGAAAAGAAATAGAAGCAATTATTAATAAATATTATGATGGAGCTTTAGTTAAAGCTACAAATGGAGAATTTTCTTCTTTGCAAGAACTTTACGATTTTCAATTAAACCACAGCCTTCATGGTAGTGATTTTAATCCAGAATTATTAAATTCTTTTTATCAAGATTTTATAAAATTTGAAAATAATGACCCTTCTATAGATTATAATGAGATTAAAGAAAATGTTAAAAAAGGATTGTACCCTAAAGGACATCCTTATTATAAATTATATTTGTTAATGAAATAAACTTTTAATATACCACAATATATAGTATATTACGCTAGATAAATATAACAATATGTGCCCATGTCAACCACTCTGGGCGGTAAGGCACAATAACAAAAAGAGAGAAAAAAAATGGCACAAACTAAAATAAGAGGTTCGTCTGTCATAGAAAGATTAGGCAGAATGGACGTAGATTTAATTACAGTAACCCCTACAGTATCAACAGGAAGCACAGATGCAGACGGAGATTTGTTATTTGATGCGCTAGAAATTCCTTATGCAGTTTCTCAAGATGGCGGAAGGTCAATTCTTCAATCTGTATCAGTTTTTCACAAAGGTGACCAAAACGTTGTTTTTGATTTAATATTTTTTCAAGTAACTAAAGATTTAGGAACAGCAGGAGCAGCCTTAACTTGGGGTGGCTCTAGCGAAACAGACAATGCAGATGCAGCAGTATTATTAGGTCATGTTTCTATATCAGATTGGTCTGATTTAGTTGATGTTCAAATTGCAACTAAAACCAATATAGGTTTAGTTCTTAAAGCTGCTTCTGGAACTTCTAGTATTTTTTGCGCAGGTGTATGTAGAGGCGCAGCAAGTGGAGACCATGCAGTAGCTAGCAATATTGATATCAGACTAGGTATCGTAAAAGACTAATGTTCCCCAGCAGAATGATAACCACAATGAATGGTAATAAGTTTAGAGATGACCATTCTCTGTCTTTAGATGGAAGCAATGACTACTTAGCTTTTGGAGATATTACAGCTCTTGATGGATTAAATGAGATGACAATATCTATGTGGGTAAAATATAAAGATACTAACAATCAAATCTTTATATCAAAAGGAGATTACAATACTTCTGGCTCTAGCTTTTATTTTAACATTAGCCCTACTACTGACAATGGCCGACTAAGACTTTCTGTAGGAAATGCAGACTCAGATAGTGGAGGATTTTGGTATAGAAATAGTATGTCTGATGCTTCTCTTACTGGACGACTAAATATAAATGAATGGAATCATTTAGCTGTAACATATTCTGTTCCTGACGAAACTGTATATTTCTACATAAATGGATTTGAGTACCTTGAAGGAAGTGGTGCAGGAGATTCTACGTTTATTGCAATACCTAATACTTCTCATGAGCTAAAAATAGGAACAGATTCCTCAGAAAATTCTTTTTTTTACGGCAACATATCAGATACTGCTATATATGATACTAAATTAAGTCATTCTCAAATAAAGATGATATATAATGGAAGAGAGCCTTATAACCATAAAGAAGGTCCTTTATCAAAAAACCTTGTATGTTGGTGGAGAATGGGTGATGGAGCTTTAGATAGTTATCCTTTAGTAACAGATAGTTCTGCAACAACTTCATTAGGGGCAGATATAATAACTAACGGAACTTTTGATTCCAATGTAACAGGATGGTCTGATTATTCTTCTGGAACGGTATCTCACGAAACAACAATTACACATAGCGGTGCTGGCTCTTTAAAATGCACTTTCGATGGTACTAATTATTGGGGAGGAATGCAAACAAGTGATATAGGGTCAGTTCAGGCAAATACATTATATGTAGTAGAAGCTTACATTTATATTCCTTCTGGGTTTGACGGAGGGAATTGTCGGTTAACAGATGGAGCTAGTTTTTCTGGGGCAACACCTGAAGAAGATTTATCAGCGGATTCATCTATTACAAATGAATGGCAACTTTCAAAAACTGTATTTAGAACAGGGCCAACTGACACAGCTGGAAAACTTTATATTAGAACTGCAAGCAACCCAAGTGATACAAAATATATTTTTGTAGACAGCGTAACTATGAGGCCTGTTACTGGAGGAAACCCTGGACATACATATAATATGACATCAGGTGATATTGTAGGAGATACACCATAATGAATTTTGAAAATAGAAAGTGGGTAATACTTAACGTATCTGATATAACAGATGAGATGATAAGTAAGGCTATACAATCAGACAGAGACTCTTTAAGAAAGTCTTTAGATAATAGCAAAGCTATCCTTAAATGGGATGGAGATACTCCTTCTTGTTTTGATGGAATGACTACTTATACTCATGGTGAAATAAGAACAGAATTAGCTGGCTCAGATTGGGGAGAGGAAATAGAATAAATGAATATAGATGAAGAGTTAAAAAATTTAGTTAACAAATATAACGAAGCAATAGAAAACAAAAATAAGTTTCACGATTTAGCTCAAAAATGTTTAGGGGCTATAGAAGCTTTACAATCTTTGCAATCAAAAGATGAAACAGACGATAAAAAAAATAATAGAAAAGACACTAAAAAAAGTTAAAGGCTTTTATAGTGATGAAGCTGCTGATTTAATTTACGAAACAGGTAATGCAGAGTCTCATTATATGGCTTTAGAACAAACGGGTGGCGGGCCTGCATTAGGCTATTTCCAATGCGAACCAGCCACTATGTATGACTGTATAGATAATTATATAAAATATAGACCAGAACTAGAGGAGGCTCTTGACAGCTTAGGGTTTTTAAGGGATGACCCTGAGTTTAGTTTAAAGACAAATATAGCAGTACAGGTATTCTTTTGTAGAATAAAATACAGAAGAGATAAAGACCCTATTCCAAAAACAATGACTGAAAGAGCAAGTTATTGGAAAAAGGTTTATAATACCGAAGGTGGCAAAGGAACTACAGAACATTACTTAAAAGCGAACCGATTATAATGCTAAACGGAACAAAACCTATTTTAGCTGGAATTGGAGGGCTGGGAGTCACTTGGATGGAATGGCTTCCTGTCGCTGTAAGGATAGCTGTAGGGATAGCAACTTTTGTATATATATGCGTCAAGATATATAAAGAATTAAAATAAACTAAGAGGTCTTATGTCTAAAGAAAAAGGCGTAGTAAAAAGAGCAGTAGTAACCCCTGACAAACATTTTCCCCTTCACGACCAACCTTCAATTAATGTTCTTAAAAAAACAATAGAAATAGTAAAGCCTGATATTTATATAGATTTAGGCGATGTTGGAGAGTGGGGGCATTTTTCAGCTTGGAAATATAAAAGAAGAAAAAAACCTCCGTTAGAATTTATGATTCCAGAATTAGAACAAGATGTAGAAGATGTAAATGCTGGAATGGACCAAGTTGATGAAAGTTTAGATAAAGTAAATTGTAAAGAAAAATACATTACTGAAGGAAATCATGACAATTGGTGTAATATGTTTGTACAGGAATACCCTTATTTGCCCCAATATGCCTTTAAAAAGTCCGTTAAATTAAAAGAGAGGGGTTATACCTATTATCCCTTTGGAAAGAAGCTTAAAGTTGGTAAATTATATTTTTATCACGGCCATGAACTTGGAGGCCAATATCACACAGCTAACCATTTAAGGAAAAAAGCGTGTAATATAATGTATGGACATTGGCATGATTTACAGCAAATGTCTGCGACTCATATGGATGGGCCTAAATCTGCTTGGAGCATAGGATGTTTAAAAGATATGACTCCTAAAGCAAATAAATGGCTCAATCATAGAGAAATAAACTGGGCCCATGCGTTTGCAATTGTAGATTTTTATGCTGGTGGGCATTTTACTGTCCATATAATACAGATAATAAAAGGCAAAACTTCTCTCTGGGGAGAAATTATTAAAGGATAATATGGATATTTTGCAAATATTAGAACAATTTGGGCTTCCAGTTGCAATGTTGTGCGCTTTTGGTTATTACATATGGAAGCAAAATAAATGGATACAAGATGATTTAACAAAAGATATCCATAGAAAGTTTAACATGATACATGATGTAGTAGATAAAGATTTAAGAATGATTTTAATTAAGTTAATTGACCAACAGAAGTTGATGCAATTACAGCTTACAGGATTAGAGAAAAGCCACAAAACTATGGAAAAAATATTCATAGATATTATAGGAAAGCTGATGGATAAAGATAGTGGTAATGGGTTTAAGAAAAAATTAGAAAAGTTTTTAAAAGATAACTAAGGAGACATGATGAAAATAATAATCGTAAAACTGCTTAAAATGGTATTTACACCTGAAATGAAAAAACAAATGTTTATCTTTTTGGGAGACCATTTAGTTAAGTCTACTAAAAATAAATTAGACGATAAGATTTGGAATTCAGTTAAAAGTAAATTCTAATCAAAATAATATCGCAATCTAAAGTAAAAATTTGTGGCCATCTATTAGATGTTGTTTTAGTAGATGGCTTGCAAAACGAAGAAGGTCATCACGCTTGGGGAAGATATAATTCTCAATTACAGCGCATTGAAATAGATAATAATCAGCCTTCAAGTATGATGTCTCAGACAATTATACATGAAATCCTCCATGCAATTGAATCTAATATTGATTTAGGTTTAGGAGAAACAGGGGTACAAATCCTATCTAATGCTTTACATCAGCTAGGAATAGGCGAATATTTATTAGGCAGTATTGACTTAGCTAGGCATCTGGATTAGTATCTAATAATTTTAGATAATCAAGAGTATTTCTAGCTATATCGCAGCTTTTTAAATCTTCAATTGCTTCTAAGCCTTTTTTAGCAGACTTGTATTTTTTAATAAGCAATAAAAGAGCCTTTTCATGTTTATTATTTCGTTTTTTGTTCAACATCATTAAATGTTGTTTGTGTCCAGTAATCATTGTCAACAGATATTGATTTACTAGGATTTATTATTTTTTCTAAACAAACAATTTTCTTATGAAGCCGCCCATTTATTTTAATGCTATCAGCATGCTGTTCTTTCCAGTAATCGATTTCTTCACTAGCCTTTTCAACGGCAGCTTCTAAGTTCTTAATTATAGTATCTTTACTAATATTTTTCATGCTCTCCAATAAATATACGACTAATTTTACATAAAATCAATTGACTTTCGTCACAATCTCCCCCAGTCCTCTTCCAAGCGGAGTTTTCATACAGCATTTGCTTCACTCTAACTCTTAACACTTTTACAGGAATTATAAATCCTCCTACTATCTCCCCTTTAACACTTAATAAGTGTATCCAAGTGTCTGCTTCTGTCGTAGATAATCCTGAAGGTTTGCCTTTATATTTATATTCTATAGCTATATTGCCAGTTTGTAACCAAGTATCTCTTTCTGTTTTAACCTCTATTTTTCCTTTTGTAAAAATATCTGACACTTTTCCTTCAAATATTTGTCCAAAATCTAAATCTAAATCAAAGTTTCCCATCCCTGACCCTCCGTTTCTTTGCAAAGATTAGCTAATAATATTGCATCCGATGTTGCTAATGTTACCTTGTTTTTAGGATATAAATTAATAGCTATTTCTTTTAGTTTATGTTTTCTGTCTTTACGAATTTTAGGTAAATCTCCGTAAGTTTTCATCCATTTTTGAGCAGTTATCTCTATAAAAGGAATATCAAATGCTGACAATATTCCTCTCCACTCTCCAAAATTTTTTCCAAAATTAAAAGTAGATACCACTCCCTGCTTAGGCATACTCCACACCCTCTCAATAAGGCAAATACAGTCATCTAAATGTATATCAAATAATAAATTTGCCATCTCCTGTGGTGTTGGAGGGCATTTTTTAGCAATTAAAGAATTATTATCATCCAATATTGCACACCCTCCATTAATTCCTGGGTCTATCCCTATATAATACATTGAGTTCCTCCTTTAGACATCTTAATACACAGCATTGTAGTCGCATAAGAACAATCAACCTTCTTCTTCTTAGCAAACTCCTGTATAAAAGGTCTAGGCTCTTCTGTTCTCATTATCGAATTTGCCTTTTCCCCTGCTGAGCAACTACATCTGCCTGCAATAAAGTTATAATATGTACCAGCTTCTCCTTTAAAATTCAAAGAATATATAGTCGAGCCTTTATGTCTTATTTCACGAATGTGGCCAGTACCACCACAATAAAAGCAATCGTGTTGTATATGGCTATAATCATCGTTTTTGGGCAAATATTGCTTATATACAGCCAAAACTTCTCTCCATAAGGGTAACTTGCCATTGTTAACAGATAGCTCGCTACAGGCCCTTTTAAGGGCTTTAGGATTACAATCCATTAAATTGCCTACATAATTTTCAACGATTCCTTGATTTTTAAAAGGGTCTCTGTTAAAGTCTAAAAACAAATCCCTTACTATCTCAGCTACTGATTGTGACATTACTCCTCCTTGTTAAGTTGCATTACCATGTCCGTTATTGATGAATAACACCAACAACAAAACTGAACTGGTAAAATACCAAACTCGCCAACAATCCCATCTTCCTCTACTTCAGAGCTACATACACTACACTCATAAGTAGGTTCTCCTTTTAGGAATTTCTCAGCTTGTTTTTGATTTAAGAATTTTTTCCCTTCGACAATATATACAAAAGCTAGCTCTTTATGTATCATTTTTTCTCCTCTAGCTTCTTAATGTTATCATCAATTTGTTGTCTTGTTTGAAATGTTAGTCTTATTGCATAGTTGTTGTTGTTTACACTTTCAATCCAACCTCTAGTGCCTTTAGTTATTCCGTTTGCAGTTAAAAAACTGCTAGGTAATTGTATCCTACCTTTTCCGTCAACTTTTAGATTTGATATTTTCATTTTCCCATCCTTTTCAATCCCTCGAACCAGTCTTGGTTATTCTGTTCACTACTATAATTTCCTTCTAATACTTTCTGCATATTGTTAGGGTTTATAGCCCAGTCAAAATTGCATATCCAAGTATTGTTTCTGCCTGAAAGGAACTGAGATTGATTTATTTTGTTAAAGTAATCTACAAAGAATTGCTTATCAGGATTCTCCTCCCATCTCTTCTTTGTATGAGTTAATCTTTTCCCTTTTATGCTTAGTATTGTAGGGACTTTAGTATTTTCAAAAGTTTTATTCCAAGCATCAATTAAAAAATCAATAGGAATATTAGGTTTATTATTCTTTTTATTATTTAATTTACTATTATTATATAACTCTCCGTCTTTTGATGGATAGGTATCCATTTTTTGATGGATAGGTATAGACTTTTTGATGTACACCTTTCTATCATTTCCTGCCCCCTTATCTACCTCAACACGAATATACTCTCTTTTTGATAAGTTAGATACCCATGAAGATATTGTCTTTTTGTTTACCTCATACAGATTAGCAAAGTATTGATTGCTCGCATAACAATATCCATTTTTATTGCATAGAGATGTTAGCTCTGCATATAAAAGCTTTTCATTAGCCTTTAAATTACTATCATACCTTACTTCTGCAGGGATAATTGCAAAATAGTTTGGTTTATCCACTACTTCCTCCTTGCTCTTGCTCGTTCTAAATCCGATGATATAAAATATTGATAAAGCCACCATACTCCATTAGCAGCTTCCCAATACTTATTTATTTTCTGTTTATTTTTAACTTTATTATATCTAGAGCAACACTTCTTACACCATGTAGTCACTATTCCTCTAGAACTAAAATGAAATGCTTTCTTAGGCTGAGGTTTAAGACCTTGATAACAATCAGGATGAGAACAAGCTCTCTTCCCATCCTGATGTCTATTCCTCAAAAAAGAAGCATAACTATCTATGCTTGTCATTACACCCCCTTAACCATTTCATCTAAAGAAATAGTATCGTCTTTAGGTATTAACAACTTTAGTTTTTCAACAGCTTTCTTATAAGCTGCCTCAGTTTGCTCTGATTTTAACCACTTTTCAGTAGCTTCTCTGTCTTTTTTAGGTAATTGGATATCTTTATTCTTTAAAAGCTGATTGATTTCCACTATATATTCCCCATTACGACTCTTAGAGCTACTAGATGTAGTGGTTTTAGGCTTATCTTCTATATCAGGCAAATCTTCTCCTGCAAATATATATAAACCTAGACCATGTAATGCAATTGTCTTTGCTAAACATCTCTGAATCGAGGTGTTTATCTGAAAAGCATCAGGCTCTTTAATCACATTGTTGTAATTATCTAAGACTGGATGTGTATGACTCCTAGTTATCTTGCCTGCTGTAACAGATGTCTTAACATAAAATCCTGTAGGTGTAGGCATATAAGGTAAAACCTTACCATCAATCTCATACTCATGTATATGCCAAACAGCATCAGGACAAACCTTTAAAAGCTCTGTAACTGCGTGCGCCCAACTTAAATAGTCATATCTACCCTTTTTTCTCTTAAACTCATTCACATCTATTGCATTTAAGGTGTGAAATAATGATTTATCTTCTTTCATTTTTTTACTTTCCCTCCGTATTGTTCTTGACATTCCCTCCAATAAGCACAGAACCTTCTACTGCACATCATGTTGTTTCTGTTAGGCATAAATACTTCTTTATCTACACCATTGGCCACAACTTTCATAAGATTTACAATGTAGCTTCTGTCCTCTTCGTTAGGTTTCCATCTTACTGACTGAAATTTAGGTGTTTTAGTTTTAATTAAATAATCCAACCCTAAACTATCAGCTTGTTCTTTATGATTGGCTTGATAACCTATATCATACATCGTTAATTGTAATCTATGGTCGTGAGGCACAATCAATTCTTTACTTAATTTATTGACAGATACTGACCTTCCTGCCGTCTTATTATCTATAATTGTTTTGTCTTCAGTTATAACATCAGCAAACTGAAGTATATCATAATTAAAGTCTTCAAACTCTATAGCTAGCTTCTCTTGAACTGATACTGGCTGTATATTTTCAGCAACTTCATTTCTCCATAACCCAACACTTTTAATACCAGTTTCCCTTAGTTCGTCAGGCTTATCAGTATTAAAAAATCTCGTAGTATCTTTATTGCTGTCCCATTCAGTAACAAAAGCATCTTTAATTTCATCTTCACTCAAATCTTCTCTAGAATTTATTTTTTGTTCTAGATTTGTATTTAGGGCAGAGTCTACAGACTTTCCATACAATAAAGCTATTGTAGGGGGTTTTGGCCCTATTAAATTCTTAAACATATATTGCGCAGAACATTTTAAATACTGCGTTATTGATGATGGACTTAAATGTTTTTTCTTTTTCCCCATATTTCCTCCGTTCAGTTAACTTAATTTATCACTATTAAAATTACCATGCAATAAAAAAAGGCACAGCTAAACGCCATGCCTTTCTTTATTCTCGGTAGGGTTATTCTATTTTAAAAAGGAATATCTTCTTCTACTTCCTTCTTAGTGTTGTTTTTCTCTCTTTTTAATTGGATAGTCCCTGATATATATTGACCACCCTTTTTGTCCTCCTGTACCCATCCAGCAATTTCTAGCTCTTTTCCAACCATGTCTTGTGTTACTAAGGCCAAACCTCTGTAATCAGGATGGTTTTCAGCTTTCTTACTATCATTTTGAAACAGAACAAATCTGTTTGTTTTGTAATCCTTCATATTATCTCCTATTATTGAATTTAAAGCCCCCACATTTATACAAGGTTAGCATATCCTTTCTTCTTAAAAACATGAGGGCTAATAACTATTTTGTAATTATATCTAGCTTTTCTTTTGATTTCCCTGCTAAATACTCTCTTATCACAAACCTATGCATTGGGCTTAATCCTCTAATAAGAAGAACTATAGTTTTAAACTTCTCTGTAAGCTCCTCTTTTCCATCAGTTATAGCAGAATTAATCTTATCGTAATAATCTCCTAGCTCTGCCTCCCATCTTCTCCTTGAAGTTAAATCCTCTACAGACATCTTTTTACCATGCGCAGCTTTCTCAATAAATTCCCACTCATGCTTAGTAAATTTAACATCTAAAGAAGATAATGCTTCTTCTCTAAGAAATGGGAAAGATTCCACAGCAATTACGCACCCTGCATGATTCGTGTTGTATTTTGACTTATAATAATCAATCGTATTTAAGTCAATCCTTAATGTAGTATTAGGTTTCGTACTATTATTCACGGCTTTCCTCCATATCATTTGTAGTTATAATTTATATTACTTTTTACTTTTTTTCAACTCTTTTCTTCTTCTTTCTTCAATAAACTCTTTAAACTTATCAGCATCTCCTTTGTACTCTATGTATTCCCATAAAACTAAAGTTACTGCTTGCAACTCTCCTAGCATTTGCTGAAATCTTAGAAGATTTGTTGATTTTTCTCCTCCTACAATAGTTTCTAGCTTGCCTAATCTTGATTGTTTTTGTTTCATTTACTCTCCTTTGCATCTGCTCCACCAATCACTATAAACTCTTCATCAAGCATTATGGTATCGCCAACGCATATTTTACTTAAATCAATATCATCATCAACATAATGATATATCTTTTCATCTCCATCATCTTCTAAAATAGAATCTCCATCTCTATCGTTAGCAAGATACACACACATTCCATTTGGATATATATTATCATCTTTAACAACAAATTCATATATTCTATATTTATTCATTCTTTCTCCTCTGGGTTTAATAAATCCATATAAAAACAAATATCTTCCCATCTTTTAGTAGCCTCATCTTCATCTAAAGCACTTTCATTATCAATTAAGAATTTATCCGATTCTGGATTCAATGCTTGCAAAATTTCAAATAACTTTTCCCAACCTTCAAAATGGTTTACTGATGAATACCAATGTTTCTTCATTTTTCCTCCTTTAAAGATTCAATTATATCTCCCAAGTATTTAATCCCATCATAAATTTCTCCGTGAGTCAAATCGTGTAAAACATTTTCTAAATCTTCTGCTAGTTCTTTCTTTGTTATCTCTTTCATTTTTCTTCCTTTTTTATTTAAGCCAATCTCTTAGCTCTTCTTTTAGTCTTGTTAATTCCTCATCACTTAATTGTCTTGCTTGCTTTCTTAAATATCCTATCGTTTCATATAAAACTCTAGTTACTTTTCTATATTTAGAAGTAATTCTCGAATTCTTTAGTTTTTGCTCAGTTAAGTTCATTTTTCCTCCTTTAATACTAATTCAGAATGATTCTGACAGCTGTGACAAAATATTTCTTTTAAAAACACTCTTTCTAATATATGCCCTTCTTCGCCTCTATCAATCCAATTGTCTTGCTCCCCACAATTATCACAACAATAATTTTTTAGTTTTTGTTCAGTTAAGTTCATTTTTCTTCCTTATTGCTTGTTAATTTAACTATTTGCGTGTCATTATGCAATACTTTTATACAGGCATTTGACACCACCAAATTGTTTGATAATCCCCTTTAGTAGTT
>CEQA01032435.1_pt1 | contig 13341 bp, 3 predicted proteins | sample 530501 | NCBI WGS metagenome assembly CEQA01 (sample SAMEA2620227, study PRJEB7988) | marine metagenome | isolation source: saline water (ENVO:00002010), including
TTTGGGAAATCGGGTGGTGGTGTAGGTGGAGGAGGAGGTCTTTGTGGTGGTTTCTCCTTTTCCAGTTTCATATCAGCGAAAGTCTTTACCATAGAATAAGTGTATTTTCCTTCTTGTTTCTCAAGATTTAGACTTACTTGTTCAACACCATCTGCTTTTTCATTCCACTGAACTTCTGTAATTACCATTTTTTCGTTGTTAAGTTCAAGGTTAGTATCAGTAAGAGTGCAGTATGTGTTGGGGATAATTGCTAAATCATCCACAATCTTAATTTTCGGCGAAAGATATGCTACCATACCATCTGCTGGCATATAATTACCACTACTGGCCTCTTTACATTGACCTAATGGGAATATAGTTTGTTCAGTGCTATCTTGTGTGTAAATACCATCAGTTGCACCCATACCACCTACAAGGTCATGTCTATTTTTAACCAATAATGGTAGGTCGGCGGTGTTTCGACTGTGAACATTATGCCCATTCGTCATAGTAATTATAGCATCTAAGTATTCAGAATCAATGGATAAAACAATCTTCTTTGTTGTTGATGAATATGTGGATGGAACAGTGACTTCATACAAGCCGCTACCTCTAAAGTCAATAGATGTATATCCGTTGCTTGCGTGTGCAAGAGTAGCAGTCATACTTGCAGAACGATTTAATCCACTTGCGGCAGATATACTTGAATCTGATGGCATACCCGAAACAAGAGTAGTTTTATCGAAAGCATAATCAATCAAATATAACCTGTAAATGGGTCTTGGTTTGTTGTAAATAGGTCTTACATCATCCCAGTCAGTCACAGAATAATCATCATTTACCATTATAGCAAGTCTTAGTTGCTCTCCAGTAGTTTCGCTAACTTTCGGCATACCATTCTGAACATGAGCGACCTGCACACAATTACTCAAAGAATTAGCACCCCAATTACCACCTAAACAGTTGGAATAAGAGTAGGTAGGTGCAATACGACATTCCATTTCTTTTGATGCCCCATCAGCAATTTCCATGTGGTCTAAAGCATTATGGGAATAGAATGAAAGAGTATAAACAGAATCGGGATGTGGCATTCCCATCCAAAACTTTAATTCGTGAATACCACAGTAATTTGAGGAGTTTTCGAGGATAATATCAACTTCTGATTCCACTGCTCCTCCCGATTGCCAAGCCCCAGGAATTGTGTAGTTATTTGAACCCCCTTCATTTAGTAGTCCCGAAAGAGTTCCCTTAACACTGTATTCAGTTCCACTTCTTGAGACTGTTAGTTTCAAGTTTCCTCCACCTTTGTATCTATTACCGTATGGAGCATGGAATAACAATGGAGTGATACTTCTATTGATTTTCGCCGTATCACTATTCATAGTAGCAGTCTCAAGAGGAATTACTGCGAAAACAGGTTGGTTTAGGAAACCATTATATTGACTGTATTGTGTTGGAAGGCTCCCATATTCAGTATAACCGTCATAATCACTTCTTGCCGCTCTTACATTTGTGTAAGTATCACCGTAGGAATTAACTTGAGTTCCATAATGCAAACCTTGAGTTCCATTAACACGACCCCATCGTTGGAAACCACCAAATCTTGAGAATGGGCTTAGTCCAGCCTTTTGGTCGTGCATGAAGTTGTAAGAGTTGGCTCCCGAAGAGACAGTTCCACTATCAGATTTGAGTGTATGTGCGATTGTATCTTGCACATACCCATACCTACCTCCACCTATCATTTTGTGATTCTCTAAATCACGCAAAGTTTCGGCATTGGTTAAACTTCTCTGTAAATCCACACTTGCTTTCATTGTGGGGGATTTGTGTTGCTGGTATAGTTGTTGTGCGATAGCGTGGGCTTCTTGAGAAGAACCAACTTTCGGTCTATGTTCAACAAGCCATCTTGGGTTATTTGATGTTGGTGTTGATGGATAATCTGAAAACTTAGTGTTTTCTTTGTAGTAAACACGAACATAATCTGCTTGAGTTCTAAGTTCAGTGGATAAATCAGACATTACAACATTGTTTCTGTTGAGTGTTAAGTGACTTTCGATAATTGGCCTAAAGTTAAGTCTATTATCCCTACCAATACCCCAGTTGAATGTTAGAACATCTCCATAAGTTTGTCCTACAATACCTTGTTTTGATAGTCCATTTAGGATAGATACAAGAGTTTGACCTTTCGCATCATAAACATTACCGAAATTATCAGTATCACCCTTGTTAGTTCCACTAAAGTTATCGTTGTAAGCAACTCCTGTTCTCGTCATATTGAATGTGTTAGGGACATTAGAAATGTCTGAGATATTGTATAGCGAAACTTGGGATGCCCAATTATCAACATGAGCGAAAGTTTGGAGCCAGCGAAACTTATCGTTCATATAGAAAGTTCCGCTTGCCGAGGATTCAACTCTTCCTTCAAGATTCATCAACAACCTACAAGCGAAAATTGCCGCAGGTGTAGTATAGACTTGAACATCACTCCAAGCACCAGTAGTTGCTCCTGTTGCGTCATATTGGATTTGCACTGTGCTTCCGTTAGCCCAATCTATCTTATCTCTTAGAAGAGCGTTTCGAGCGGTTTTAGGACCAACAACATCAGTATATGCTTTAATGAAAACAAAATCAGTTGGGTCTGAGGCAGTTCCTCCACTTGAGTTTACTGCTTTCGCTGGAGTAGCAGTAGTTGGGCTACCACCGAGATACATTACATTGTTAGTAGTATCAACGACTTTGCCATTCCATTGGAAAGTGTAAACTTGTAATTCAGTTTCTCTTCCATCCCTCAAATCTTGAGTTCCTCCTTTACACACAATAATACCCATTCCGCTATTTTTGAAAATACGATTATCATACACTTCGAGGTAATGGTCGCCTATCTCAACACCTCCTACTAAGGATGTTGAATCATTGAAGAAGTAATCCGCATTTGGATGGTATTTCAAACCAACCGCATTAACGGGATTTGCAGTCCCATCACTATCACTCGAATGAATCCACGGACTTTCTCCTGGCCCTATTGTAAACTCAGAAGTAAGTGCGTTTTTCCAATAAGAATCAATCAAGAATGCGAAACCGTGATGTTCTGTATCGTAATCATCAAGAGTAGTCATACCACCCGAAGAATAACCACTTCTTCCACCAACACCAACAGTATTTAGATTCCAAAACTTAGAACAATCAACAACACAAAAAGAACCACCAACACGACTCCAATCTCTTTGGGGTTTTGTTAGCATTAAATTATAACCACTACACTCTCTGTTTATTTGACTCCATTTATTTCCTGTGATTGGTTCAACTTCTGCATTAAACTCCCAAATATCTAAATCTTCACCTATCTTTAATTCAGTATATTTCTGTAATGTTCCATCTTCATCATACTGGTCCTCAAATGATAGAGTGACTTTGTAATTATCAGATATTGGGCTAATCAAACCAAAGTTTTTCGTATGTCTCCAACTATTGGCATTTGCTTGTGGTATTTGTCCGTATTTGTTAAGAATGGTATTTTCCATATCACTCCAAAGAACAAAGCAGTGTTTATACCCATTACTTTCATCAACTTTTCTTAAGGAATAGATAGTTTCATCTTTCTTCCACTTTGTTGTGTGTCCTTTAACACCAGTTAAATTGAACTCACCATACCAAAATGTCCCTTCGTGTTCATCAATAGCGTTCCAAAACTTTTCATTCTTTCGATTTGTTTCAACCGTTCCTTCATTTGCTGAATTAGCACCATGAGTAAACTCATATTCTTCATCTAAGTCGTATTCGTAAGCGTCATATTCAATGTTATGGATATTGTAATTATCATATTGGCAAATGATTCTATCGGGGTCTTTGTAAGAATACTTCCCATATTGAGTCACTCTTGATGTGTTTGGATTACTACCCGAAATATCAGAATCAGTTACGAATTGGTCTATTTTTACTACTTCTATGAATGAAGAATGGCGGAAAAGAACTTGCCAAACACCATTCATGTGGGGGTGTGGATAACCACTGGTCGCTATTATGCTTCCAGCACTACATTTTGTTGCATCGAAAGTAAAACCACTCCCTGCCACTGCCTTTAGTCTTGTTCGGTGAGCATTGTAAACATCAAAAACCACATTTTGTGTTGTTGAAGGGTCAGTCCATCCCGAAGGTATAATGTATTCCGTTTCTTTTGTTTTGTAATTGATTAAATCAATAATAGGATAACCACGATGCTCTTGTTTTGTTTTCTCAATCCAATACCACAAACCAACATCCTTCATAGTCCAAGTTGTATCTCCTGGTTCCTTATCAGCATCAATACCCCAGTATTTCGGGAAAGTCACATTTATCATTTCTGCCTCATTATAACCATTAGGATATGATTGTGCATTCCAACGATAAAGTGCTGATTCCGCTCCATTTCTCCAATATGGGTATTTTGAAATAATACCAAACTGCGCTCGGAAAAACGGAGAATGGGTTAAGTCTCTCATCCAACGAGCGTGTTGCGCCCTTCCCAATGACTGTATTGGTGCTATTGAGGCTCCCCATCGTGCTTCGGAGTTTGAGTTATCGAAAATCATAGCAGTATCTCTATACTTGGGTTTTAGATTCCAAGCAGAAGAACCTATTGCTTTGTGGTCTTGTAAGAAATACCCAGTAGCAGACCTCCTACTATAAGGGAATACACCTGCATAACCGTAGTATGAGTAATCATAAAAGTGTGGTTGGCATCGTTGTAGGTATGTTTGACTGAACATCAAATTAGTTCTTTGATGACTACCAGTAGGAGCATTAGTAGTAGTGTCCCAATCTCCATTAGGGATAGTTAATTCGGTTGGTGTTTCAAAAGTAATGTAAGCAGTTTGATTTGCCCCACTGGGAGGAGTATAACCTGTGCAAGTCACAGTTAGACCGTTCAAATCACAGAAATCACTGAGTTTTTGCTGACCAGCACTACCCGCTTTGTATATTTCTAAACTCGCACTGTCCGTTAAGTCCATCGTTGGAACAAGAGTGATAGCATCTCCAGGTTTGAAAACATGACCAGCAGTGTGTAAAGTTTCGCCAACCCCTTCGCTATTTTCAGCGAGGGCGATGCGGTATTGGAATATAATTGGCCTTCCACCAACATGATAAGCACCATTGAAGAAATTAGGGAAGTTTGTTTGGTCAATGCGTGTTATGTTGTATAGGGTTTGTCTTGGGTCTTTACCCCTACTGGTTGAGTATTGATAAGGTGCTGAGTTTCTCTTCAACCAAGTGTCTGACTCCATATCAATTTTTGCATTCATTGGATTACAACTACCTCTATTACCATTTTTCCAATCATCAACTTCATTAAAGGTCATGTGCCTATATCCATTGTATTCTATTTGATTAGGCCATAATTTGAAACCGCCTGGGGCGTGTATAGAAGTAAGGTCGCTTTGTGTATCTGAACCACCCAAGTTATTCACTTCAACAAAAGTCATAAATTGATAATCATATTCTTTGTTGAGGAACTCGTATGCGTGTAGGTTGGTTCTGTGATTATTGATGTTTAGGTCATAATCCTCAACATAAGTAGCAGTGTGTAAGAAGAATCCACTGCTGGATTGTGCTACACCTGCTGATTCAATTGGCGCACCCCCACCATTCATAGTGTTTGTTAGGAAACCATAACTTCCACTTGTTCGATTATTACCACTAATTCCATGTGTGGGGTCATTATGTCTTAAGTTTCCAAAACCACCTTCTAAGTTTGCGCCACTTAAGTAATTACTACCACCTGGCTCGTTTTCTGTTCTAAAACCAAATAAGACACGGTTAGTAGTAGTTTGGTTCATCCAATCAATAAAATGGATTGCTCTCCAACTATCATTATGAAGATAAGCACTATCGTAGCCAGTAGCATAGTAAGTGTCCTCAACTCTTGAACCTACCCATCCCCACCAAGACCAATCAACATAGTTTGGTCCATCAGCATCTTCACAAACATACATTTGGATTGGGTGAGCAGAAAAACTAATGGTTCTTGCATGGCTACTTGGCCCAAACCTATCTCCCGCCGCCGCATCTGCATCTTCTTCGGGCGCACCATCATAGTAAGTAAGTCCAAGTTTCGCTCCCGAAACTTTCAAAGGCATTGTGCCGAAATGTAGTGATTCGTATAGTCCAGCATTTTCGACCCTACTCTTTTCTTGATTTTGCTCCAAATAACTCAAATGGGTTTGAGGTGAAGAATCCTCTTCATAAATTGGAAGAATTGTATCTGCTACTCCAAGAGTATCTGTTGATTTAATGTTCACATCAAGGCTTCTTCCACTTGAGTCTTGTTTGAAATCAACCCCAGTCATTATTCCTTGATAGAAAGGTCTTAGTGTGTCGTTAGCAAAAGCAATAACTCTCCACTCCATTTTAGATGCTCCATTTACCAAAGGAATTAGACTTTGGATTTTTGTATCATCACAAAGAGTAAAGTCAAAAGTGCTTGAGGAGTTTTGTGATGCTTTGTAACTGAAATCTGATATATGAGGTGCTACTCCTCCTTCTCCCATTAGAGAAGAACCAATAAGACCGTTGCTTAGAGGAATGTGCATAGCCGCTCTATCAATAAGAGTGGTCAGTTCTTGTCTTTCTGATACCCCTAATGGGTTTGCTACCCAATCAAGATTCCAACCATACAAATCTGCGGGAGTCCAATCACTCCCTCCAGGTTTTGAGTTCATGGCTTTTGTTTCTTGAAGATAACCATCAACGAATACTTTTACAGATTGTTCAGTAAAATCAAACAATACATCAATATCATACCATAGTTCCTTACCATAATTTGCTATTGCCGATACTGCGCTATTTTGGTCTTGGTAAACTGGGGATAAATCTCTATTGGTTGCACCATCAGCATCAGTAGCAAATAGATGTGGTCGAAAATCAATACTAACACAAGGAGTTCCACTGAAACTTGTTGATTTTTTTGTAAGAGTAGGTCTTGTATCAGAAGTGGTATTATCATAATATCCAATATGTAATTGATATTTACTATTGGTATGAGAAGTATCAATGAAATCAGAAAGAGTGCAAGCACGAAGATGGAATACATCTCCAACACCCTTTGCTTTCAAATCTCCATTATGGAGGATAATTGTTTTAGTGATTGTTGTTCCAGACCCATAAATGTTCCAATGAGAATGGAAGAAGTCTTGACCCGATGGTGCTTGAATCTCATTCCAGTGTTCAGTATAAACTTCTCTATCTGCTACATATTTAGATTGCCGAAACGCAATATACGAACCGCCGAAAGTGACGAGATGCCAATCACTATGATACATTTTAGTTGCCCAATGAGAACTATCTCCAGTTCCTTCCCAGTCGTGATTGTGCATAAACCTTGAACTTGCGTAAGAAGGCGCACCTGCATCGGGAGCATATTCATCAGTTCCAGCATCCTTACTGTAAATCTGTGATAGTGGACCGATAAAATGCGACCTATTGTAGGTCATATCATTATCTCCAACAGGGGTTAGGTATGTTTGAGAAGTATCGTGTCCGTTAGCGAACTCCAAATAATCATCCCTCTCTTTCACTTGCCCATCTTCTCCCATAAATGGGTAGGCTTGTCTATTTGCGAATAGCGAAATTGGGGATTGGAGCGAAAGTTTGTTTTCGTAAGCCATTGGAACCATTTGACTCCAACCACTTCCACTATAATCCTTTATTTTGTTATAGCCAAGACCTTCAAACAAACCTTGATTATGCGCTAAGTGACTTCCTACTAATCGAGTGTCTCTTTGAATATCTTGATAGGTGTTTGTGTGATATACTTCGTTCATAGCGGTAGCATACCAACGAGTATATCCTTTAATGGATTGTGTTGTGAGAGTATCTGTTGGGCCAAAATATAGAAGTCTTGCTCCACTGGTGAAAGGAGTTCCTTGATTGATAATTGGAGAGTAATCAGTCCCTACTGTATTACCAGCACCAGCATTAGCAGTAAATGAAAAAGAGTATGTTTGAGAATCATCATACCCGAAACCACTATACCATGCTGGTCGGTTTGCTTTATTGAAATCAGACGCTATATCCTTAATTACCAATTGCCCGCCTTTTGTTCCATTACTTTCTCCCCAATCTTCCCAAAGACCTTTAGCGTGTTTTCCTCCCATACTCATTGTTCCAGTAGTAGTCCAAGACCCATACCCATCCCAACCACTTGTTGAAGTCCCGTAATCTTCATACATATTCGTAAGACCTTTTGCCATCAAAGGATTCGCTCTCTCGTTAATATCGTAATACAAGTTTCGCTTCTCCCTTTCGGCGAAACTCCACTTGTAGCGAAAGTTCATGTAGCCTGTTCCTGTGAACAAGTTTCCATAGTGTGTTAATGAGTGGTCGTAAGTATTTGGAAACGCAGTATTACTATCGTTTGAAATCATTCTGCAAGAATGGAAATCATCGTAATAACCAGCCAACCAAATGGTGAACTTATCATTATGTTGTTCTTGAACATCTCCTATAAACCTAACCATACACTCACACAACTCCCGCTAAACTCAATCTGTTCATTACTCCATCTGTTACTTTCACTACTGCTTCATCCATTGTGAGTCCATAGAAATTGTTTGTTTGAAGTAATTCTGTTTTCATTAACAGATTCTCCACTCCACCTTCCATCACTTTTTTGTATAGTTGCCCCGTCACATTTGAACGGCTTCCCCAAAATAATTCTTCACGATTACTATTGAAAGCCTCTTCTTCCGCAAGGATTGATGTATTACCTTGAACAAGAGCATCCAGTATCTCCTCACTACCTTCTTCAACTATGGTAGTCATATCTTCAAAGTATAATTCAAAACCATTCGATAATTCGTTATAGGCCGCAAGAATCTTAGGGTTTTCATCGTATTGAGCATCAGTTAATTTTGAGTTTTCATCAGCGATTTTGTCGTGAACTGCATCCCAACTCATTTCATACTCAGCCCAACCTGCTTCATCGGCTATCCAACCACCTAAAGCATAGTGAGTTCGAGTCCACCAGTTCCCCTCATCACTAACACCTTCATGCCCGTAATGACCTACTTCATCTCCATAGTGAACGCTTTTTCCTCCCCAGTCTGAATCCCTTCCGTATGTTGCCCCTGCTCTCCAACGAGCAACCATCTCATCACCGTAATGGTATTGTAGTTTCTCTTGGTCGGTCCAACCTTTCATTGATTGCATAAGCATTCTATCTTGATGAAGTTTGTTAGCGGCTTCTGCTTTCGTGTAAATATCTTCTAAATCAGTAAGTTGAGTAGCGAAAGTTTCTGCCATTGTTGTTTGACCAGCATCTAAAGCCGCTTTTTTACCAGCCTCAAGGCTTTCTTTCTTCTGTGATAATCTATCAAATACCTCTGCGGCGGTGTCTGCGTCTGTTCTAACATCCTCCCAGTTTATTCCCGAAAGACCAAGTTCATCTGCAAGCCAACCTACTGCTACTGGGTCATCTCCAAGACCCTTAATTTCAGCAAGAGTATCAGCCATACTCAATAATTCTTCATTCATTGATGCTACATCGCTAATCTGTTCTTCTGCATCGGGCATCATTTCGATAGCACCCCAAGCGGCAATAACACCAAGAGCAAGTGAAACACCACCAGTCATAAGACCAACTGCTCCAGCCGCTTTGTAAGCCGCTACCATCATTGAATAAATAGCGGGAACGGCAGTGTAAAGAATCATACCTGCCATAGCAAACATCATAACCTTTGTTTGTTTACCTTCATCAACAAACATAGGGAGAATCATCAATGCACCCAAAAATGCTCCCGACATCATCTTTACTGCCATCGTCAAGTTTTGAGTAGCAAACATCTTAGCGATAATAGCATCCTTTCCAGTAAGATTTGCTATCCTTTCTCTTTCTATTTGTTTGGTTAGCATATCTGATGCTACTATTTTGGATTCCATAGAGGCAATTGAGGCGGTATTCGCCTGTATTTCGCCCATAATTGCCGTTCTTTTTTGTTGAAGTGCGGCAGTGCTTTTTCCTTGTAATTCAAGTTCGAGTATTTGTAAGTTAATATCGCTCATTTGAACTTCTAACTTCTGAATCGTTGTCCTAATATCCATAATTCTATCTTGGATTCTTTGTTTGTGTAAAGCACCAAGAGGAACAAGAACCATGTGTTCACTTCGCATAGCAGAGACTTCGGACATAACTGCTTGGTAATGTGCTTCTGTTGCAGATGTGATAGCAATTCTATCTTTGAGTTCCATCTTACTAAGCATATTGGATGTTTGAAGAGAGATTTGTCTTTGTGCTTGCGCTACTTGAGCCGCTTGATATGACTTAACATTGGCTTGAAGTGCTTTTGTTGCCATCATCTGTTGCGTTGAACCCGCTTTAATCTGCTGAGTGTAATATGCTTCATAACGAATAGACCTTTCAACTTCCAATCCAAGATTTTTCCTTTCTATGATATTCAGCCTAACTTCCTCTCTTGCTCTCTGCAACGCTTGTTGGTTTGCTACAATACCAGCCCTTTCTCTGCTTTGGATTTCCATAGCGTTTCTTGCCCTACCCACTTGTATTTTCCAATAAGCAACATTTTGGGATATTTCGCTTCCCTGTATTTGAACTAAACGAGTTTTCTCCAAAGCAAGTAATTTATGAGCGGCGATATTCCTCATGTATGCGCCAGTTTGCATTTCTGCTTGTGTTTGATGCGCTCTCATTACCGCATTATAGGTTCTAACCGCAATTATCAAGTTGAATATCTTAAGATACATATCGCTTACTGGTTGGATTAAGTGAGTATATGCTTGAGACATAACAAGAATACCACTTGCCATGTCTTTACCGAAACCTGTTTGAACAATGGATAACAAACCAGTCAAGAATCTCTCTTGTGCTTTAGCGGCGATTAGATATGATTCAGCAAGTTCTTCTCCTATTTGAGTTTGTAAATTAAACATATTTGCTTCGAGTTGCTTCATTCTAAATGCCGCAGTCTTAGCAATTTCGTTAAAGTCCCCTTGTGCAGTATATTGTTTCTCAATAGCGGCAGTAGTAAGTTCGGAAAGCCTATCGTGATTTTCCATCAACTTAAGGAACTTGATATAATGTCTCGCACCAGCAATTTGAATAGCAAACTGTCTTTTCTGTTCTGAGTTCATATTAGCATACGCTGGTTGAATAGCCTCAAGAACCTCTGTTAAACTCTTAGTAGTCACAGTCGCCGCATCCCATTCGGGAACTGCTTCTGCTACTGCTTGCGCCGCATCTCCAGTAGCAACACCGAGTCTTTGGTAAATCATACGCAAACCAGTTCCCGCACGACTGACTTCTTCACCAGTCTCCAATAGTAGTGCGGCTTTCGCAGACATTTCGGCGATATTTTCACCAGCGATATGTGCTTGGCTTGCGAATTGGTTAAGAACGAAAGTAATATCTTCCATCGTAGCAACAGAAGAGTTCTCAACTGTGTTTAGTTGGTCAAGAGCGTGAGTAGTTGCTTTTGTGACGATAATTGCTTGTTGTTCAGCAGTCATTTTATCGTAAGTAGCCTTTTCAAGACCACCCATAAACATCTGAGTCTGTTGGGCTAAGTTGATAAGACGATTCATACCAAGTTCAGTTTCCATTTCACCGACTGCCGCCATCATCAAACCTGCTTCGGTTCCAGCGATAACTGCTTCTTGGCTACCAAGAATCTGTTTTAATTGAGCGGTTCTTGCGGAAGCCTTTAGTGCTTCTTCACCAGTAAATGCGAAAGCATGACCAAGTTCAAGTGCGGCGGCTGAGAATCTATCAATCTCTTCGGGAGAACCTTGATAGAACTTTCGCACTCTTGCGAGTTGGTTTTCATACGCAAAGAAACTTTCCATTGATTCATCAACGGTTTCTTGCACTTGTTGGAAAATCTGCTCAATACCTTCGGCCATACCACCAAGAGTATCAAGCCAAATAGCACTCATTACTGCGGCTTGGGAACGGGAATCTTTGATAAGACGACTTGCTTGGAAAGTTCCTACAACATCGAAAAAGATTCGTGCCGCACCTACTCTTGCCATGCTTACTCGCCGCCTGTTTTCTTATTATTGAAGGTGTCTTGTAAGAGTTTGCCTAAATCACCACCAGTCATGGTGGCATTGGCTCTCTCTTCACGCCTTTTATTTCTGCGAGTCACTGCGGAACTACTGCCCCTTGAACCCATACCCGCTCTTGAGCGGCCTCTTGCTTTCGCTTCTTCGTGTTGTTCACTAATTCGTTCATTTAATTCGGCGGCTACGGCTACATCGAAATCCATTCTTGCCCAACCACCTTGTTCGTGATACTTCATTATGAGGTCGCTCGGAAGCACCCCCTTGAATGAACTACAAATCATAGGAGCAACAAGGTGGATTAGCCCAAAGGGGCCGCACCCTCCGCAACATCAGAGTCTCCTCTAACAAACCTTAGAATCTCTTGGAGTTCTTCACTCGTTAGAGTCATAGGGTCAAAATCTTCTGTTAAGATACACTTAGGAATCCAATCAGCAATTTGGTCGTGAACCCCTGCCCCTGCTTCTGTTAAAGCATCAGCAAACTCTTCTTGAACCTCTTCCGACCATTCGCTTGGGTCTAACCCATGCTTTCTAAACTTTCGGAATGTTTGGGCTTGAAGAGCCTCAATCCTTATTTTGTCTAATCCCGATGCTTGTCGCACCATGATTTTTGTTCCGTCATTCAATTCTATCTCTTTCTTCAATACTGGCATAACTGCTCTCACTCTCACTATACTCTATACGGGCGTTATTCTTCATCACTGGTCCTCCCATGTAATGTATGCAAGAACCTTGCCCGAATTGGATTTAATCATATCAATGGATATGATTTTGTCTGATGCCGCTAATGTGCGGAGAAATGTCTGTAAAGACGCATCAATTGTGTTAATATCACCCGAAACTTGCGAGACTGTTAGTTTCGCAGGTGCAGTGATTGTGTGACTCACTTAGAATCACCTCAAGAGTCTAAGTCCAAGTCCATATCTGTGGAACTTGTAGCATAAGTTAGCAACATCATTGAGGAAGTTCCCGAATCATAACGAGCAGTGAAAGGAACAGTCATTGTTTGACTGTCTCGACCACTTACATTTGTTGAAGGAGTTTCGTAAACTACATGAGGGAAGTCAAATCTTAGAGAGTTATCTGCATCAACCTTGAAAAATACGCTGATAGCAGGTGTTGAAGCCGCTCCGTCTTGTTCGTGTCCCGCAAATGTCTCTGCATAAGTCACACTGTCGTTATTCGCAGTGTGGACTACTTCATTAAATGAGATACTTCCAGTAATCTCAACAAGTGTAATTGGAGGCGCACGGGTGCAGGTTTCATCACCAAGAGCGTAGGAGTTATCCATATCACGGTTTGTCTTAATCTC
>CEQA01003510.1_pt1 | contig 13336 bp, 19 predicted proteins | sample 530501 | NCBI WGS metagenome assembly CEQA01 (sample SAMEA2620227, study PRJEB7988) | marine metagenome | isolation source: saline water (ENVO:00002010), including
ACGATACCATCTATACAAACAATTGATGGGATATAAAGCACAAGCGATAAAGAAACATGCAGAACAAAGTAACAGCAATAGTTAAAACAATAGGAAGACCTACTTTACAAAAAGCGGTAGACAGCGCGGAGCGTGAAGGCTTTCCTGTCGTCGTTGTATCTGACGGACATCCTCTGTATGACCCAGAGACTGATGAGTTAATTGTTGGCGGTGCGGATGCTGCCATTGAATTAAAAAAGAACTGGGGTTGTTACGGAGCGGTAGCTGCTAATGTTGGAGTTGCCTTAACTGAAACAGAGTATGTGGTTTTTGTTGATGATGATGATGAGCTTGCTCCAGGAGCAGGAGATATCATTAGAGACGCTATCAACCGAGACTCTTCTGTAGATATTTGGGTGCAAGGATTATTGTTTAACAACGGAATGGAAATGTGCCTTGATAAAAGTAAAGGAGTGGTTATGGGTAACGTAGCTGTTCCTATTTATAAGGTTGATGTTTTAACAAAGAACCCGTTTTCAACAGAAGTGCCACCGCATGTACAAGACTACGCTGATTTCTTTCACGTCTTATTATGTAATACAAAAGGATTTAGTGTGGATTGGTTAGGAAAAGTAACGTACTTAGTTAGACCTGGATTGGAGGGAACAAATGGAAGAGGGAAGTAAACTTTTTATTATCAGTCCTGTGCATAACGCAGAGGAATGGATTGGCAAATGTATCGAGTCTACTAAAAAGCAGACTTATAAAAACTTTATGCACGTAATCATCGATGATGCATCCACAGACGACACATTTAAAAATGCTATTGAAGCAGTAGGGAATGATGACCGTTATATATTAGGTCATGTACCAAATAAATGTGGAACTTTGCATAGCCATATACAAGGTGTGGAAAACTCCCTATCTAAGCCCAACGATATTATAGTTCACTTGGACGGAGATGACTGGTTTACACATGAGAACGTATTACAGACTATTGCGGATAGGTATAAAGAAACAAAATGCCTAGCGACTTATGGCAATTACAAATGCTCTGACGGAACAACACCTTCAGTGTGTAGACCTATAAGTGAGACTGGTGATAATTTCCGAGAGTGGATAGTTAAAGGTTGGTGTTTCTCACAGGTTAGAACATTCTACAGATGGATGTGGGATAAAATTAAGATGGGAGATTTCCTAGACTCAAACGGTAAATTGTTTACTACGTGTGCTGATGTTGCTATCTTTACTCCTATGTTAGAAATGGCGGGGAAAGACAGGATTGAGTACATAGAAGATGAATTAATGATATACAATTTACAAACCCCAAACAATGATTTTAAGATACACCTAGCTGACCAAGTTAGATGTGGTAGAGAAATCGCAATGAGAAAACCTTATGAAAGAGCAGAACAAAAATAGATGGAATATAATTGGGGAGACCTTTGCTGGAGACCCATGTGCTACACACGGTAAAGACTCTTCTCACATAGAATGGTTACGTGATGGTACAGCTAGCACTAGTTTTCACGTAGATGATGGATTGTTCCAACCTGGACCTGACCATGTAAAGAAAGAAAATAGATATGGTTGGATTCTAGAGTCCGAAGCTATTATCCCTCAAATATACGCTCATGCACCAAATGTTTTAGATAAGTACGAATGCATCTTTACTCATAGCGCAGCGTTGCTTAGGTTAGACCCAAGATTCAAATTAGCTCCTGTAGGAACTCATTGGATTAAAGAACCTCAAATGTTTGAAAAAACTAAAAACGTTTCTATGGTATCGTCCAACAAAGCTATGGTTCTTGGTCACCTGTATAGACTGGCATGGGTAGAGAGATTTAAAAATAAACTTGATTTTTTTGGTAGAGGTTTTAATCCTATCGATAGCAAAGAAGAAGCTCTTTGTGATTACAGATTCTCAGTCGCCATAGAGAACGGTGCAATACCAAACTATTTTACAGAAAAAATAGGTGATTGTTTTGCTGCAGGAACAATACCTGTGTATTATGGGTGTCCTAACATTGGCGACTACTTTAATACCGATGGTATTATTATGTTAGACCATAACTTAGACCTCTCTTCTTTAACTAAAGAATTATACGAATCAAAGTTAGATGCCGTTAAGGAAAACATGGAACTAATACAAAAGTATGAGATTCCAGAAGATTACATTTACGAAACTTATTTTAAATGAAAAATATAATAGCTTATAGTTTGTGGGGAAGCAATCCTCTTTACTTAGAAGGAGCGTTTAGAAACGCTGATTTAGTGGAAGAACAGTTCCCAGGATGGAGCATCAGGATTTATCACGACAATACTGTTCCTGCTGAATCCATAAAAGCCTTAAACGAACACCCATTCGTAGAGACTGTCTCTGTAGACTCCATGAACATCAAGTATGGTATGTTTTGGAGGTACTGCATTGCAGATGATAAAACTGTAGATAGATTCTTAATTAGAGACCTTGACGACAGGCTAAACAAACACGACAAGGCTACGGTGGATGAGTGGATGAACACTGAATACCCTTATCATATTATGCGTAGTGCTCGTTCTCACAATTTTTTGGTGATGGGTGGTCTTTGGGGGGCAAAACCTAATGATATTCCTTTCAACATGGGAGATACTGTTCGAAACTTCGAACTTACAGCACATGAGGCTGATAAGTATAGAGACCAACGATTCTTAGGTGAGTACATATATCCTCACGCCAAAGGTAACTGTTTGGTTCATGGCTATGATTTTAATTTTAATTCAGGAGAAGTTAGAGAGTTTCCTGGCTCTAATATTCTAGGTGGTGTTTATGAAGGACACATAAAAACATGGGAGGATGGTGTTAGAGCACAACGAATCAGAGAGATGGATTTGCCTGGATTTGAGAACGCTGACCCCGACCCTGAATTCCATATAAAACAAGGAGAGGAGAGATATGTTAAGCATTGCAGAAATAATTGATAAACTAATCATTGAAAACATGAAGATATTTTCATTGCGAGAACAGATTCACAAAGAAGATATAAGTGATGAAGAATATGTTGAGTGTGAAAATAAAATGAATATCCTAAACGAAAATAGAGGAACGCTTATGGATTTTTTAAATAATAAAATCGATACGGTTCTGAGTGGAGAGGAAAAAAATCAAGCACTTAGAAACATAAAAACTTATGCAAAATCAAAGAATTAAGGACTTTAATAAACTAATCGAGGAACTAATACATGTATGGGGTTCCTGGATGAATAATCATTACGTTTCTAATGATTCTTCTCTGTCGTTTTCGGATAGAAGAAAGGGTGGTGAGGCTTGTGAGAAACTACAAGAGAAGCGCCAGAAACTCCTTATCCAAATAGACGAAATCTTTAATGAATTGTGTGAATCAAAATGAATAGAGTTTATATTGCAGGAGCTGGAGGAATGCTGGGTACGGATATGTGCAAAGCTTTTTCTGGTACACATACAGTTAAGGCTTCTGATATAGACCTTAACGAGGACTGGCTACATTACGCAGATGTTCGTAATAAAATGCAGATGAAGGAGGACATTGTTCCTTTTAAGCCTGATATAATTCTCAACTTAGCTGCGCTAACTGATTTAGAGTATTGTGAATCCAATTCAAAGGATGCTATGATGACCAATTATGTTGGTGCAAAAAATCTTATGGAGATTGCAAAAGAGCTGGATGTGCCTTACGTCTATATTTCTACAGCAGGAATATTTAAGGGGGACAAAGACCGTTACACCGAGCAAGATACACCAGAACCAACTAGCGTTTATGGCAGGACTAAGTATGACGGAGAGCGTCACGTTCTGCATAACTATCATAAGTCTTACGTATTCCGCGCAGGATGGATGATGGGAGGAGGAAAGAAAGATAAAAAATTCGTTGGCAAAATCCTAAGGCAGATAGATTCTGGAGCAACTACAATTTATGCAGTAGAGGATAAGGAAGGAACTCCTACTTACACTAAAGATTTTTCTGAGTGCTTACACAACGCGGTATTTAATGAACGTGTATCCTATGGTCTATACAATATGGTATGTGAAGGTCATGTAAGTAGATTTGATGTAGCTGAAGAGATATTAAATCATTTGGACTTGGATATTGACGTTGTTCCAGTGGACTCTGAGTTTTTCTCGGCAGATTATTACGCTCCTAGACCAGCTTGCGAAGCTTTAGTAAACAACAGACTAAATGCTATGGATAAAAACACAATGAGACAATGGAAAACTTGTTTACAGGAGTATTTAAATGAACAACGATAATTTTTTAATATACCACCACTTAGGTTTAGGAGACCACATCACCTTATCTCCTTTAGTAAGGCTTATCGCACAACAATCTAAAACTATATCTGTAGTAACCAAAGAGTGGTATGCAGATAACGTTAGGTTCTTGTACAGAGATGCAGAAAACATAAAAGTTATTCCTTGCCAGGGTGACCACGAAGCAGTCGCTATCTTCCAACAATGGGAAGGACCGAAACTGAATCACATGTACAAACCAGGAATGCAGAATGATGAAGAAGGAAGGTTCTTTGAGGATGGTTGGTATTCTGCTTTAGGTATAGACCCTAAATTTAGGAAAGAGGCTTTCTATGTTCAGCGAGACCATGACAAGGAGAAGGAAGTTTACGATAAGATTGTTAAAGAGGATAATTTTATTTTTGTGCATGACGACCCGTCCAGAGGTTATAACATTGACGTAGAGTATGACGGTCAAATCATACGAAGCCATGATTACCCAGACTACTTAGTCTTTGATTTTTATAAAATACTAGAGGAAGCTAAAGAGCGACACGTAATGTACAGCTCCTTCTTTGCGTTGATGGAAACTACAGACATGCCATGTACCCTACAAGAGACTGCAACTAACAAAGTTAATGGAGTACACCCTAATAGAGTTAAGGAAATGGCTTCTAGAAATATAACAGTAGTATGAAAAAAACAGCACTTTTAATACAGCCTGGAGCTTTCGGAGATATTATAGTTTGTGCTCCTATAGCTGAATGGTACGCGTCACAAGGATACGAAGTTTTGTTTCCTGCACGAAAGAAGTATCATTCCCTTCTTAAACAACTCCCTTACGTAACTCCTATTCTTTTGGATGATGAAGAGTTACACCACGATTGGTTACAAGGAGATGTGTTTAAAGTTTTTAAACTAGGGCTGAAACCAGACATAACAATTAATTTAGCAGATAGAGGACCGCATCCACTAGCACAAAGATTTGGAGAGTACAATGCTCATACTAAGTATAGGCTAGCCAACGTACCTTTTGAACAACAACATAAACTTTCTTGGACTAGAAGAAAGGATAAAGAAGATGAGATATACAACGAGTATGTTCCCCACGGCGTGGAGTATGCTTTTGTACATAACTCTTCCTCTGATGGGGAGATGCTAAACCTTCCTCCTATCTCATTACCAATCATTTTTAATGATACCCCTGAAGGTTATAGTATTTTTGATTGGTATAAACTTATAATAAATGCTTCAGAAGTTTATTGTTCTGAGAGCGCGTTACATTGTTTCTGTGATGGTATAATACATCAAATGAAAGGAAAAAAATATCTTTTGCCTCGTGAAGCAGGTGGAGGAGAACTACTTACAAAATCTGAATTTTGGGATAAGAAATATTTTTATGAAAATTGAAGTTATAGTTTCGGTAGGTGAGCTTTTAGATAAGATTTCTATTCTAAGGGTAAAACTTAAAAACATTAAAGATGCTAACAAATTAGAAGAGGTTAAGAAAGAGCTTGAAGTGTTAACCACTCGTGCTATTTCACACTCAGTATACAATGAAGAGTTTGTTAGTAGATTAGAAAAAATAAACGGTGAGCTGTGGCGCATTGAAGACCGAATACGAATTTTAGAGAAACAACAATTGTTTGGACTAGAGTTTGTTGAGGTTGCGAGGAGTGTTTATGTTACAAACGATGAGAGATTTAATATAAAAAATGAAATAAATGAACACTACGGTTCTTTTATAAGAGAACAGAAAGATTACGAGGATTATACAAATGGGTGAACTTTACTTACATGATTTAAAACCGTACATAGACAAGTACGGATGCAATGTCTTTGTTGAAACAGGTACAGGAGTGGGAACTGGGATACAACATGCTTTACGGTATGATTTTAAAAAGCTGTACACTATTGAAATAATGGAAGAGCTGTGGAAGCACTGCAAGAAAGAAATAAAAGACCCTCGTGTGGATTTTATCCATAACAACTCTCTTGACGGAATGAAAGGTATTCTAGAAGAGGTTAAAGATGAGGAGTGTGTTTTCTTTTGGCTAGACGCTCACTTCCCTGGAGCAGACTTTCATTTCAATGACTATGAACATTTAAAAGACCAACCTAAACTACACAAACCTTTAAAAGATGAAGTGTTGATGATTAAAGAAGCTAGACCTAACGCTAAGGATGTATTCATTATTGATGATTTACAAATTTATGAAGATGGTCCTTTTGAGTTATTAAATCAACCATTTAAAGATAAGTACGGGGAGCTTGGTATTGAGTTTGTTACGGACAGCTACGAGGAGTCTCACGACATGAAAAGAGACTACCGTCACCAAGGATTTTTAATCCTAACACCAAAAGATTAGTATGGAAAAAATCGACATTGTTATTCAAGGAGGGATGTGGTATAGTAATTCCACTTCGGAGGTGGTTCCCTATACTACCGCCTTGTACTACCTAACCTTTCCGTTTGTAAACAATGTTATTATCTCTACGTGGGATTATGAAGTAGCAAAATTAAAAGAATTAGACGTATTAGTTCCTGAGAGCAGGATAAAATTTGTGTTTTCTTCTCCTCCTGAGAATGATGGAGGAGGTAATTTAAATTATCAAATTATTTCTTCTGCGGCGGGAATAAAGGAATGCACAACCAAACATGTAGTAAAGTGTAGGTCCGACCAGACCCTACTAGGTGATAGTCTCGCTATGATGTATAAATTTTACAATAAATTTCATACAGGCAATCAGCTTTTTGTGTTAGGCATAGGAACTCAGTTCCCATATCACCCACAAGACCATATCATATGGGGAAAGAAAGAGGACTTAGCTAACTTCTTCGACCTTCCGTTTGAGACGGCTGATGCAACATATGGTCCTCATACTGATTTTGGTACTAATACACTTCGTGGTCCTATTCACCTAGGAGTTCATTACTGCGCTAGGTTCAGTGAAAAAGCAAAGCTTCATGCATCGCAACCTAAAACTTATTTGTTAGATAAGGCTCCTAAGTTTGGTGAAGCCATGCAAGAGTATTTTAAGATAATGGATACATGCTTCAAAGCTTTCCCTAGAGTACACATGGAGTGGCATAAGTATGGAGGAGGGTATAAGTATGATTTGTATGCTCCGCAAGGTGAAGTTTATCACGACGAACCGTGGGGCGATGCTACTTAAAGGATACTCTGGATGTAAGGTTGAGCTTCTTGATGGTATTGTAAGGAAAACATCTAAATCTATTCCCTACAATGAGCGTCTTCTTAAGCAAATAAAAAAACAACAATCCTTTTCTCATCCTAAAATAAAAACTCCTGAAGTTCTTGATATAGGATTTAAAGATAAGCTTTTGTATTTTGATATGGAATATATCAGAGGAGAAAGCTTCACGGACTACTGTTCTTACTCTAAATTTTCCTCTATAAAAAATATCTTCTCCGAGTTACTTAGTAAGGGGGCAAAATCAAGTTCTTGCATAAAATCTAAGATAATTGAGAAGTGTTCTACATTACAAGACTTTCCGATGGAGATTTTGGATTCTGTATCCTGGGAGGTTCCTGATGGGTTTTGCCACGGTGATTTAACCTTTGAAAATATTATTATTAAAGATGAACAAATTTATCTTATAGATTTTTTAGATTCTTTTGCCGAAGCTCCTTTAATAGATGAGGGAAAACTTATGCAGGATACCTTTTCTGCGTGGTCGTATAGAAATAAATCCTATGTCCCTTGGCACAACTTACGTCTGTTACATGAATTACTAGAAAACAAAAGAAGTTATATAACGTTATTGATTCATTTATACAGAATCTTACCTTATGCATCAGCTAAAGACTCTGAATACATATCATGCAAAATACAAAGAGTAATAGAAAAACTTTAATAATACCTGCCGCTGGAGGTTCAACAAGGTATTCTACGAAAAAACCTAAATGGTTATTAACCCACCCTCACGGAAGCCTAATGATTGAGGAAGTTGTTGGCGCGCTAAACTTAGAGGAGTACGATGAAAAGCATATAGTTATACTAGAGGAACATTGCAGTAAATACAACGCCGATGTAATACTAAAACAACTCTTTGGTGATGAGTTTAAGATTACAATACTAGAAGAACCTACTGCCTCCGCACCAGAAACAGTTATGGAGTGTGTTGTTAGGAACTCTATTGAAGGTAATATTATTATAAAGGACTGTGATTGTTTAGTAGAGTTTGATTTCCCTGAGGAAGATAACTTTGTAGTGTCTCTGGATATTAACAAGCAGGCAGTAAAAAATCTACCATCTAAATCGTTTATATTGTATAACCAAGATGATATCATAGATGCGATTATAGAGAAGAAGGTAGTATCGTCTTCTGTATGTCTTGGTGTTTACTCTTTAGATTGCCACGCATTCTGTTATGCCTTTGATGAGCTAACACAAATAGCTTCTAGAAACGACCAGGAGCTTTACTTCAGTCACATCGTTTCTTATTTAATAGGGAAAGGTGTTATATTCACTGCTACTGAAGCTAGCAAATTTATAGACTGGGGAACTCAACAAGAGTGGGTAGAATACACCTCCAACCTAAAGACTTACATTTTTGATATTGACGGCGTTTTGTTGGAGAACAGGGGTAAGTATGGGATAGAGACGTGGGAAAATACGTTCAAGCCTATTGAAGAAAACATAGAAGTATTAAAATCTCTAAGCGATAAAGGAGCAGAGATTATATTTATTACAAGTAGGACAGAGGAGTACCTGGGACAGTTTAAGGATTACCTTAAAGATAAAGGTATTGAATATAAGACTATAATAAGTGGCTGCAATCACAATAGAAGAATAATAGTTAATGATTTTTTTGCAACAAATCCCTTCCCTTCTTGCGAAGCTATCAATGTTCCACGGAACGGTAGTTTAGGAGAATATTTATGAACATATTAATTACAGGGGGAGCTGGGTTTGTAGGTTCTCAGCTTGGAGACTATTTAATGGACCAAGGGCATCAAGTAGTTCTGCTAGACAATCTAAGCTATGGGCACAAAGATAATTTGTTGCAAGGGAAATTTGTGCATGAAGACATAAGAAACGTAGAAGGATTAAAAGCAGTGATGCAAGAGCACTCTACTGAGGCTGTAATACATCTAGCTGGAGTAGCTCCATTACCAGACTGCCAAGCAAATCCCTTAGACGCATATTCAAATAATGTTTTAGGAACTATTAATGTGTTAGAAACTTGCAGACAGCTAGGAATACGTAAGATAATATTCGCTAGTACGTCTGCAGTGTATGAAAATTGTAAACAACTTCCTTTTGTGGAAGATAAAATAGAGAAACAACCTAACCTAATGTACTCAACGACAAAGATGCATTGCGAAATGCTCTGTGATAATTATGTTGAAACGTATGGGATGGATATAGTTTGCTTACGGCTGTTTAACGTTTATGGTCCTCACCAAGATTATAGAAGAAAGCATCCACCTTTAATGGGTTACATTACTCAGTGTTTATTAAACAATACCACTCCCGTTTTCTTTTCTGATGGTAATCAGAGAAGAGATTATATTCACGTCCGAGATTTAGCTAAGTGTTTCGAAAGAGTGTTACTCGTAGACGGTATTGCAGGAGAAAAATTTAATGTATGCACCGGTGAGACTTTATCAGTAAAAGAAATATTTGCTATGTTTAAAAAAGAGTTTAACTCAACTACAACAGCACTTTTTGAAGAGTCTGAGAAGTTTTGGGATAAGTATCCCTCTCTGTTTACAAAACCGTTCCCTTTATCTAAGGATAGGGTTAAAGAAGAAGTAAACAAAATTAGTGTAGGCTCTTATGATAAAGCTAATAAACTTTTAGGGTGGTCTCCTGAAATATCCCCCGAAGAAGGAATAAAAGATTGTGTTGATTTTGTAAAATTTCTAGAAAAAAATAATCTATAATAAATTATGGATTATGCTTCTATAGAAAAAACAAACCCGTATGTAAAAGCAATACCACTACCCGAACATCATCGAGGTATGCTTTTTGACGGTATTCTTACAATGCAAAATAGAAACATTTTTGCGGCGTACCCGGCTTTGTTTCTTAAGGAAAAGTTTGCTCGAATCATAGAGATTGGAACAGCCTTTGGAGGTTTCGCCGTATGGTTTAGAAAATACATTGGTATGGAGATGGGTTTGTTTGATGGTCCTATTATTACTTATGATATTTCTAACGGTCCCGCTGGACACGACGAGTACATGGTGAAACAGTTCAGTTACGCAGGATACCAATCAACGGATTTTAGTATAAACGATTACCTTAAGAATCTAGACATTGATTTTAAAATAAAAGATTGTTTCGAAAAAGAAACGTTTAAAGAAATTACTGATTTAATACAAGAACCTGGAAAAACCTTAATAGTTTGTGATGGAGGCAACAAAGCTAAAGAGGTTCAGGAGTTCTCTCCTTACTTAAAAAAAGGAGATGTAATAATTGGTCACGATTATTCAAAAACTGGTAATCCCAATTATTATCTTTGGTGGGAAATTGAACTTACCCACGACCACATAGCTAGTTCAATAAAAGAAAATAATATTGGCAAGCATGAATTAGAACCTCTTTTTGATAAAGCGGTATCGTTTATTGGAGTAAAAGAATGAAATATAAAGGAAAAAAGACTGCTGTAGTTTTTGGTGCTGGTGGGTTTATAGGACATCACCTTGTGTCTCGTCTAAAACGAGAAGGTTACTGGGTTCGAGGAGTAGACCTGAAGAATCCTGAGTTTGGAAAGACTGAGGCAGATGAATTCCTTATTATGGATTTGCGTTCCCTAGAAAATGTAAAAACTGCTTTAGCAGACGGTGATGGTATTGATGAACTATACCAACTTGCTGCAGACATGGGAGGAGCAGGGTACATCTTTACTGGAGAGAATGATGCAGATGTTATGCATAACTCAGCTTCCATAAATTTAAACGTAGTACATGTAATAGCATCTTTGAGTAACAAACCTCGTATTTTCTATTCTTCTTCTGCGTGCATTTATCCAGAACATAATCAAACTGACCCTAACAATCCTCTATGCTCTGAGGAGAGTGCCTACCCTGCCGACCCTGATAGTGAGTATGGTTGGGAAAAACTTTTCTCTGAGAGAATCTATAAATCTTTCGCCAGAAACAAAGGATTTGATGTAAGGATTGCTAGATTCCATAATATCTTCGGTCCGTTAGGGACGTGGCAAGGAGGTAAAGAGAAAGCTCCAGCCGCCCTATGCAGAAAGGTAGCTGAGATAGGGGATGGTTTCATTGAAGTTTGGGGTAAGGGAGACCAAACACGCTCCTTCCTTTACATAGATGAATGTATAGAGGCTATGAGAAGACTCATGAACTCTGATTGTACAGAGATAATTAACATAGGTTCTGAAGAAATGATTAGCATTAACAATCTAGCTAATATGATTATTAATCTATCAGGGAAGGATATAGAAATAGATAATGTTCCTGGACCTGAGGGTGTTCGCGGTAGAAACTCAGATAACAGATTAATTAAAAAGTGCTTAGACTGGGAACCAAGCCAACCTTTGATTGAAGGTATTAAAAAAACTTACGCTTGGATTTCCGAACAAGTAAATAATGTGGAGGTTAAATAATATGCCAAGAATACCAAGACGAATAGCTAGACAGAACGTATTAGAACATGGATTAGCTCCTGACGGCGAACCACTAGAAGAAGTGGAGGAAGTTGTTAAGGCTAAACCAAAAGCTAAAAAGAAAACTACTAAAAAGTCAGAAACTACATCAAAAAAATCTGAATAACACTTTAATAGTGTATGGGATTTTTACAAGATGTATGTAAAGAGCTAGATGGTGCAACCACTCTAGCGGAAGAGAGCCAAGCCTACGGTTTTGTAGACTCTGGCTCTTATTCTTTGAATAAAGTTATATCTGGCAAGTTCAACGGTGGTTACCCCATCGGAGCTATTACAGAGATTTATGGTGAGAGTAGTACAGCTAAAACTGTGTTTCTCACTCATGCGTTTGTGGGAGCTCAAAAGAAAGGCTACCACACCGTTATGATAGATAACGAGCAGGCATATTCGCCATCATTTGCTCAGGTTTTAGGCGTTGACGCTGATAAACTTTTGTATATGGCTCCTGATACGTTAGAAGATTGCTTTGATGCTATTGAAAAAAGTATTTTAGCGATTAGAGAGAAAGACCCTGATACTCCTATTTTGATAGGTTACGACTCTATCGGTGTTTCCCCTAGTAGAAAAGAGATGGAGGGAGACATGGCTGGAGACCCGAATATGGGGGGAGCTATTAGAGCAAAGGTTGCTGGTATCTGTTTGCGCAGAATAAACCCTTTGCTTAGAAAGTATAAAGCAGGATTAATTATAATCAATCAGATTAGAAGTAAAGTGGGCGTTATGTTCGGAGACCCGAGAACTAAGGCAGGAGGAGGTAAGTCCTTGTTGTATTACTGTGGTACATCATTAGAGACTATGTCTGGTAAGAACGACGTTCTTTATGATGCTAATAAAAACCCACTGGGAATCACTGGCAGAATAAAGTGTGTTAAAAACAAGATAACTGTTCCTTACCAAGAATGTGAGTTTGAACTTTTGTATGATAAAGGTCTTACTCGCGAAGAAGGATTAGTTTATACTTTATTAAAATCAGGTACTGTAACTCAGCCTTCAAAAGGATGGTACTCTTTAGATGGTACTAGCAAACATAGAGCAAGGGATTTACAGAAGGAGCTTTGTGCTAAAATTGATTCTGGAGAGATAGAGTGAGGTTTATCCCTTTAAATAAATTTGCTGATTCAAGAGGGTGGAGTTTGAACGATATTTTCGCTTTGGCGAAAAAGAATATGAGAGCACCGAATGAAGGAACAAATGATGATATCAAGTCTCCTTATGATTATCAGATAAATTATTCTATTTTATATCCTGGAATTGTAAAGGCGTGGCATCGTCATAAGAATCAAGATGATTACTTCTGTATTTTGAAGGGCATGGCTCAAGTAGGTGTGTATTCCGATGAGAATGGCGCTGAAAAGTTCTTTGTTGGTGAGCATAACCCTGGAATTGTTCACATTAAGGCAGGAGAATGGCATGGATTAACTTGTGTCGGAAACGAGCCTTGCGGA
>CEQA01004074.1_pt1 | contig 13290 bp, 24 predicted proteins | sample 530501 | NCBI WGS metagenome assembly CEQA01 (sample SAMEA2620227, study PRJEB7988) | marine metagenome | isolation source: saline water (ENVO:00002010), including
TAAGAGCAAAAGAAGTGGATCCAAATTCGAGTTATCAATTGTTAAGACCCGTTTCAAGGGTTGATAACACAGATAAGAACAAGCGGTGGTTCCGTTATGTTCTGGATCTGGAATTAACAAGCTATGAGGTGATCTCCTAATGACAACAAATGTAAGAATGCCACAATCTGTTAATGCTTACTGGCAAGCCGAATCCTCTTACGGGACTCCTGCTGGAAGTGCTTTAAATCATACAGGTTCGCTTGACACTTTTGAACCAAGACAATTCGATCGTCAATATACTCCGATCTCTAGTATTGGTCAAAGCACATCTGCTCACATATTAAGTGGGCCAATTAAGGTAACATGTCCTATTAAGATCGGGCTTCATGGATCAGCGTGGAGAAATTTCCTTTCTCGATCTATAGGTCTATCTACTATAGATAGTAATAGCATAGGACAAAAATTAACGACTGGTGTAGATAGTGTATCTATATTAGCAGACGAAAAGATAGGATCGAATTATCAGGCTACGCTAGTTTCTGGAGTGGCTTTTAACGGAATGGATCTGGAAGCAGACTTGACAACTGGAGCATTAGCTACACTCAACTGTGATACAACTGCTTTCTGGAGTGAAGAAGGCCCCTCAGGTCAAACAACACTTGCTGGTGCGAGGAACTTCTCTGCTTCAGGTTTTGAAAGAACTAACTACGGTTCCATCGCTTCGGGATCCGTTCCAACTACTTCTCCTGCTACAGGTCAAGATATTACAGTAAAATACGGATCAGAAGGAGGAAACTTAGCTACAACCCTTACTAAAGGTTTAAAGATCGATGGCCCAGCTAATAGTTATGTAGAGGTTGGAGAAAAGTATATGTTATTCTATACTAACAATGCCCTTGCTACTGCTGTAAGTTCAGACGGGATCGTAGATATATCTACAGGAAATGGATCAACGATCGGAGATGGGACTACAAGTGGCGCAGGTGGAGGTTTAGCTAAGATCATAAACGATGCAAGTGGTTGGGCTTGTGAAGACACAGGATCAAGTGCAAACACGATCTCTTCGCAAAACTTGTTGAAAGGGATCTACGATGTCTCAGGTAATGGTAATGTTTCTGATGATCCTTATTATATTTATGCAGTAGATACTTTAACAGATGTTCCTTACTTGAAGAATTTTAAACTATCTTTAAAAAATAATCTAAATAGTATTCCACAAGCTAAGACACAAAATTCAACTACCCATTTCTTACAACATGCAAATGTCTTTAGAGGATCCTCTGAAGTCACTTTAGAATTAAAGACTACAAGCAAAGATGAAACATTCTATGATGCTTTACAGTCTGATCTCACTATTCCTCTAATGCAGATCGAAGTTACAGAAGGAGGAACAGCGTATAAGATCGGCCTTACAAATGGTAAAATAATGAGTAGGTTAGCACCTTATACCGCAGGAACAGAAACCCCTGAGGATCTCGTAATAAGATTTAGTGGGGAAGGATCATTGCACGATTGTAGTGCATATGCGATCTCAACAGGTTGGACAGTATAAATGGTAAGTAGGTATGGTATCAGTAAAAGGACAATTAGAAGATTCGCCGCTATTAGACGTAGGGGCAGTTAAGAAAGAGTATTGGCAACGTAAGGAAGTTTTGCTACCCTCATTAGCGAAGCTTATGCCAAAAAAGAAGAAAGGATGGTTTGGTAGATCCAAACCTCAAACTCCTAAGATCATAATTAGAAGGTTAACTGAGGAAGAGTGGAGAGATATAGATGAGAGATTCTATGAGCAAAAGGCAGAGTTAATCAAGAATAAAAATGCACTTCGCTTATTGGGAGATAAAATGTTGGAAGGGAAAAGTCTAACTAAAGATGAATACACCGTCATAAACGCGGCTCAATCAAAAGCTATGCCTATCTATAAGGGTATGCTGGAGGTTATGATAGAAGAGCCTGAAATGAACTATTCTGACGTTTCTGCTATGATCGATGTTTTAGATGATTATGATCGTAATACTTTAATGGCTTACGTTAATTTATTAACTTCACAAAAAGCTGAAGCCGCGAAGAGAGTTCTAGATCAGAGGAATGAAGAGTTGAATAAAATGCAGAGTAAGATCGGAGTTCCGAGTTAATGGCTGTTGCAGATGCTTTAACATTAGTATTGGAGGCAGATCCTACAAACTTTGAGCAAGGCATGGGTAAGGCTGAACAAGCAGCAGATGATTTTAAAGAAAAGCAAGAAGAAGTAGCTTTGCAGAATTTGGAGACTATGGCTTCATTAGAGGCAATAACAAGTGGACTTAATGGATTAGTGGGAGGTTATAGTAAAGGCATTAATGCTATGAGAGATATGAATTATGTTAGTGAGGAACAATATCAATCCTTATTACAATTGCAAAAACAAATGGAGCTTGTGATCGGCCCGATAGAAATGATAATATCGGCTGTTAAGATCATGAATGCTGTAATGTTGATGAATCCAATAATGCTTATAGTAGTAGCCATAATAGCTTTAGTAGCAGTGTTAATTATACTTGAAATGAAATTTGGAGTTATTACAAGTTCAATACAATTGGCCAATGAGGCGATGAAAGATTTTAAAGAGTGGATTTTTGGAATCGGGGATGGCTTAGATGGTTTAGCTGCTAAGTTTGAAATAATTGGAGATATTGGAGATAAATTAACTGGATATGTAGGGAGTATAACTTAATGGGAACAACCACTACGTCAGAGATCAATATAGATGAAACCACATTTATTGATGCACAAAACATTAGCGTAGTTCAAAATGGTAATGAATTAGAAGTTCAAGGTAAAACTAATTATGATAAACACACGTTAATTAAAATTCCAATACCTACTCGCAGATCGTTAAGTATTCCAGATGATGCGATCATAGATAGTTTGAATATAGATCTGTGGATGATAACTACAGGATCAAATAGAGATTTACAATTATATACTACAGGTCAAGATAATAGATGGGAAGAAAATGAAGTAACGTTTAATAGTCCTTATGGTGGAGCTAAAGCTTTATGGACTCCAGCATGGGATGCTACATCTCCTTTTTATCAAACTTTTTGTAGTGAAACTGCAACGGGGACTTCGGCTGCTTGGATAACTTGGACAGTCCCTTATGATGCTATTCAAAAAGATAGTATTGATTTTAATGGCACTTATTATTTTGCTTTAATGGCTGATGCAACTGGACAATCTACTGCTTTACAATTTGAAGATGATTCTAATGCAGGATCCACTGGAAACCTTCCACGTTATAGTATTACATGGACACAGCCTGAACCTGCACCTCCAAAGATTACTGCTACTCCAGATGGGGAAAATGTGATCATAAATAACGGCACTACTTTTGATCAGAATTATTCAGCTTATACTTTAAATTGGTCTACTTCAGCCACGATCGCCGCTTCATCTACTCATCAAGCTACCTTAACAGATACTGCTTGGACTACATTTAATTCTAATGGGTTGGCTCAGATCGGCGGTAACGATGTATTGGCTACTGAAGATAGTGCATATTATCTTAGAGCCTTTGTTGAAAATACAAGTCATACTGATGCTGAAGCTATTGGATCCAATACTTTGAAGATTGTAAGACCTAAAGTAACTTCAGTGGCGATCTCAACGGCTTTTACCAATACAGGAGATGAAGGGGCTTTAACTATCACGGCTGCAAGTAGTGTTCATTCAGGATTATTCAAAAAAGTTCATGTGATCTGGGATGGAGCAAGTTCAGGAGAAACTTACACTTCAGATGGTTTGGCTACTATAACATTAACTAATTCAGCTTCTTCTACGATCATTAAACATATCTTTGGCAATAGTGGAGCAAAGAAAATATGGGTTGGTATAGAAGATGAGGATGGTTACAGATCAGATCTTAAGTTAATTACTTCTATATCAGGTATTTCGGATCCTAATCCTTCTGCTCGATCTGCTACCGCAGTTCCTCAAGCTGCAAAGAAAACAATGTCTTTAACTGAATATGGTTTGTTAGATGATGCTAATGTTGTTAATAGTGTAAGATCAGTAACAGGAGATTCTGGAGAACAGATCTACCATCATAAGTGGCAACACGGTGTGGCTTATGCAGATGCTTTAGTTACCTCTTTTGCTACCGATATAGATAATACAGAATTAGAATCAGGATCAAAACAATTAGCTGTTAAGCAAAGCCGATCCAGAAGTAGCACAAGGATCACTGTTTTCGGGTTAGCTTCATTTTATGACAATAATGGAACAGAAACCGTAATAGCTGATACTCATGCAAGTTTTAGTGCTAACAATGGATATTATAGATATGTTTCTGAAGAGTTAGCTCCTGAAGTTCTTTATGCTAATACATGGGCAGATGATAGTCCGACAGGATCGACTAATTACTTTAAACATGTAGATATGTGTGTTATAACTACTTCGGCAGGAGGATCTGAAAGTAACTCTAGTCCTACGAGATTCATGGTAGGAAGAAAGGATCATGTAGAAGGAGCTAACAGGTTGATCGCCCCTTACCTTTCTCAAACGATAAGTTCAGATGCGTGGGGCGGTTATAAGACATTTAACGGATCAGGTGGCTACCACATGGTTTTAGATAAAAGCAATAATGACATAGAGTGGACAGATTCGGGTGATGCTTATTTTAGAAGAGATGCTCTGTTAGAAGTAGGAGATAAGATCTACGTAGAGTTTGGAGCTGCTGCTGATTCATCAACTCCTAATTCAGCAAATACAGGGTATTATACGATCAAAGCTATAACGGGAGGATCGGGAGATCTCGGTAATAAGATCGAGTTTGAAGAGACTGTTACAGGATCAGGAACTTCGGCTGCAACGGTAGTTAATATTACAAGGGACACAAGAGAAGCGGCGGCGGTTCCTTTTGTTATGTATTCTTCAGGATCCCCTTCTGCTTCAGAAGCTACGATCATTTCAGGAGTATCTCAGGATCGGCTTGGATCCACTACGGCTTCCCATACTATGAAGATCAAATATCAAAAACCAAAAAGCATTGATATTGACGAGCTGATTGCTAACAATCATCTTACAGTTGAAAATTCTTCTCTTTCCCGATCTGGAGGTTTAGAAGGTAGAGTTCCTATTGGACAGCAGATCTACCCTGTAGGTGTAATTAGAACTAACTCAGGTATGCCTACTCTTAATGTCACTCTGAAGGCTTTGTCTCAAACTGGATTAAGGGCATTGTGGAATATGTTAGAAGCTAACCGATATGATTATGTATTTATTAATAGCAAAAGAATTGACACTCCTACTACTGCACATAGAACGTTGATCGTAAAACCTATTAATGGTAAGATCGACAAAAGCGGATCGGATGGAAAATATTATTCAGTTTCAATGACTTTCATGGCTTTAGGAGAAAAGAGAGATATTGCTTAGATGGTTAATCAACCTCTTTCTCCTTATGTTTTCAATTTAGATATTGAAGTCAATGGGATCAAAGCCGATTCAGCTTGTTCTAAATTAAGTATAAAACACACTTATAACAAAGCCACTACTCTTACGATGGAGTGTATTGGATCCTTTGCAGGAGATCTCTTTCCCGTAGGATCAATGGTTAAAGTGTCAGGATCACATGGATTCGGAGATGAGATCGAAGGAGTGCCAACCACTCCGATCTGGAGAGGAGCAGAAGTATTGCCATTAAGATTTAATGGAATAGTAAGAGTGGTTCGCCCTTCTTATAATTCCTGTATTATAACTTGCACCGATATGATCAGCACTTTAGCAACAGGTAAGGTTAAGGATTACAAAGCAGAGGATTATGTAGGTGACGATCTGTATTATGTGGCTAAGTCTGTCTTTGATGAATTTGATAGCACTGCTACTACGTATGGAGAAACTTTAGGATCCTATGATAACAAGAACGGTAAATGGTTTGATACTTCTTTATTAACTGAAGGATCCGATTTAGTGGCCACTGAAGGAATGGATCTGTGGGGGATCCAAACTCCAAAGGAATTTTTAGACAAAGTGTTTAATCAAATGTATGTTAGAAAGACAGTTGCAGGATCATTAGAAAACGAATATACAGATACTGAATATTATAACTGGAAATATCATATTCCTTTTTTGAACCAAGTTCATTTCTATTATACCGATCTGCGTAATTTTAGTCCCAAAGTAACCCATGTAATAAATGAAGAAAGAGCTGGAGTGATGGTCAAAGGGATCTCTGCACAGGTAGACACTTCTCGTTTAATTAACAGTTGCACATTTGTTAGTAAGTTAGATTCTTCGATCTACGCCACTCATGAAGATACAAATTCGATTGCTAAGTTTGGAAAGATGTCTAAACAATTTTCTCTTAATTCAGATGATCTGGGATATTTGTCCGATCAGGCCTACATAATGGTAGAAAGATATAAGCGACCTACCTATTCATATTCTCTTAAGACAGGAATGAACTTTCTATTTCTTCCGAGTGATATGGTTAAGCTAACGGCTCCGAGTATAGGTATTGAAGAGATCCTGCCAGTAGAGGAAACTACTTTTTCAGTAAGTAATGGATCCATAGAGACAGGAGTCGTATTGGGTGAGAGGCAATTACAGATCGATGAACTTATACAAAGAAACCTTTGAGGATCATTTTTAACTTATATAACTAAGTCAATTAACCTTATATAGGAATATATATTCTTTAGATTCAACAAAGGTGATTGAATGGAGCAAAAAGTAAAACAATTTGTGGATTGGATCGACGGGGAAACCTGTGACGACTGTAAGGAGACAGTTATATTCTCCTACTGGCCAGATGGCTCTTTAGTTGGCGACTGTAAATGTGTTACTGGAGGTCCTTTAGAGGATCCTTTCAGCACAGGTCCAGAGGGCAAAGCCTACTGGGAAAACCGCAGAGCCAAAGCCTTGAAGGGATACTTCGAGTTTGCTGGAAAGAAGGATCCTCGTGGCGGATACAGGAGGGACTAAAATGGAAGGAACTTTTGAACACTTCGATGGCACTTGGGAAGGCACTCCTGAAGAATTAGCATTATTATATATTCTATGGGACCAGCCTGAGAAAGCAACTTCAGAAGGAGTAATTCCTTTGATTAAAAGAATGGGTCCTTCTTACGTAGTTAAGGATGCAAATATTACATGGGAACCAACTACTTCAGGTGGAAGAATCAGGAGGCTCTAAAATGATCTCTCGCTTTAGTAGAAATGGAATGGTGGGGCCAACTTACCACTGTAAGATCTGTAAGAAGAGAACTCGAGAAACAGGAATGGACGAGTCAAGTTGTATGATGTGTAGGTCCTGCTATCAGGAATGTTTAGATTACAATGAGGAGATAAACAAATGACCTCCGAACACTTCCATAATGTAGAGCATGATCATCATATCTGTAAAAGGTGTAGAGCAGGACCATTACCAGAATTGGATAATGGTCTCTGCGGTGAATGTATTTGGACGGACCAAACGTATGGACAGGACCAGATGGAGGAATAAAATGAATTATAAACCAAAGATGTTTGTAAAAAGTTCACAGAAACAATTTGAAGTAAGAGTTATTAAAAAATACGGAGTTTCTGTAACTTGTTCACACACTGGAAAAACAGATAGAACTCAATACTATTTGAATAAGGATTTGATCGGTGAGTGGACTGAAAATGGTTTTCAGGGTATGGGCTTTTGGAATGGGTGGTATCATGATTGTTAAACCATACGAAGTAGATGAATGGTGGGGTATTGAAATGAAGGAATACAAAGTAATGAAAGCCTATCACAGGAATGGAGAAGGGTGGTTCTTAATGTCTGATGGCAACGAATACCCTGATATATTTTTTCAGGAGGTTAGAAATGCTTAAAGAAGGAGACAGAGTAGTGGCTACGAGAATAGTTACTGAAGGAGGATGTGCTTGTGAAAATAAGTGCGACTGTGTAATTGACCGATCTGCGAAATTTCCAGACTATGATTACATTCACGCAGAAGAAGGAGAGGCAGGGATCATTGAGAACATTGATGATTGTAATGGAGATCTCCTACCTACTGTTAGATTTGATAGAACAGGAACAGCAACCCTTGTTGGTTGGGACGAAATCAAACTAAAGGAGGTGAAATAATTGCAATCTATAGAAAAGTGCTGGGAATGTGATTCCGAAGTATATTCATATATTTGCTTGGACGATAAGGTCCGAAAGACTATATGTGACACTTGTGAGTCAGTAATCCATGTGGAGGGCCAATAAATGGCAGTATTCGGTGGTAAAATGTGGATCCCTGAGAATAACTTAGGGATCCCTGAGGGGCATTATGATAATAATGAGATCGTAACTCTTTTACGAATGCACTGTGAGAGGCCTGAAGTAATTTACTATATAGCAGACATGATGGAGGAATAATGACGGACGACATAAAGATCTTTAATAAGATAAGTAAAACAAAAGATACGGTAATCAAATACTTAAAAAATAATATAGCCTCGAGAGAGGATCCTATGTTTATGTATTATTTAATTTTAAAGGAGTATTACCAAGCTACTAGTCCAAAAGGTAGGCTATGCAAGGAAGAGGAGTTTCTTTCGGACTTGTATGATCTTCTACATTATACTCCAAGTGCAGAGACTATTTTTAGAGTAAAAAGGCAAGTTCAGAATACTGATAAAGTATTCCAACCAAGCAAAGCTACACAAAAGAAAATGGAAGAAAGACAGGAAGTGTTTAGAGATTGGGCTACTCATGATCGAAGATACAAAGAAGGAGAGTAGTAATGTTATATAGGAATATATATTCTGTGGGTTGCAAAGGTGATTAAATTGCCCCGAAGTAAAGACTACGACAACAAAGGAAAATCTCATCTGCTTCATGTAGGTGTAGATAAAGAAAGAGAATACATCCTTAATTGGATGAGAGAAGAATACGGTAAGAAAGAACCTTACAATGTATCTGAAGGAATATGGATTGTTTTGGCAGATCATATTAATCTGGTAGAGGAGAGTAGGGATGCTGAAGCTTTCTACAAGGAAAGGTTAGCTCGTAAAAAAAGCGAGAGGAGTTTTGTAGAATACACTAATCTCGAATTAAAAGATACATGCAAAGCTTATGGCTTACCGTCACATGGCTCAAGAAGAGTCAAAATAAGCCGTTTATTACAGGCTAAAATCAAAGGAGGTGAATAATGGGACATGTAAATATGAATACGCAAGAATCTACTTACAACGGATGGACTAATCGTGAGACGTGGGCAGTAATGCTTCATTTAGACAATGATAGAGGGCTTTATGCTGACTATAACGAGCTATACAAGCAGATAGTAGACTTATCGGTCGATCAAGAGAAAGTAAGTGATGTCCTTACAAAAGAACAATATATAGTTTTTGAGTTAGAGGATCAACTAAGAGAATGGATCAATGACATTTTACATCCTAATTATTGGCAAGAACATAATCTAAAGATGCCTGAATGGGCTGTTAATATGATGATAGATGTAGGATCCTTGTGGAGAGTTAATTGGAGAGAAATTGCAGATCGGATTATAGAGAATGCTATATTGGATAACATTGGAGAAGAAGAATGAAGGAAGAGTGGGTAATCAAGTCTAAAAAGTTTAGACATAAAGTAACGGGCGAAATAGTAACACAGATTCCTTTAATGGAGATCTCTCAATATGAGGAAATTGATGACTAAGAAATACAATGATACTGGCTGGATGAATTATCCTGAAGATTATGATGACGAAGGGATCCAAACTTATTTTGACGAACCGATCAAACGAATTAGGTTTTGGGAAGATAAAGACGGGGCTTCTTTCTATGATGTGGAGTTACATGAGTAAAGAGGATCTTCTCGGAGGATCATTGTGGTGCTCTAACTGTGGGTGGTATTGGACCAATATTGCACCTTATGATCGAGAATATAGGATCCCTTTTTGCAATCATTGTAAAGGTCCTGACTATAAACAAGAGAAGTCAAAGGAGTATCAACCATGAGAGTTCATTACTCAAGCAACACAAATGAGTGGGCTACGCCTGATTATCTCTTCAAAGAATTAGATAAAGAGTTTAATTTTACTTTGGATCCCTGTGCTACGAAAGAGAATGCTAAATGTAAAAAGTATTATACTATGGAAGATGATGGATTAAAACAGAATTGGGAGGATCATATAGTATTTATGAATCCTCCTTATGGAAGGGAGATCGGTAGATGGGTAAAGAAAGCCTACCATGAATCTCTAAATGGATCTATAGTTGTATGCTTAATTCCTGCTCGGACAGATACTACTTACTGGCATAAGTATGTTTTCCCTTATGCAGAGATCCGTTTCATAAAAGGCAGAGTTAAATTTGGTAGTGGATTGAAAGATGCCCCTTTTCCTTCTGCGGTAGCTATCTTTAGTAATAAAGATCAAGAGGAGTGGATCAAGGAAAGAGGGTGGAGACAAATGAGGTTAGAGATATGATCGGAGAGAATAGAAGGATCCATAACCATAATTGTCCCAAATGTGGAGATCGTATTACGGATCCTACCAAGTCAGCAAGAAAGTGGGATGGATATTGTGGCCACTGTTTTGGGTGGTTGAGACAACAGCGTAATAAACTAACAGTTAATACTGGAGCAAAGGTGATCGCAAATGACAGATGACTTAATACCGATTGATTTCGCAGGAACATACTTCTCTCCTGAAGTGATTAGTGTATATACTTCTGGAAGAATATGGGCACATAAAGAGAAGATGATCCTTGACGAATCAGATAAAGACAGCAAAGAGTTCGGAGAGTTTCTCCGTTCTAAACTCCTCCCTAAAGGAGGCAGAGCAAGAATTGATAGTAACGGAAACGTTTACTTAAGAGGAAAGCAAGTGAAGTATATTGATTTCAACCCGAAGTGGATTGATCCAAAAGACCCTCGAACAGGAGAACAGATTTGGACGGATCTTATCGGTAAGCTATGGGGTGCAGATAAATGATCCCTTACTTACTGGGGGGGTTTGCAATTGGTTGGTTTCTTGGTTTTTGGGCTGGAGTTAATTGGGAACAAGATCGGCATAGGAGAAGACGATGACTGACTATTGGAGATGTAAGATCTGTGGCATAGCAATAGACACTAAGACTGTTGAGAAGAATGACGGAGTATGTGTGGTGTGTTATGAGTAGCCTTCATCACGCTTGGATCGTTCAATTAGATTCATTGATTAAAGAGGCTGAGAACTTTAGAAGAGATAATGTAATGGAATATAAAGGAAAAGAACTCAAGGCTTTTGATACAGGATTACACATGATGGCTTTACTAATGAAAGCCATGATAGAGGATCTTCAAAAGGAGACGGACTTATGATCTGTAAAGCTTGTAGCAAGAATAATGATGGTAAAGGTTATTGGAGATCGTTTACTACGATTCACGATCCTAATTATATTCTATGCCCTTCTTGTAGTCGAGGATATAAGGATCATAGCAAACCATTACCAATAACTAATTTAGTAGAGAGATTTCAACAAATGAAAAAGGAGCAACGAAAAAATGGCAACAATAAGAACAATAAGAGTTAGTGCAGGTGAGACACTAAATACAGGAGATTTCAAATCCGTAAGAGGAGACATCTCAGTAGAAGTGGATCTCGCTTGTTCTGATCTGACCAATAAAGGAACATCGATCAGCAAACCTACTTTAAAGCGAATTAACGCTACTGTAGATAGGATCCTGTATGAAGAGCTTAACCGAAGGGTTGCTCTACAGAAACAGAGGGATAGAAAGATATGAAAGAACGTGAATACTGTGCTGAGTGCAGAAGGGATCTTTCAGAAATAGATAATGATTATTTACATGATCGATACCATATGTTAGCAGATCGAGTGGGTCATATAAGAATGGATCTCAATAAGATTATGTCTGAGTATTTAGATATAATGTTAAAGCTTAAAGAGGATCATGACATAATGAGGCAATATCTTCAGCAGGATCGGGGTTTTCAAAAGTGGACTGCTAAGATGGCCTTAACCAACGGACGGAGATAAATACGCCTTTGACTATGGAAGTTTTCTATGACCAGAAGAACTAATACTGAGATAGAAGAACGTGTAGCCGAAAAAGGTAAGGAGGGTTGGAAGTATTGTGAGAAATGCAGAACTGAAAGATGGACCAGACAGTTGTGTAAATGTCCAGCCTGTTCAGGATCCGAGAAAAGAAGGATGTTTGTCCATATCAATGAAAAAAATCCTGCAACCGTAGATTGGAACAGTCATGATCCCGAAACCGATACCTACCAAACAGGTGTAGCCGATGTATGGCAGTTATGTGAAGACTGCTCAAGGAAATATCAGGTATATGCTAATTGGGATTAAAAATTTATTATTTACAATAAATATTGGGTTATTTATATTATATAATAAAAAAAGAAGATTGTATAGGTATAGGAGTTAAAATGGGAAGAAGAAAGAAAGGAGAAGAGGTTAAGGTAGTAAGAACGATCTCTGTTCAATTAAACGTATTCCATATAGTTAAGAAATGGTGTAAGAAGAATCATAAGTCTATGTCCGAAGTAGTAGAGTCTTTAATGCTTAGGATCATGGATGAAGATAGAGATCTTCTATCTTTAACCAATGAAGCAGATGAACTACGATCTAAAATACAATTATCAAAGTATAGGATCCAAAGAGAAACAAGCGAAATGGAGACACATGAGACTGATCTTAATCTATTAGAAGATCGAATAGCAGTGGTTCAGATCGAGCAAACAAAGAAAGTTAAAACTGCATTGGAAAAGTTTAAAGAAATAAAGGAGGAACATAATGCCGAGATACAAGTGCAAGAGTGATCATTGTAAAAGCATCTGTATTATCCCGCCAAATAAGGCCGAGAGATCTACAGGATATTGCCGTAAGTGTTATCATAGTCATTACATAACTGGCCAACTAAGATGACTACTGTTCTAAGCTACGGAGGAGGAACGAACTCTACTGCTTTGCTGATCGAATGGATCAATAGAGGAAACGATCTGGATGCAGTAATATTTGCAGACACAGGATCCGAACAACCTTATACTTATGAATTTGTGGATCAATATGTTAAACCATTCTGCGAGGATCATAAGATTCCTTTTGAAACTGTCTTTTACAAAGCAGGATCCAGAGTAGGTGCCGTTCAGAAAGGAGATTGGGAAGAAGGTCAAAGAGTAAGCATATATGATTGGTATACTTATTCCCGATCTGTTCCTTCTGTATGGAAACGATCCTGCACGGATAACTTTAAGATCATACCAATTACACGGTTGATCAAAGAGAAATATCCAGAAGCTATAGAATTAATAGGGATCGATGCAGGAGAAAGTCATAGAGCTA
>CEQA01141564.1_pt1 | contig 13252 bp, 3 predicted proteins | sample 530501 | NCBI WGS metagenome assembly CEQA01 (sample SAMEA2620227, study PRJEB7988) | marine metagenome | isolation source: saline water (ENVO:00002010), including
GGGTGCAGATGGTACGCTAGGCATACTTGGTACACTAGCGCATGAGGCCAAGAGAAGGAACACTAAGTACCTCACTGATTATTTTGCCTCCATTCTTGCTTCCTCTTCTCCTTCTCAGCTTTTTTAATAACCTTTTCTAGTTCTTTGATTCTATTATTCATAGTATCTAAAGTCTCTTCAAGAACTCTTATAGTAGTTTCGTTACCATCTTCTCTGGCATCTGTTAACTCTCTTTCATACCTACGTCTGTGGGCTTTGATTCTACGTACCATCTGCTGTTCTTCTTGAGCAGGTCGTACCTTTCTAAAAGGAAGTATGCCTCTAGCCACTAACTCTAGGGGAGAGTACTCAACGTTAGGGTCTTTTGAACCTAAGATAGGGTCACCCATTATTGCTTTCATAGCCCACGTGGATCTAGATAACTCTGTTACCCAATCACTTTTACTTGCTAAAGGATCTTCCGTAGCAAAGAACTCAGTAAATCCTCCAACATTAAGTATTGCTGAAGGTCCAAAAGGTTTATCTGGAGCAGCCTCTCCTGTAGTTCTCTTGGGATATCCAGATCCCTTTAAGAAACCCTCGTCTGTGGTAATTGCACTTCCTAACGCAGGCATAAGCGTATCTGCTACAGAACCTAAAGCTGCAATAGCATCTAGTCTAGGGTCCATCCTACCTATGTTAACTCTGTAGTCTCCGATAGCCATCTCGAATCTACCTTCAGAAGTTTTAACATCTTCGTCACTAGATTTGATAAAAGCATTTATTAAAGCAGAACCTTGTGCTGGGTTGTTAAGCATGTGTTCCAAAGACTTAGGAATAATCTTTCTTGGGAACGTGTAGAAGAATCCTATTCTTTTGGCTACGTTCCTTTCCCAACTAGTAACATCAGAGTAGTTAACCATAGCTCTAGATACTGACTGAGCTGCAGTTCTTAAATCCATTCCTGAGATTAAAGCTCCGTGCATTGCAGACATACGTACAAATAACTCTGACAACTCTGAAGTTCTTAGAGTCCAGTCCAAAGCTTTCGCTCCCTTTTCTCCTGGCTTTGATCCAGGCATAAACATTTTACGTATATGTTCAACCTGTTCGTCTGCGTTTTTAATCCTGACCATATCTTTTCTAACTAAAGTATCTAAAGCTCCTTCTTCTATAAGAGCTCTAAAGATATCATCATAGGTATAAGAAGCATCCCCTGCCCTAAACACCATGTCTTCATGGACAGCTTCTACTCCTCTAGCTTCTCCTACATCTATCCGCCCTGCTCTACCTTGAGCAACAGATATCATCTCTTGTAAGTTACCTCCTATAACAGCAGGATAAGGTTGCTTTCTAGCAGCATCTCCTACCTTACCGCTTTGCATAAGGGCACTCATTTTATCTAAGCCCATTACGTTATAAGCATCTTTACTTAATAACCTAGCTGTAGCTGTAGTTCCCTGCAACATAGATACGGGGCCAATATACTCTAGTAAACCTTGTGGAAACATGTTAACTAACTGAGTAAAGTGGAAGTCTAAAGGTAGTCTAAGTGTTGTAGCTAACATCTTAGTTAGCGTATGTATTTGATCGTAAAATTTTATACCCGCTGCCCAGTTGCTAGGAACCTCATATTTCATTTGCTGATTCATAGCATTATTAAAACCTTCTGGACCAACGGTTACTTGGTGACCTTTATAAGGTAATAGAGATTGAGCTGTAACTTCTTTACCGCTCATAGACATTCTACTTGCAACTCCTACCCTACTTCTTACAGCTTCACCCATGGTTTTTCCAGATCCTATACTAGAAATACTCATGCCTGCGTGTTCGAACTGCTCTGAAGGAATGTGTACAATCTTACCGTTTACCTCTCCTTTAACATAGAATGGAATGTGTTTTGCAACACGTTCTTCAGGAACAGCCGCAAAGTAAGTGTGACTCTTAGGCATAGGCATAGGTCCTGTTGGAGGTTCCGGTCCTCGCATACTAGGAGGAATATCGAAAGCTTCTCCCGCAGTTATAGGTCTATCAGGAGCAGGTCTATTTAAGTATTCAAATCCTTCTGGAAGGGTCCAGCCGTTCTCGTTAAGCGAATACTTAGGAACATCTTTAGAAAAGTTTTTAGCATCAAACTGCTCTTCGAATACTTCTCGTAACTTAAGGGCTTGAGCATCAGGGATAAGAGGATTGTTTAAATACCTCTCTTCCATTTCTTTTATAGAACGAGTTCTCGCCACCTCTAATAATTCTTCAAACTCATCGTGCATATACTCCTTAGGCACACCTATAGCACGGACACCTCCTGCAGGTCCATCGTGAGGTCCTGCGTCTAAAGGAGCTTTCATATCAGTAGGCTCCATGTTTCTTAAGTCTGATAACACTTCTCTTCCCTGATCAAATACCTCTTGCTCACCCTTACCTAAGAAACCTTCTTTAAGTACTTTACGTTTTGTAAATCCATGCTTAGCTGACTTAGCTAATCTAATCATATTACCTATCCTAATTGCTCTGTCAGTCGCAGCAAATGCAAAGTCATCAGCTGATCTCCAGTCTAGGTTTGAAGAGATGTTTCCTTCTTTAATCCAAGTTCTCAAATCATTTGACTGTTCAACTAAAGCGTCAACAACTTTAATCATATTATTAGTGGCCACCCTTGACTTCTCCATCTCGTCAAACATTAATCTTCCTTCAGTGGCATCTACCAAGTCTTCCAGTTTGTTACCTGCGTTAGAGGATAAAGTTTTCTGCAGTTCTCTAATCTCTTTATCAGATAGATCCATATCTATTCTTCTAAGGATACGTCTCCAATCGTGTGTAGGAATCTTTGCATCAGTTAAAAAGTCAAACATATCCATACGACTTGCCATCTTCGGTTCTTTGTCTAACATCTTTAACAGGTTATTGCCCATCTTAATCTGAGCATCTAACTGACTTCTAACCTCTTTAACATAGTCATCAGCAAGCTTGTCTACATAGGCCACGCGTGCTTTTTCAACTTTAGCTTCTAACTCTTTTATGTACGCAGCTCTTTCTTTGGCTGCATCAACTACGTTAGAAGCTAGAAACTTAGCCCTTTTCTGGGCAGGTTCGATTACGTCTCTTATATAAGCTTGGTCTTCCTTAGGTAAATCCCGATAGATAATATTCCCTTTACTGTCTCTAGAAATTTCTGAACTTAAATGCTTAGGTAACCAATGTCTTTTTGTCTTTCCAGTCTCGTCCACGTACTCAATCCACTCTCCTACAGGGATTGTTTTACGATTATTCAAGTAGCTTACATTTATGTGTTCGTCTAATATACCCTTTGACGAGTCTAGTGCTGCGTCATAAATACGCATTCTTTCAGCTACTTCTACTGAGCTTGGTAATCCTTCAACTCCCAGATCCGATAGATAATCAAGAAGGTTATCTATTCCCTTCGCTTCTACTGGTCCTGTTGCTGAATCGCCTATTCTGAAAGCTCCTGGATCTATGTTTGAGTCTATTAACTCATGTACTTGATCGAGCTCTGATTGAGAAGCTCCTTCAAAAGGTCTTAAACTAGGTAGTTTACCAGTCTTTGAAGCTTTCACAGCTTCTCTAATCTCTTCGTCACTTAAAGTTTTTCCAGTAGCTTTAGCTATTTGTTCTTTAAGTATCTCTATATTTGTTGGAGAGGTGTGTACAGGGAATGTCTTACCGTCTTCAACATATGTCTTAGATACCCCCCAAGTTGTTTCTATGTATGATTCTAAGTCTCCCTTACCAGATAAAAAGTCTGTGAGGTCTGCTTCTAACGTATCTCTAACAGACCAACGAGTTGGATTCTCTAGTCCTTGTATGAACTGCAATTCCTGTGCGTGAAACTGTGGAACACCTACTTGTCTATTAAGGAAATCTTTTATTTGTTTCATTCCTTTAATTCCTAGATGACCCATAACTCTAAAAGAATCTAAGGCTTCTATTAAAGCTTTTCTTCTAGGTATTATGCTAGTTTCTATATAGTGTTTGTGCCCTTTACTTAGCCCCAGTTCTTCAGCATTCTTTCTAAGGATAGCTTCAAACTGGTTTCTATAAGAACCTCCTATAAATTCATTGACTCCTCTCCTAGCTCTGTTACTAATACGAAGACTAGGCTGCAGTTGCATAGAACCTAATACCATACCTTTTAATTGGTTGGCTAATTTTTTATGTGTATTAGTATCGAAGTAGTTATTCTTTCTTCCATTAACAGAGAATGTTCGTATGATCTTTTCAAACATTTGCTTAAAATATTTTTTAAAGTCATCGAAGAATTTACCTAAACCCATCTTGGTCATCTCGGCTTTACCAAAACCTGTTAAGGCAGAGGAGGCCACCATGGATAGGAATGTGTCTGTATCTTTCATTGCTGCTGCAGCAACGGTGTTCTCTACATTAAAGTTTTTCATAGCCCAGTCTATAAATTTAGACTCTCCGATCTCATCTATGAGAGCGGTTCTGGCTGTTATCATGTCATCAACAGAAGCCATGCCCTTCATGGTTACTCCTGCTAACGCTCCTAAAAAGTTATTTACAAATTCAGATTGACCTAACTTCCCTTCTAATATGGTAGTTGTTGTGTTTACAATTTTCTCTGCTCCCTGAAACGCTTGAGGATTATGCCTGAACACTTCCCTCAACATTACAGCTCCAGATTCATTTATTTTATCTGAGTCATACAAAGACTTGATTAGTTTCCTAGCTTCTGTTGCACCTTCTTTGTAAAGGTGTCCGTCTCCGACCCAGAAATTTTCAGGGACTAAGTTATCAAACAAAGCTTTCTCGCCTTCTTTAAGTTTAAGTCCTCTGAGTAGTTTATTTGCCGAGGTATCTAAAGTGCCTTTGATTCCCATACGGTCCAAAGCGAAGTTAGTAACCCTGGTTTCCCAAGAGCCCATTGTTTCTCCCTTAGCCCTTGTTATTACATTATGAGCAAGCTCGTGCCCTAATACAAAATCCATATAGTCTGCTTCTGTTTTTATGGCAGCTATCATAGCTGGATTATGTACAGCTCTACTACCGTCTTCATAGGGAGCTGACATAGGGAGCTTTCCGTCTTCCCCTAAAGCCTTTAACGCTTTTAAATTTTTATTTAAGACAGCGTGGCTTTTAGCTATTTTAATAACACCGTCTTCTCCAAATCTACCTGCAGTAGCTCCTTCTATTTCGTCTACGAATTGTACCTTGAGGCCACCGTACTGGTACGTTCCTGTGTCTATGTCTTCAGTAACAAACTTAGGTGGGGGCGGTCCTATTTCAGTAACCAGTTTTGTCTTAGTTGCTGGAGCTTTTGTAGGTACCTCTATTAAATCCTCTTCTCTAAGTACTACGTCTAACACTCTCATTGAGGTTATACCAAACTTATCTCCTTCCTTAGCTATGAACTCAAACCACTTACGTTGGTTTATAGCTTCTTGTACTTCAGATACGTGAGCAGCAATAGCAGCTAAAGGATCTACAGTATACGCTTTTAGATCAGGACTTCCTGTCATAATCCTAGCTTGCTCGTCTATCCTTTCTAATACTTTTGCAACTCTAGGGTTATCTTTGGCGTGCGTTCTTAACTCTCTATTTAGATGGTTTAAATCTTCTATACTGTAAGAACGTCTCATCCGCGTATTGGCTAACTTAGCAGACACAGTTCCACGTAAAGCAGGTACATCATCTGCTATATCTGCAAGAGCAGCTTGTATAACTCTAAACTCCTCTCCAGACGTAGCTCTTTGTAAGTACCCTAAAGGTAGTAGGCCATCAACCACATCGTAATCTTTTGCAGCAGATAAAGACATGTTTCTAATCTCATCTACCAAGTCAAACATTTCTTTGGCAGCGTTAGTATGGGAACCGTCTGTTGCTACAGATAAAGGTTTGACAAGAGCTGATCTTAACATACCTCCTAATATTTCCACATCATTCATATGCTGCTCAATAAAAGCAGGGGGAATACTTTTCTGCATTCCATATACCCTAGAAGAATCACCTTGTAGTTTAACGTAGTGTCTTAAAGCGGCTTGTCTATATTGTATTCTACTGTACACAGACATTAAGTCTTGAACGTCTTGTACCTCATCTCCAAAATGTTGGGCTATGTTTTCTAAGTCTACTGCCTCTCCTGTAAAAGAGTTTCTACCTATCCTATTTACAGTTTTTGTATAGGTAGGAATTAACTTACTCCTATCTAAAGATTCTTCAGCTATAGTTCCATACTCTGCTTTGTTAAATTTATCTACTTTAAGGTTAGCTAAAGCTTTTTTATCTGCTCTAAGAATATCTATAATTTCTTGTTGATCATCCCAAGTATCTGCATTGTCCATAAGGTAGGCGTATGCACCTGTATAGCCTGGAGGTTCATCGGTTTTAGAAATACTAGCTCTAGTATTAAACTGCTTTTGGAGGTCTTCAACAGCTTCCGATATAGACTCTAGAATACCTTTCTCTGAGAATAAATCTTCTGCTGGAACAGATATTAGAGGAGTGTTTTGTAACGAGCCTTCTCCATATTTAATTAAAGATCCGAACGTCATCTCTGTAGGATGAGCGTTACTAGGCATGATTGTTACCGCGTCTGTCTTGTGTCTAGGATTAACTAACTCTAGATTTTCAAACTCTATTCCTGGAGTATATGCCTCTGTAAAAGGTACTGAAGTTTCTGAGAGATTATATTTCTCCATCAAGAATTGTTTTCTTGCAGGATCTATGTTAAGTCCTCTATTTAATTTTGCTAGTAAAACAGCGTCTGCTTCAGTAGCACTTTCTAAAATCTCATCAGATACTTTAACTACTGGTACTGTTAAAGCGTCTAAAGTTTTCTGTAGTTCTGGCATACTTTCAAGTCCTTGACTTATTACTGCAGTCAAGAACTGTATCTCAGAATTAATTCTACCTCCAAAGAATTCTTCGAAGCCTTCAAACCAATACTGTAAAGGCAAATCAGATTTGTCTAGGTAATTGAAGTGGGCCATTAGTTCTCTCCTGTCCACTCCAAGAGTTAGTCCTGCTGCAATTAGCTGGTTTAGTAACTCTTCAGGCTTTCCTGTAGCTTTAGCTAACTCTCCCATCTTTTCAAACAAACGCTTAGTTATTACTTCGGTTTGTTGAGAAGAGGCAGACTCTAAGGTATTAGAGAATGTACGTAAAGCTTCTGCTCCCGCTATCCCTTGGTCGTTATCAAATAGTTTAGTTTTAAACTCTTTAGCTCTACGTCCCCATTCATAGTATCTACTGTTAACTGTACTTCTTGCAAGATCTAAGTCTATGGTAAAGCTATCATTATCCAATACTTTCCACTCTCTCTTTTGAAGTAGGTCAGTTAAAGAGTCTTTAAAGGCATCTTTAACTCCTGAAGATTGTTTAGCTAAAATAGGTAGCACACTATCATCTAGACCCAACATATCCGCACCAGCTTTTCCAAACCTGTTTATTATGACATTCATAAGGTCTGTACCTTCGGAAATCGCTTGCTCTTCTAGTTGCTCTGCTAAAGTTTCAACGTGTTTAGTAATAGGAACTCTATGATCATGAAGACTAATAACTCCTGTAGGACTATTGATATAGGCAAGGTTAGCTAACTTATCTGCTTCTGGTGTGTCTAGCTTTCTAAACTCATCAGATGTAAGTAAGTGACCCTCCCCATTTTTTAAGTACTTAATTATCACATTAGATAAAGCACCTTCTGTCCACCCCTTTCCAAAGTCTTTAAACATACTTTTAGTTTTCATAGAGGCTCTGTGTAAAGGAGGTATAAAATTCTCTAAGACAGGATCGACTACAGACATCGTAATCTTAGCTGGTTTACTATAGAACCCTCTTAGATTCTTAAAGTACCAGTTCATCCAACCACCATGCTTAGCTTGAAACTCTGGAGATACTGTCTTATACATACCCATGAAGTCTCCTACAATAGGTAGGCCAAGACCCATCTCTCTTTTCTTAGCTTCTCCTCTTAGTTTGCCGAGGCTATCATCTAAGAAGTCATCTCCAATTCCTAACATTTGCTTTTGCAAATCTGCTAGTGCTCGCATCTCTTCAGTAGTAAGAGTTTCTCCTAACTGTTCACCAGTCTCAGACATAAACTTATGGTTACTTAACGCATTAGAAATTCCCTCGTTAAGCTGACGTAAGGTAGTGTTAGCATAAATATTATCCTCTGCTGCCAGACCTAACTTAGGAGCCTTAGCATCTTCAAACCTTTTTGCTCCATAATGCGCTGCTCTATGAAACACAGACGTATTACCTTTTAAACCTTTTCCTCCGTCTGCTACTCCTCCAAGAGCTTGAGCTAATGCACGTCCTCCTTTGGCACTTGCTTTTAGGCCACTGGTTAAAAAGGATAGAGGGTCTGTTAATAATGAGGTAGCAAACTGGGCTCCAAAATTATCTCTCTTATCCTCCCCAAAAATCTGTCCCGCCATATAATCAGGCATCACGTCATTAGAGTGATCAAAGAACATACCTAATACAGGGAGTAAGGCAGGGTCTAATATACCTTCCTTACTTAATACATCTACATCATCTTCTTTAAGTGCTCTCCATAATCTCCAAAGAGGTTGTTGAACAACACCTAAAGTAGGATTCAATATCTTGTCCCACCAATCAGGCTGCATAGGTTGACCCTTAGGCTTTGCCTGATTGACTCCTGTTCTTAGTCCGTGATAGTAAACCATTTATCGAGGTCCTCTTAAATTAGGCAGGTTACGTCCTGTATCTGGATTATAGCCTTGTCTGTCTTCTTCTTGTATAGTTAAAGGTCCTAGCTCCTCTCTTTTTATAGACGACCCTCTCTGTGTTTGAGCTGGATCGAACTGAGACCAACGTCTTTCTAGCCCTCTCCCCTGACCTTCACCTTGAGGCCTCTGCCAATCTTTAGGTACAGCATACCAATGGCCACCTAATTTCACCATTTTTCTACCTTGTTTATTTTCTTCTTTTTCCATTAGGTTCCAAGTTTCATGGTTCCTACCTTTAAGTGCCCTGTAACTATTTTCAGGAAGACCGTAGATTTCAACTTCTTGTTCACTTACAGGAATTACGCTAGGCCAATGTCCATCTTCTGGAGTATACCCTGCATTCATAGCAGCCTCCATATCATATCCTCCTGAATCAGGATCGAATACTTTTTGAGCGCCTTGTATTGAATCACCGTACGTAGCTTCAAAACCTTCTATCCATTCAGGGTCCATAGTTGGAGCTACTCTTATAGGACTACCGTCTGGAGCTATCCCACGTTCTCCTCCTTTGTCAAACTGATTAACTAACTGACCAAACGATGTCTGTAAAGATAAGGACCACGCTGCTCCTCTGGCTGATTCTTCATCAGTATAATGTCCTACTAAAGGAGCTCCCATTGCGTTAGTTCTTTCTCCAGCCTGTAACTGTCCAGCAGTTAAAGTTGGAATACCTACGCTTGCATTATAAGAGTTAACTCTTTGAAGAGGAGTAGTGTCTGTCATTAACATTTCATAAGTCGTATTCGCAGTCTCTACTAGGTTATCTCTGTTTTCAGTAACCCATCTACCAATTACTTGAGGATCTAAATGAGGGTTTTTATGTGCTATGTAGGGAATCATAAGATCTGTTAATACAGTATCTACTATCTGACCTGGCGTTGCCTCAGGGTCTGCTAAAACAGTTTGAAAATGTGTGACAAATTTCTCTAGGTTCTCATCGTTAAGTCCAGGTACCTGCTGGAAAATTCCGGAGGCTTTACCTGGACCAAGTTCTACCTCTGACATAGCCATTGGTCCTGCCAAGTTTTTCTCTAAGGCAGTCATAAAGTCCATCATACCTATTGCTGAGCTGTAGTTAGCTAGAGTTTGAGAATCAAAGCGACCGTCTTTTCCAGATAAGATTTGTAAGAAAGGCATTTTAAAAGCCTGATTTATTTGTCTTCCAACCTCTTTCTGATCTAGTTCATACTTAGCTTTCATACTTAATGTCTGAGCATTATGTTGAGAGGTGTTGCCTCTAGTTACTAAACCTAAGTGATCTCTGTCTTGATAATTCTCAGAGGCTTCAGTAGCTAGATTAACTAAATCATCTTGCTGAGCATTATAAGCATGAGTTCCCCTAGTACCTTGAAGCTTGTCTAACTCGTGGAGGACACCGTTGTAATCTCTTTTATGTGCAAGATTTATTTGCCCAGGCTCAGCTAAATAAGTTGTATTCATTCTAGTTGAGCTTCCATCCCGCATCATACTGTATAAAGAAATAATCTCTGCGTTGTCTCTAAAAAAGTCTACATCCGCTTTAACTTCTTTAGGGAGTTGTCTATAAACAGTGTTAGGCATGTTTATGCAGGCAAGAGCAAAGTCGTGGTCTACCTGAGCGTAGTATAGGCCCATTATATTTTGAGCTCCTTCTTGCGTAGGCTGATCCATCCAATCGTCTATGTCTAGTTGTCTACTTCTTTTACCCGTTGTTCTAGTTATAAACCTGCCTATAAGACCTGTTCTAAACCAGCCCAAGTTGCCTTCGTAACTCATAGACCTACCTTGAGGTCCACGATCTGAAAAACCTGCTTTCTGAAGATTTCCTTGTCCACTACTGAAGGCTAGTCTTCTATTATTATTTTCCTTAAGTATGCCTGAGGCATCTAACCACGTTTGTACAGATTCCCCAAAACCTGAATCTAACTCAGGTCTTTCCCCCAGTACAGCTTGGTCTTCATTTTTAAACCACCCTGACTCATCTCTACTTCCCTTACGATATGCTCCAAAGGTGAAATAGTTAGCTAAGTTATTAAAAGAAGCTGTAAGCTGTAAAGGAATAACTCGTCCCTCGCGTATAAAGGCATCTTCGTAACTAGAAGTAGAAGAAATCTCTCCTCCGTCCGCAGCTGATTTAAAGTTGTTACTTAGATCTCTACGCTTAAGTCTCATCTTCGTTCTTACTCCTTCCCAAGCTTTGTCCACATGATCATTCCAACTAGTAAGGTAACTCTTCATACCATCGAAAGTATTCATGACTTTCTTTGAAAAATCTTCGTTAAGTAGTCGCTTAGTTTCGTTAGGAAGCTGATTAAAAAGATCGGGGTTATTGTACTTATCACTCAAAGTGATTCCGCTCTTTAGCAAGTCGTTAGCTAGTGCACGGGTATATCCGTCTGGATCATTCTCCATATCTTTCCTATTCGTCATAAAACTATCAGACTCTTGAAAGTTTCCTCCTCCTGGTATTAGGGCAGAGTAATCTTTGTGTTTCTGCTGCATAGTCTGGAAAGTATTTATTTGCTGAGCTAGAGAATCTACTTCTGTATTTACAGGACCTAAATTTTTCATAGCGTCAGTAGCTTTAATCCACAGCTCGTAGTCGTCAGTCCATACAGGAGGCTCCGATCCGTCCATGAATGCCCGAAAAGCTTTTTCTCCTATAGCCTGTTCAAGTCGATTATAAGGTTCCAACCTTTCTAGTATTGCTGCTTGCTGATCTTCAGTAGTATCTGCTGCTTTCTGCTTAGCTAAAAGATCTCTATATTGACTTCTAAGACCTGTTAAAGTTGCGGTTCTTTCTCTAAACTCTGCGCTATTCTCTACTGCAGTTCTAGCCTGTATTGAGTTAGCACTTCCTTGACTGCTAGTGTTGCTTTCAGCAGTTATGTGAGCCTCCATATTCTCTGCCATGTTTCTGTTTCCAGCAGATTTTTGAGCCTTTAGATTTGTTGTTGCTTCAGCATTCTTTGTAGTTGCTTCTATATTAGAACCAGCAGCTGCTAGTTGCGATTGACCTTCACTAGTTCCAGAAAAAGCTTCTCCTTTACTATTGATGCCAGTCCCAAAAAGAGCTGAGTAACCATAGTTTGCAGTAGAAGTCGTTATTATGTTGTTCTTGATTGCGTCAAGCGCTTCTCTCTTACCTGCTGGGCCAAGGTTGTCGTCCGCTAAGATCGGAGCAGCTTGAGCATTGTATTGTGATTCCTCTTGAGAAATTCTCTGTCCGTTTATTTGCGTTTCTGCTAGCGTTTGATTAATCTCTGCGCTTTTCTGTTGCTGGACTGTTGAAACCCTAGAAGTAAAATCATCCATATCTGTAGCTTGAGATATGTAAAACTCTTCTTCTGGGGTGTAATATCCAGATGTCTTATTACTTTCTATAAGGAAGTTAATTCTTTCAGTTATATCCTCAGTGTTTTTAATCTTTTCAAAAGCGGCTAAAGCTTCGTCATCATCCATATAGATTAGAGCATCTATCCCACCTACATCTAAAAACGCTTGAGCAGCATCTCTATTATTATCTAGATAGAGTTGATACTTCTTAGCTTTTTGCATCCTGTTATTAAACCTAGACAAGGCAGCGTTTTGTTTCTCTAAAACCCCTGGAAGATTTTGAGTCTTATTAACTACATCGAACCCACCTACTAAACCTGCAGAGATAGCCTGTCCTATCATCATTCCCCAGTTAGGTTTCATCTCTTCCCTAGAAGCACTAGCTTTAGAGTAAGTATCTTCTAAATCCTCTGGGTTTAAAGTCATAGGTTCTGTGGCAGCATCTACGCCTTCCACAGCCTTCATGATATCTCTATCGTCTTGGAGGTTAGCAGCTTCAGAGCCCGCAAGAGCTCCCCACATTTCGTAGTCGTCACTACCTCCCATATCAGTCATTGGATCTTTTGCCATTTATTTAACCTCCTCTAAAGAAGCCCTCCTTTCCGAAGAAGGTTTCAGCACCTCCTCCAAACATTCCTCCAGCTGCTGCTGAAGCCATACCTCCTAGAAGACCTGCAGCAAATGTAGGTTGATCAGCCATCTTAGCTGCTTCAGTCATCATCTGAGCGTGTCCCATTACTTGTTGTGATTGTAGGCCACTGATCGCTTGCATCTGAGCCATGCCCATGTTACCTCGTATCTGACCTTGTTGAGATAGAATAGACATAAGAGCTTGGCTGTTACGTTGCGCCTCTTGAGCTCGTCTACTTGTTTCCATCTGATAACCTTGTGCCGCAGCTTGAAGCTGTGATTGAGCTCCTGCAAAAGCAGATGCCCCTCTTAATCCTGCACGTTGTTGAGCTTTAGTTACCGCTCCTTGTTGCTGAGATCGTAGCCCTGATTGCATAGCAAACTCTGCTAACGGATCTCTAAACCCACGCTTTCTTCTTAGAGTAGCTGCCTCTTGTTCCAAGGGGTCTAAGGTTTCTTGCATAAGGGTGTCATACCCAGCTCGGGTGTCTTCTATAACGCCTCCCATTTCAGATCGCATTCTATTGGCGATTCCTTCCATTCTTAGACGCATCGAGTTATCTTTTAAAAACGACATATTAATACTCCACTATTAGGTT
>CEQA01033287.1_pt1 | contig 13195 bp, 15 predicted proteins | sample 530501 | NCBI WGS metagenome assembly CEQA01 (sample SAMEA2620227, study PRJEB7988) | marine metagenome | isolation source: saline water (ENVO:00002010), including
AGCTTGAACCGATCCTCGGGGGGCCCCTCCCTGGCTCACGGAGTCCAGGTGCTTACCATCCCTTCCGGCATCACTCGCTGCTCATCACAATGTCAAAGAGCCGCCCGGGCTGTGTCCCCCGGGTTCACTAAGCTTCTATCGCCCTGGTATCACTTTGCAACAAATATCTGACGTCAAGAGCAAATTGGCTTTGCGTCTAGCGTTTTTTTCTTTGCGTCAAGAGCACCCCTGGTACCACTCCCCTTCTTCCCGCGGCGCGCGAGGCCAGCGGCCACCGGGGCCCCGGCCACCAGGCAGCGCCACCAGGCAGCCCACCTCAGCCCCCCAGGGGGGGTCCGAGCGGGGCCCAAACCGTCTGTTGGGCATCCCCCCTTCTGCCCTCCCCGTTTATTCCATTGGGACTCCTCTCTTACACGTAGGAAAAATCCCCGGAATCTCCCCAGGTCCAAAGCTTTTCTAGACGAGATATACTCGGAGGATGCCGAAAACGAAGTCAGACGCCTGGCTCACACTCGTGAACCAAGATCCGGTGTTCTCAGGGCCCGTGCTGAACCATGCCGATAGTGTCCTCTGGCACTGGCTCGCGGCGTTCAATATGCACACTCCTTATATGGAGAAGAACAAACTCCACCCCTGGGCAAACCAGAAAGGGAAGAGAGTCATCGAGGTTCTCCGGTCGTTGGTCTACCGGTGTACGCCGCTGAGGATGGGGATTTGGGATGAGCGCTTGTTTGTAGCTCCTCCAGCTTGGCCCCATACGATGGACCCCATGAAGGCGTTCGGCTTGAAAGAACCGCCGACACCCTACGAGGCAGCTTGTGCGCTCCTCGTGGCCCCGGTAACTACGAACTTCTGGGGCTTCCGGAACATCCCCTCGCTTGCGAGGTCGGTGACCTTCTGGTGGTTGGCAGGGATGCCGGAGGAAGGAATCTTAGGTTTCCTGAGAGAACATCCCCTGACTAAGGGCAAGGGGAGTGCTACGGTGATACCAGGGCTGCTGGAAGACTATTTTCGTCATGCCATGCAGAGTCGTAAGTTTAGAATCTGGGCTCTGGGGAGTAACCCTGTCCCCGCATGTGCCAGCCGCCTCACGGCCCGGCTGGTGAAAGAGGTCTTAAACGGAGAGTTGAAAGGAGCCGTCCAGTCTCCCCGACCTGAGAAGAGGGCCTGGGACACCTTCTTTGAACACCCCTATATAAAGAGCCAGTTCAGGACGGGGATTCGACGCTGTGCAATTCCACGCAAACTCTACCGACCTGGGGTCGTGTGGGAGACGGTGGAGGACAAATTGAAGTGGACGCGGGAGCGTGGAGAACCGCAGAGACAATTGCAGATCACAACAGAATGGCTGGAGAGACGTGTCTGGCGAAGGCCAGATTGGATTCGAACTTTAGAGTTCCCCAGCGAAGAAGAGACTCGGGTTATACTCGGAGCATGAAAGATCTAATTTCCGCTGAAGACTTCCTGATGCTTGAAGAATCCCCTACGGATGACCATCAAGTTACCGCCGAAGCCATCCTTGCCCTAGCTAAATCTGGAAAACTCCGAGGCTCGAACGACCTCAAGGATTTCAGCGCTGAGATGATGGGTGCCCTCCTGCGTAAGGAGGTCACAATCGGGGCCTCTAGGGAGATGCGGCAGTGGGCAGAATTGATCTACTCACTCATCCAGACAGAATCTCTTGAGGGTGGCGGAAAGGAGGTCAACTTCATCGGACAACTCATTCAGATGAGTGGGGTTACAATTGATGAAGGAAAGAAGCAGGCTGCAATTCCCGAGACGAAGGTCCTCGATGTGGAAGAGGAGCTAGGGGCTGAGGACCTGTTCACAGAGCTTGTTGAAGAAGAGGCGGTGTAGCAATGGGCGACACGATCACTAAGAAAGAGGCTGCCCGGGCGGCTCTAGAGCACCGCGATGAAGCTTCGTCAGGGCACCAAGAATCCACAGATTCAGATAGGTCGGCGTTCCTTGCCGAAATTCGAGCCATGCCTGAGTATAAGGACGCGAACGCTCCGGGAGCGGCACAACCCGAAGTGGGAGCCGCTACGATGGGAGCATCGAAACTTCGAGACCGTCTGGACAGCATCAGACAGCGGGGCAACTGGCGCGGACACGGTGGAATACGCACAGCACTCGCAGACTGGGGCTCTTTGGGTTTATCACCCAACATGGTCAAAGGTGACGTGCAGAAACAACTTGCGGCAGCTTTGGGGTATGCAGAACGGCAGGAGTTTGAAGCGCGAGAAGCAGAGTCGAAGAAGCGAGAACCCCGCAGAGCTAAGAAGGATTTTGCCGAAGCACTGAAGAGTGCGTTTAAGGGTGTTGAGGGCGTCGAAGTAGAGGACGAGTAGCCGTGGCGAAGAAGCCTGACCCAAAGCAGGTCCTTGAATTTCTAAAGGATCCAAGGAAGTCCCTCCCCAACTTTGGGCAGGTGCACGACCAAAAGACGGGACAGTTTGTTCCCTATGACCCGCTACGCATCACGAAAACGATGCAAATGGAGGTCATGGAGTACTTGGGGAACACACCTCGAACGGAGTACGGCCAGACAAAGTTCCTGACCATCCTCACAGCCCGTCAGATGGGGAAGAGCCTCTCTGTTGAGTATGGCTGCTACCCAAAAGCAGCGTACTCCCCTGGTTGGGACCATGTTTGCATTGCTGACAACACGGATCGTGCGGAATATCTCCATAAGCGCGTCCACCACTTGCATGGCAAATGGCCTGAAAGCATCAAATCCAACACCGTCCACTCCCGAGAAAGCCGGCAGCTTACGTTTAAGCCTGAAACGGGCGGTAAGATGCGTGTCCTCTCTGCGGAATCGGGTGCTGTGGGTATCGGTCAGTCCCCTGACTCGTTTCACGCTTCTGAGTGTGCCTTTTGGGCTGATTTTTCTGGTTCAATGTTTCTGATTTGGCCTTCATTGGCGAACCGAGATCACGCTCTTGCTATTTTTGAGTGCACCCCCTGGGAAGCTCGCTCAGATTGGCATGAGCACTGCCTCACGGCCAAAAATGGGGAAGGAAGACACCTCTATAAGTTCTTCCCCTTCTGGGATGGCCACCTCAACAGGCGTCCCTGGCAGAAAGACTGGGTTTTAGACAATGAGGAGATAAATTACCTCCATAAATACAGTCATCTGGGCTTACAGCATGATCATTTGGCGTTCCGACGCTTCATGCTCAATACAGATCAGCATTTGAAGCGCCGTCCCGAGCTTTTCAATGTTTTCTACCCATTCGACGACATCTCTTGTTGGATTATGGCGTCAAATGCTGCAATTCCCGACCATGCTCTCGAAAAACACCGGGATAAGCCCATGGTGGCCTGGAATGGGCCCTATATGGAGTACGAGCAGCCGCAACCAGGCGCGTATTACGTCATGGGGGTGGACCCATGCGGCCACGCAGCCCGAGATCATGCTTCATTCCAGGTTCTGAAGTGCTACGAGGGGGAATGGACTCAGGTGGCCTGCTATGCAGAGCACTCAGACCCCCTCACCTTCACTCAGAAGGTCGTAGAGACGGCATTCCGGTACAATAAGGCCAATATTGTCGTAGAATCCAATGGTGTTGGCCAGGGAGTCCTCTCTCTGCTTCGAGATTGGAACTATCCGAACGTATACTTCGAAAAGAAGCGGAAACCCGGGTTTACGAGCACTGCAAAGTCAATTGATCAGGCCCTTGGGTGGGTAATCGATGGGTTGCTCGATGAATTGGTCCTAAATGACCGAAATACGGTCGAACAACTCATGTCTTACAAGAATGACAAGAGAATCGAGGAAGGAGTCAACTCAGAGCTAAATCGGGGCCAACCAAGTCGCCGAAAGCGAGATCGACACCACTGGGACAAGGTCAGCGCACTTATGATGGCCGTTATCGGTGCACACTGGGCTCCAAGGCGTCGTAAGCCCGATTCTGGGAAGCCTGAAGACAATGTCTTAGAATTCCGTCCTATGACCTATGACGAGCGCCAAACACACTACAAAGAAATAGAAAGAAAGAAGCGGAAGCGTCGAGATAAGTACTGGATATAGAAAAGTGTTACACTCACAGAAATTCTCCGGAGGAAACCATGGCTGACGAGAAGAAGGACGACTACAAGATTGGCGAAGAGTTGGAGGAGCGCGAAAAGAAGACGAAAGAGACTATTCGCGAGGCCGGGAAGAAGTCTGAGCCTATCGTCGCAACGCACTGGACGTTGAAGAGCGCTGCGGGAGCCGCCCTCAAGGAAGACAAGAAGAAAAAGGACAAGGGCAAGGCCAAGGTCATGGAGACCGTCGATATCCATGTGAAGAAGGGCGATAAGGGAAAGCAATCCAAGGATGATAAGTAATGGCTCTTGATCCCAAAACTCTGAAGTCGATTATCGACGCCCACATTACGAAGGCAAATAAAGAGCATAAGACCTTCGATAAGTGGCGGGCGTGGTATCGGTCTGAGTATTGGGGCGAGTTCGTCGACGAAGAGAGTGACGGGCTCCTTGTAGAGAACAACTACCTCTACGCCTTTACTGACACGATGGTGGCTAGCGTTACGCCTCCGGCCCCTAGGGTTACCTGCATCCCGAGGAAGCAGGACCCAGAAACAGCGCTAGCGGCTCAGTATCGGGAGTCATTAATTAATGACGCCCTCTACCGCGCTCAAGCTCACGAAGTCCTGTGGAGGATGGCTACCCTTTCATCTATCTATGGGCGGTCTATCATCAAGAGCGTTTGGAACTTCTCACGGAAGCGTCCCGATTTCCTTGTCATCGACCCCAGGTACTTCTTCTACGATATGACGGTGAGCCGGTGGGAAGACATTCGGTATGCCATTGAGGTGACCACTCTGACGAAGGCTGAGTTCTTCGCTCGGACAAAGCGCCGCCAGAAGAAGCGCGGTGCAATGGAGTACGATTCGCATGTCGCGGAGCAGGCTCAATTTGGCGCATTTCCGCGTTGGCTCTCAGACGGTGAAGAGACATCCGCGAAAATCACGCAAGACATGCGGAAGACTTTCGAGTGGGTGGTTGTCTACGAGGTCTACGACTTCACGACAGATCGCTACTACCACATGCTTGAAGGGCAGGAGGATCCCCTGTTTGAGGGTGATTTCCCCTACACGTTTGTCCGCAACCCCTTCCGCCCTCTCATCTTTAATGACAACCTCTCCGACATCGGGGGCATGAGCGACTCCCAACTTGTGGAACGTCAGCAGCGTCGATTGAACGAGTTGGATACTTTGGAGCTTCGCCATGCCCAGTCAAGCATCCCGGTCACAGTTGTTAATGAAGCGATGTGCGACGACCCGGAAGACTTCGTCGATCAGGTCGCGACGGCAACGAGCCCGGGAGATGTTGTCCGTCTCCGGGGGAAGAATGCAGCACCATTGGCGGACATGCTCGGAACAACGCCAACGTCTGCGCTCACACCGGACTTTGCTTCAATACGTGATCGGATCGAGAGTTCGATCCAATTTGTACTCGGCATCCCTGAATATGCACGTGGCGTTGCAGGATCGTCCGAGGTTGCGACTGAGCTTGCCCTCGTTGATTCGGCGATGCGGACGCGCCTTGGACGCCGAACGAAGCTGATCAATGGGATCATCCATCACATGGCTGTCTCCATCGTAGGCTTCTACGAGGAGTACCTGGACTCTGGAGAAGAGATTCCAGTCCGTGTGACAGGCGATAGTAAGGCTGTTGTAGTTGCGCGGAAGCACCTGTCTGCACGAGACCCACGGGAAGCAGATGTTCGGCTTCGGCGGGGAGAAACTCTCGAAGATCCACTTGAAGTGGACTACGAGGTCGTTCCCTACAGCCCAACAGAGAACTCCAAAACCGCCCAAGTAAAGAAGCTCACGCAGTTCTTGGATGTTTTGATGTCTTCGCCAAACATCGATCAAAGGAAGCTGACTTCCCATCTTCTTGATGTTCTAGAGATTGGCAAGGACGTGATGATCACAGAAGAGGAACTCCAGGCGCAGCAAGAGCAGCAGATGGCAGTTCAAGAGCAGGTAGGCGCAGCGGCAGAGCAACTCCCCCCACCAGGGGCTGATACAATAGCTACAGGAGGAATGCCTGAAGATGTTTCTCCCATCCCAACTGATGCAATTTCTGGCATGGCTGGCGGCGCTGGCTACGCAACCCCCGAGGTATAAAATGGCAAATCCCAGAGTAGAAGCAGCCCGTGCGGCCCTTGAAGATCAAGAGGTCACCCGAGGAGTCCAGCAGGAAGCGTTCTCCCCCACTCCGAGTAGTGTCGAGCTTGATCCTGGTAGTGAGGGCGAGTACACGCCTGCCGTTGATCCGGGCACTATGCCTCGCCAGCCTGGTGCCCAGGGGTTTGATCCGGGTATCTCGGGTAAGACTACAGACGAGCTTGCGGCCGCGCGGGGGCGGTTGGTTCTTCAAATGGCCAATGCCGAGGCGGGCCCTCAAGCACAGGCATATGAGAAGCTCCTCACACGAATTGATCAAGAGCTTTCGATGCGGCAATCCGCAGAAATTCCCCCAGAGGAGCCTGAGACTCCAGCACCCGTCGATATCCCAGCCCCAGCAGGCGTCCAGCAATGAATGAGTTGGAAGCCATTGATCTCGGAGACGACGCCAGCATCGGAGCAGAAGAGGGTGACGTAGGATTTGAGGACATAGAGGCCCAGTGGAGATCGGGGACACTGGTTGGAGAAGGGCAGGTCATCACTCCCGCCGGGGAGAAGCTTACGACCATCCAGGACGAAAAGAGAAAACAAGCCCGGAAAGCAAAGCTTCGGGAAGCTTTCAAAGAGCAAGAGCAGGAGAGACAGCTAAATCCTCCAGGAAGCCTCTATAAGAAAATCCGGGCCCAAACAGACCTTGGACTCGCCCCGCCCGCTGAAGTTCCGGAGATCACCTGATGCCGTTTTACACTCAAATTTGTGAAACGTGTGGGGTCGTGGAAGATGCTTGGCGAAAAGTGTCTGAGTACAAAATTTGCGAGAAGTGTGGGGGCGCTTGCGAAGTTAAGCTTGCTGCCACTCCCACACTTGGAATTGTCTGGTCCAACCAAGAATCGAGCGCTCAGTTGGGAACACATTGGGAGACCAACGCCCAGAAGAGGGATTGGTTCAAGAGTCACCCCGGTGTGATGGAGATGTCTAAGGGTGACGCGAATGATCGTAAGCTCGAAGACACGATCAAGAATTCCGCCAACGATACTCTGAAAAAGAAGGGATACACAGATCTCAACCATTTCCGGTCCCACCGGAAAAAGGTCAAGGAGAACGCTTGACAAAATCTACCTAAAGTAGGTAGAAATAAAGCAGGAATTTGGAGAAATCTTGGCCCTAGAACAACCAGTTCGAAACTACGGGGAAATGAGTTTGGAAGAACTCGCCTCTGAGTTGCGTTCGCGGGTGTCAGGAGATCTACCAGAAACGGGTGAAAGTCTCCCCCCTGCCGAGCCTCAAGCCAGTGCTCCAGTTACTAGTTCAGGGGATCTCTCCGCCCAGAGAATTGCCCAGACTAAGGCGGGCCTCAAAACCCGATTGGGCAAATTCGAAACGCCATCTCCCACTGAGGACATTTGATATGCCTGCTGGAACCGACGAAGAATATATGGGTGGAGCAACAGCTTCACGCGCTGCTGAGATGATTGATGCTGCTGTCGCAGAAGGCAAGACGGGCTCAGACATCGTTTCGGACCTTGCGACCGAGGGTATGCGTCTTTATACGCCCGAAGAGGTTGAAGGCGGAGAGGAAGCTCCCATGGAGGAAGAAGCCCCCATGGAGGAGCCTCCAATGGAAGAGGGCCCAGTCACTGAGGACGAGGTAGCGGGAGAGAGCCTCGCTGACGCTGATGAGGGCGAGAGTATGCCCTTCGGCGGCCCAGATGAGGGTGGTGGCGGAGAGGAAGGCGGAGCCCGGGACATGCGGATTGCTGCTGTCCGGTTCGCCCTAGATAAGGACAAGGAAAAGAAAGCTAAGGGCGACGAAGATTACGCCTAAAGGAAGATAAATGGACGACGTTTCGACCAGCCCCGAAGTAGCGACAGAATCTACTACACCTGAAGTGTCAGTAGAAGCTGCAAGCACAGCTACGGAAGGGGAGTCGGCATCCGCACCTGAAGAGGTGCAAACGACAACCGCAGAAGCCCAAGGGGATTCTGCTCAAGACACTGGAGGTGAGCCCCAGCCCGAAGAGACGCCGCAAATTTCCATCGATGACTTCGATCCATCGGCTTGGGAGGGCAACATCGACTTGCTCCCCGAGAATATCCGAGAGCCTGTGCGATATCTGCATAAGCACTTGGAGAGTGGGTATACCAAGAAGTTCCAAAGCCTATCAGATGATCGGAAAGCTTTTGAAGCTGACCGCGACACCTGGACGAAAGAGAAGGAAGATTGGGAGCTTTCCAAATCCGAATTGGAAGCTGAACGCGATCTTCTCAAGCGTATTCTAGGTGGCTCAGAAGACCCCCGCATTGAGGAACTGAGCACGGCAAACAAGGAACTCACAGCCAGTATCGAGAAGATTCAATCTGAATTTTCAGCATATAAGGATGTGGTAGCCGCCGATATCGAAGCCCAAGCCAAGGAATATGCTGACGACTTTGCTCGACGCCACGCTGAAATCTTTGAAGATGATGCGAAGCGAGAGGAGTTCGGAAAGCTTATCGATAGCGATTGGGACCCGGATCTTGCGGTTAAGCTCCTCGATGTTGGTGAAAAGGTAGTCGAAATGGCTACCAAGCTAAAGGAAAGTGGGACAGACCAAGCTCTGGCTATCGAGCATGCTATGCTCAAGGTCACGGAGCCCTCTGGTCGTAAAGACCCGCGTCCTGGAGCAAAGCTCACTGCCGGAGCCGAGAGTAAGAACAATCCCGCGAGCACTCGCGCCTTCAACAATCCCGCGAATCCTCGTGAAGCGCTTTCGAGCGCTGCTCGCGCCGCTGTTAATTGGCGACGTGATCAGGATCTCCGAAAATAATCCTTTTAGGAAACTAAAATGCCGACAAATGCAGACGTACTGAACTTTGCGGTTCAGAAGCTCACGCCTCAGTGGCAGGAGCAGTTCTATCAGTATCACCCTGTTCTGGATAAGATCATCCTGAACGGCAACATCGACAAGGCCCACACTGGCGCTCCGTACCTGGAGTTCCCCGTTGTGACGAATGGCCCCGGTCAGGTCACCCGAATCGAGACGGGTTCTGAGGTCTACTCCTCAGTTCGTCGTACCGTGGGTGCGCGTGGTCAGGTGTACTGCCCTCGTATGATCTACTCCTTCATCATTCCGGGCAAGGACCTTGCGGAGGCAAATGGCGAGACCGCTATTGCACGTCTTCTTAAGGTGTACCCCGAGGCTGCGCTCATGGAGTTCCATGAGATGATCGTTAGCCAGTTCGTGAACGGTGACGGTGCTTCCAACAACGTCCAGGGCTTCGTGACCCTCAACGGTGACTCAACTTGGAACCCTGCGGGCACAGCCCTCACGGGTGTCATGGAGTACACTGCCAAGGGTTCACAGAGCGACACTGTGTTCAACCTTACGAAGAACACCGTCACTGGTTGGCACAACCAGTACGCGGATTGTACTTCCTACGCTACGAACGGTCGTGCAAAGATGCGCGAAGTGTACTGGGCTGCTTCCCTTGAGGGTAAGCAGGGTGGTCCATGTGACATCATGTTGAGTGATGTTGTCTCGTTCGCCAACTACTACGACGATCTGGACGATCAGGTCCGGTACGCGACTTCCTTCAAGGGCGAAACCGCCAAGAAGGGTGTCTCACGCCAAGGTCTGATGTTCCAGGAAGCCGAGTACTACGTCGAGTCTGCTCTCGATCCGAGCCTCAGTTCCTTCACCTCTGGTGTTGTTTCAGGTGCTGGGCAGGGTCTGACCTACTTCCTGAAGTCTGATACCTGGCACATGTACACGCTGGGCGAGGACACGGGAATGGAGACGAAGGGCGACTTCGCTATCCGTGGGCCGACAAAGGTTCCCGGTCAGGATGCTTGGGAGTGGGAAATCGTGCTCTCCATGCAGCTTTATTGTGATCGGCTCAACGCCAATGGCGTTTGCTCCGGCACAGCAGATCCATAAGCCATTTTTAAGGAGTTATAAAAAATGTCTACGACTAGAACTATGGGTATCAGCGTTACTGACGTTGATACTACTGCCCAGCTTCCGCTTGGTTTCCTGTACCGGGAACCAGCTTCTAGCGATAATGAGGGCGAGAAGGTTTGGATCTACGTCTTTAATGACGAAGCTTCCACGGCTTTTGCCGCAGGGAATGTGATCGCGCGCGATGCTGCAACCACCACCTATGATGGTATTCTGGCGGCAGCTTCATCTCCAGGCTCTCGGGTCATTGGAGTTGCGCAGCATGCCATCGCGGCTGGATCCTATGGATTCATCCAGAGGCAGGGCATTGCCGAGGTGAAGGCCGGTACTGGCACTATTGACGTCAACGAGGGTATCGTTGTTGACACTACGGATGCTGGTACAGCCATGGAGTTCGGTTCAATCGCAGAAGCGATGGATGGAACCTCCACGGAGCACGGTGTTTCCGGTCCCTTTGGTTGGGCGACCGAGAATGCCAATGCTACCGCTCTGGCGACCTGCATGATCGATTGCCGAGGCTAATCGAGTGAACAAAGGCGAAATCCGACGCCAAATTTTGGAGCAGGTGGACTGGTCTCCGGACCAGTCCGCCTCCTTCAAGACCAAAGTTGATCGCCTAATTAATAGGGCCTACCAGCAGCTTTCGCTGGAGGCCCCATTTCTTTTCTTTGAAGATCAAATTCGCATCATCACTCAACCAGATGCGATTGAGGGAGCCAATACCTCAGATCGACTAAATGTGAATACCTCTGACAAGTATGTGCTTGAGAGGTCATACACAGGCTCCCTCCCCTCTGACTACACCACCTGGGCAACAGACGGGACCTGGGATGGTCGGATGATTGAGGTCACCCAAGCGGATGGGACGATCCTCCGTCGCCGGATTCGAGAAGTCTGGACCGACTCCGGAAGCCCAAATAAGGATCGGATTACAGTCGATCACCCTTGGCCAAACAACTCAGACACTGCGATGACATACCGGATATTCACTCCGGAATATGAGCTTCCCGCAGACACTGTTGAACTCCGTTCTGCTCGGCTCTGGTCCGATGCTCGCTACGAGCTAGAGATCGAGAACCAGTACGACATGGAGCGCTACGACTACATCGACTACCAGGGCCAGCAAGAGGGGCGTCCCTACTCCCTCTTTCGGGGCCCCCACCATCAAATCGATGCACCCACTTCAAAGCCTGAGCCCGAGTTGGTCAAGAACCAAACGGTAAGCATTTGGGATGGACCTGATCTGCTTGGGAAGTTCGACTATTGTTATACCTACGTCTGGGGTAAAAGAGATTCTGAGCTTGAGTCTCCCCGTGGGTTCTATGAGCCAAAGTGGGAAAGCGCGCCTTCCCCAATCTCGGAAGCAGTCACGGTCCCAGACGTGAACCACAACGTCACACTGCATCTGCCGAACATCGACCACAGCCTCACATACTATAAGGAGTGGGACACTGCGGCAGCGGCAGTTGCAACCCCAGTCAGGTACAACCGCACCGGGCTTAAGAAAAGGATCTATGTTCGGAGATATTCTGCTACGAACATCCCAACACTTACGACCAGCCGGATAGAGGCGAATCCTGAGATTTTCTATCTGTTGGCCGAAGTCGATGGGTCAGATGTATTCTACTACCATCGCGGAAGAGAGGTTCCGGATTACCATCGCCGGCTCAAGGAAACGCACGGATACCAAACTATCCGCTTGAACCCCATGCCTGACCAGCGGTATGAGGTGGACTGCCGAGTTCTCAGGCGTCCCCAGACCCTAGTCAATGATCAGGATGCCCCCCGAATCCACGAAGAAGCCATTCAGGTCCTCATCGAACTGGCTCTTGTATATTTCTATGAGCTTCAAGGAAGCTTGGATCTCTCTCAGAATGCAGAAAGGCGTTTTGCTGGACTGCTCAAAACACTAACTAAGCGGTATGGAGTAATCCCACGGCATCGACCTTCGAAGAAGTTCGCCCGTGTTCGACGTCCATTCCGGGAAGTTAGAGTCCGATTCACGGAGTAAGAAAGATGTATAGCGCAATGTATCCGCCCCCTGACCCCTCAGCCATCTACTGGAGACGCAGTAGGGAAGGGCGTCCCCATGAGGTGGGCTCAATCCAATCGATTGAACGGTATGACAATGGAAGTTGGAGAGCCCTCTTCCTCATCCCTGGGCAAGCTCCGTTCTATATCAACCAGTCCAGCCCAGAACTCGCTGAGTGGGAGCCAGTTTTTGCTCTCACTGAGGACAACTTCGAAAAGGCAGTCGAGAGGATTGCACAACGAGTTGCTGAGATCCTCCAGGAGAAGGGCAGTGATGTTGCTGAAACAGTGTCCAAGGCGATGGAAGTCATCACACAGCCAACTATCGAAGAAGCTTTCGAAGTTGCTGTAGGGGCGACCACCCTTGAAGAAGACGACGGGGAAGGGGACACCTATATTGCGAGCGACTTCAAGCGGAAAAAGAAGCAGTATGTCTGCGGTGTTTGCGACAAGAAGTATGCTTACGAGAAGGCCCTCAAGACCCACATGAAAAAGGCGCACGCCCCCCTTGCGGGCTAGGTGTTCTAAATGAGGGTTCTTTCGAATGGCCGATCCAAAAACCCGATTCCCAGTCAACCCGCTAGTTATCCGGGCGGCCTCGGGTAAACTGATTCTCCCCGCTGAAGTTGCGGGGAAGATTCAGAACTTTGAATCAACATCGGAAGGGACACTCACTTCGATTCGAGGTCCGACTCCCCTCATCCCAACCGGCGTCTTCGACACATCTTCAACCTATGGGAATATGCATGGCATATTCCACGCTCGGTTGGAGCACAGCACCCTGAATAGGGACATCACCCTCATCCATACTGGGGACTCCATCTACTGCCACCAGGGGTGGAATCGTGCTGCGCCTCTGATGCAGCTTATTGGACCCCGTGGATCTGGGGCTAAGATCGAGGCTCCAATAGCGGACCATACCCGCCCCCAGTTCCCGACACAGTTTGAGTTGACGGATCGGGGAATCGTCATCGTCCCCCAGAACCGCTCTAGGGCTTACTTCTTTGATGGGGAGACCATCCTCCCCTTGGGCTATGACAGAGCGCCTGCACCTCCGATTGCTTTTGGGCCAGAGACTAGCAAGTC
>CEQA01000741.1_pt1 | contig 13137 bp, 11 predicted proteins | sample 530501 | NCBI WGS metagenome assembly CEQA01 (sample SAMEA2620227, study PRJEB7988) | marine metagenome | isolation source: saline water (ENVO:00002010), including
TCTCGTTGCATACTAATCCCCGCTCCGACAATTGGGCTGAACGCACCAACAACGGTAGCCAGGATTGGTTTGAGAGCATTGAAGATAAGGGCTCCAGCATCTTGAAGCACTAAAGACATCATAGGAAAGAAGTTTTTGAAAAATGTAACGGTATTGGAGAAAAACCTAGGAACAGCAGATACAATCCACTTGAAAATCCCCCCTAACATAGTAAGAATACCTCCCCCAGCATTCGCACCGTCACCACTAAACATATCAACTAGCCCACCTTTAATCTCACTAAACAAGATTTGCGTAGCAGACCATAACATTTTAGCTAATGGAGATTCTTGAACTGCTTTAATTGCCCCGTCAATCCATTCAGCAGTGGACTCCGCAATTGTTTGAGACCACTCAGCCAAAGTGTTCATTAACGGAGTTGACCATTTTAAAACCCGTTCCATAAAAGTATTAAACACGGCGTGCATAGGGTTGAGGATGGCGTTAATCATAGAATTCCATTTCTTCATAATTTCTTCCATTTTAAAACCTTGCTCAATACGTCGCATTGCCTCTGCCATCTCTGCCATTGGGTTTCTACCTCTCATATTACCGGCGGCTGTTCCAAGTGCAGCAAAATCTCTAGGAGAAAATCCTACAAGTTTACCTAACACACTCTTGGTCATAAAGTCCCCAAACATACCACCTTGAGATTTTTGAATTATATCCATCAACATGGAAAGGGTTTGCTGCGGACTCATGCCTGTAAGGTCCCTAGGCATCCCTAACATCGTTCTTATCCTAACACCGTCGGCTCCAGGTCCAAACGCTTTAGAGAACGCTGTAGTGAGCTGTGAGATGAGCTGAGGACTGTCTCCAGCTAACACGGAAACGGCAGCTTGAAAACTTTGAGCAAAATCAGGACCAAAGAGACCGGCTACACCTCTAGTGAATCCAGATATTTTATTAAGCTCTTGTGCTAAAAGTTCAGGGTTCGCTTTAGTTACATCTCTTAGAGCTAGCAACAACTTTATCTGCTCATTTCTTTGGTCGGTCCCAAACCCTAATTCTCGGTCCATATGTCTAACTAGATTTTGAAATGGTTGAAAATTCAACCCTAACGCAGTAATCTGTTCAAAGGCACCCTCTAAACCTTTAACTTCAAGACCTTCGGCGAGCATTCTAATATTTGCTCTCATCCCCTTATCAAAATCACCTATACTTCTTGATAAAGATTGAGTAATCCCAAACATCTTCTGTTCGGTAAACCTGCCAGACTTGAGCATGGCACCTTTTAAAGATTCATTAACCCCTACTGCGTCAGTAAGGGCTGCTTCCATCTGTCCTAGAATAGTACTCTGCCGTTTAGTAGCGGCAGTTTGCTCTTCTATTACGCGAATCAGGTCATCAGTAGTTGCAGCCATAATTATAATCAAACTCTAGCAACATCCATCGGGGATGCAAGGGTCTTCTCTAAGTATCTAGTCGCATCAACAACAGAAAGGTCTCTTAGCTTACGCACATCGTACTGCCTTATGAAGTATTTTGCAGCATTTTTACTAAACCTTGTTACCCCGGCATTTTCATGAGGCATCAAAGGGGCTATTAAAGGTTTTAGAATGCCAGGATTGCTAGCCCCAAGAGTTGTCTCAGATTTCGCGGTAAAAAACCTACCAACCATCAAGGCATGGTTCCAAGAAATAGGACCTTTACTTTGTAATTTTCTAATCAACAAAGACCTCGTCTCTTCACTGGTCACATAATTCAGGTTGATAGCCAGCATATACCTATTACCGTTCTTAGCCCTGTATATCGATGTTCCTGATTTTTGGCTTTGAATCAAAAGAACAAACGGTTGAGAGTCGTACCCTGACTGACTCCTGTAGTGAAAAGTGTACAAATTGGACGCAAACGACGGCATCCTGTTAATGCTTCCTAAACGGAACTTAGACTCTTCTAAAGGTTTATTGTAATACGTTAGCACTTTCTTAAAATATCCTCTATTATATATAATAATACCGTGGACAGTTTAACTACCGAAATAGCTGAATTTTTAGAACAAATAGATTATGCTTTATCCTTTGAATTTAGGGATAAATGGAAGCATAGATTTTCAACTAGTTTCGTAACAATATTCCAGCAAAAAATAATCAACGCTTTAAAACGTCAAAAACCTTTCAAACTGTCCCAACTAACGTCAACGTACATGAAGAAGTACAATTATAACGAATCCTACGTTTCGGATTTTTACAACAGCATAGACGTTAGGCTATACCGACCTTTAATAATAGACGACAGAAGATAACGCAACTGCGTATCGGTCATTTACCTCAAGGGTTATTCTTTTTAGAATAAAATCCTTTGTCTATCTTTTGTTTTTTGCTTCGTCTGTTTTTACTAACCTCTTCAATAATCTTATCCACTTTAGAAGGGTCAGCCCCGTGCGCAGGACAAATATCTTTGTACCCGCACCAATCGCAAAAGCGGTTTATTACGGGATGAAAATCTACCTTTTTACGCTTTCGTATATCCCAAACCTTTCCTTTCTGCGCATTTAAGAAAACCGCGATATGTTTGGAAGAGTACTTAATAGCTACAAACTTGTCTAAGTGGGGGTAATAGTGAGCTACAGTAATCTTATCGATAGGAACATCATACATTTTGTGCACCGCATAAGAATACATCTGCATCTGTGCATCATTATATAAATCTCTTTTCGAAGCTGCTCTCTTGCTAGTTTTATAATCAATAACTAAAAGGTCTCCGGTTTTCCCTAAAACTATACGGTCAATAATTCCATTTATGTTATACCCGGCGCAAGGAGACTCTACAGAAAAGTTCATCTCCGTACTTACAGTGTGGGTAAGCTGGGAATTAAATATAGCAAAGTTTCTAAGGGAGCGCTCGGTAAGAGCTTCTTTCTCCTTGGAAAAGGTATATTGGTTCCTTACAGAACGTGCTATCTCGCGCAAATCCTCATATGCAGAACAATCCACACCATCCTCAAGAACCTTGTGGATGAATTGTCCGAACTGCAGAGCGTCCGTAGATAGGTTTTCGTTATAATCTTCCTTCAAATAATCAATATATTTAAATTTATACTTCGCTTTACACTCATCGAAGACTTTAATTTTACTAGGAGATAATTTATCTATAAACATATGAAGATTCCATCTAGTATTATTAAAGAATATTTAACCCAAAAGTTTCAAACTTTTCAAATAAATAATGACGAATTCTTAGTAAACTCTATTTTTGTAGAGGATAGCAAGAAACATTTATCCATTAACCTTAGTACAGGGTTGTGGCAGGATTTCAAATCAAAGGAATCGGGAACGTTCGCTCACCTAGTAGCTCACGTAGAAGGAATATCATACCAAGAAGCTTACAAATACTTAGGTCGTAAACTTTTTGAATCTCCTGAGGCTTTGTTTGACGTTTCTACCGTAGCACAAAAAACGGTAAACGTTGGTGAGTCTAAAATAGAAGAAGAGTTTAAGAACTTCAAAAGACTAAACCTTACAGAAGGTTTGCTTTCGGACTCCCTGAATATGAGGATTGCATCAAAAACTGTAATCTCTAGAGGGCTGCAGAATTTTCCATTCTACATTGGGGTGTCAGGGAAGTACTCTAACAGATTGATTATCCCTTACAAGCACAACAATGAGATGATTTATTTCCAAGGTCGTAGATTATCATCTTTCGGTATGAAATACTTAAACCCTGGTAAGAACACCCACGGGGTCAAGTCCAGCGAGATATTGTTCCCATTCAACGAAAGTATGAATTACGTGGTAGTAACGGAAGGTCCTCTAGACGCAATCACACTGCAGCTTAATGGGGTTAACGCCACATGTATCCAAGGAAGTATGTTATCTTATACACAAGCCAGGAATCTAAGAGGAAGAAAGGTAATCCTTAGTTTTGATAACGACGAAGCAGGAAGGGACGGAGCTAAAAAAGCATACAACATGCTAAAAAGACTAAATGTTTCTCACGTTTGCCAGGTCCAGCCTCCTTCAAGATTTAAGGATTGGAATGATTTCCACATAAACGTTAAGGGCACAGACGAGGTGTTTAGCCATATTGCAAAAAACACCCAGAGAATGGATTTCAGATACTTCCTAGAAAAAGGACTATCGACAGATTAATCCAAACTTATCGCTGTAAATAGTTTCGTCCATTAAGGAATACTTAACTTGGACCTCGTATCTGCCTACAATATTAAACGTTGTAGATTTTATCATAGTATCAGAGGAAGTAATATTATCAACGTCATCCCAATCAGAGATGACCTGCCAAGCTCCGTCGGTTTCACTATACATCCTCACCCTCATTTGAGCATCTTGGATTACTGATTCATTAAAAATACTTCGTATGTCTTTAGAGGTATCCTTATCATTCAAGGATATTTCCGTACGAACTTTAAGATTCACCTTACTTCCGGCATTTACATATTTCTGCACTAAACTGTTTTTAGAAGTAACCAGGAGTGGTTCAGCAACTCCCATAATAGTATCATTGTAAAGCTGAACTTTATTGATGTATGTCCTTGCTGCACTTCCGGGGCTATCAACTACTGTCCATATATCAAAATATACTCCAGCAGCGGAGGCGCTTTGGGTGGCATTGCCTGAGGAGGTATACTCATTACCGTCGGGAAGATTCCACGTAGATGATACATACAAACCATCAGGAGGGAGCACTACGGCGAAATGACCTTCTTTTATTCTAAAAATACCACTAGCAGAGCTCACATCCCCGCCATAATTTACAACACTAAACTGTGAAGACACAGGGTTAACGACATGTGTAAATCTGTACTTGTCATTCTCATCTGGAGCATAATCAAGGTTTCTCCATCGGCAATCTACAGCGGAAACAATTCCGGAGGCTAGCTGTGCATAACGACTGCTTGAGGTATTATAATCGATAAACACCTCAGGGTCACCATTAGCGATTTTCCCTAGCTTAGTACTAGAGGCTGTCTGGTCTCTAACCAACACCACCGAGCAGACCTGATACGGGTCAGTGTACACCCCATTTTTAATATAGAAAAACTCTAGGGCTGTCTTTCCGAGAACAGTAGGTCTGTTTTTTCGAGGGACTACGGTAATGTTGTTTATTTTCATATTCTCATGTACGGTTATCTACCTTTGTATCTACTACTCTTGGACTCTTCTAATGCTTGATTTTTTAGCTCATTTTCCAATTGTAGAAGTTTTAGGTATTCATGCCTCTCATAAGAGGACATTTTCAGTACATCTGAGTAGGAAAATCTAACGTGCTTAATCAAAGCATAACTTTCCCGACCTAGAACCTCAGGGGAGCAGCGGGCTTCTAACTCGGCGAGAAAAAATTTGCGTTGATACTCACATTCGCCTGGTTTTCAGCGCCACAGGCATCGCACTTAAATACAGAATCTTGAACTATCCCATACGGGGGGCTAAAAATAGCAGTCCTAACCAATCCTACATCCCGTACAGTAGTCCCCTCAAGGAAAAGGGATATCACGTTTTGGTCTGTGATTCCTTCTACACTCACTACGTACCGAGGCAAGGAATTGATAATGTCTGTAAGTTGAGATATTCCCTCTTCGTCCCGAACTCTAATAACTTTAACAATAGCGGTTTTCTTAGAGTCTGGGAGGTAAATCTGGGTCATATCTGACATGCTACCTTCTAAGTAATTTACCGGCATAGAGGACAGCTGAAATTTAATACTGTTTTTATGAGAACATTTCTCACATTCGGCTTCTAAAGGATACTCTGAACCATATGACAGCTGTCGCAACTTAAACAACGCAAACAATTTATCTGGCAAAGTTAGTTCAGAGTAATCTGGACCTTCCAGGCAATCTTTTAAAATCTCATTTAAACCGTCTAAAGCTCTGTCTCCAGCAGCCAGCGATTGTATTTTCTTTTCGTCGGAAAACTTTAAAGGTCTTATACCTATGGTTTCTTTGCCATAGTTTGGATATGCTTTACCTAGTGAAGGAAGGTTGAAATCAACGTAATTATGGATTCCTTGAATATTTTCAAGAAGTGAGTTAACCTGGTCTGCAATATGGGTAGTTTCAGGTACGGACGAATCAGCTGGTGATGGAGGTTTGAGCTGGTCGACCTCATTACGCTCATTTTTTTCTTCGAAATCTTTAGCTAAATCGACGATACTCTTATTTTCTTTTTTAAACATAGTTCAATAGTTGTCACCGAAGACTATAATGACATTATATAATAGTAGAGCAATGAGAATAATTATAAATAATCTCGTTTCAATTTTAGAAACCTCGAACATTAAGTTGAAAAATATCTTAGAAAATAAATATAAAAAAAAGGTAGACGGGTATAAATTCGTATCTTCTTATAAGAAAGGGTTTTGGGACGGTAGTAAAAAATTCTTTGAAAAAAAGACAGGAAAATTTGGAACCGGTTTACTATCATATATTATAGAAGATTTAAGGATAGCTGGTTTAAAATATAAAATAGAAGACAATAGACCAGATATTACTTTAAATAATTATTCTTTATCTTCTTTAAAATATAGAGATTATCAAAAACTATTAATAGATAAAGCTTTAAAAGAAAAAGGGTGTATATTAAAAGCTCCTACAGGTTCAGGAAAAACTATTGTTTTAGCAGGATTATTAAAAGCTTTAGAGAATCATACTGGTTTAGTAATCTTTAATAAGAAACAATTAGTATATCAAACTTATGAATTCCTTAAATCTCATGGGTTTGATATTGGAATAGCATTTGGCGAAGGTGTAGACGTTAAACCTATCACGTTATGTACCATCCAGTCTATTGATAAAGTATTAGACACTCATCTAAAACATTCTGATTTTATTATTGTGGATGAGGTTCATGAATTTTCTAAAGGTAAGCTTTCCCTTAAAGCTATTAAATCATTTCCAAACGCCTCTTACCGTATAGGTATGACAGCTACAATACCTAAAGACCCAGTCGCAAAATTAAATTTAATATCTGCGTTAGGGAAGATAATTGAAGAAGTGGATGCAACTGAGCTGATTGATTTAGGATTTCTAACCAAACCGAAAATACACATATTGCCAGCTCCAAACGTAGCTTTGGAAAGCAGCGACTCGTACTTAGATGTTTATCGTAAGTGTATTACAGAGAATACTTTACGTAACGAATTAATTCGAAGTATCATTCAAACAATTCAACATAAACCGTCTAAAACTTTAATATTGGTAAAAGATTTAGACCATGCAAAAGCTCTTCAAGATATCATACCGGGGTCGCTAAAGTTAGAAGGTAAAGATGGGCTCTCAATAAGAGACGCAACAGTAAAAGACTTTGTATCTCAAGAAAAAGGAGTTTTGATAGCAACTACCATTTTTCAGACGGGTGTAGATATCCCAGAAATAACGCACTTGATTAATGCTAGGGGTTTAAAATCTGAGATTGCAACATTACAGGCTTTAGGTCGAGCATTAAGAACTCATTCCTCTAAACAAAAGGTATATATTTATGATTTTATGGATAAAGCTCCTTACTTAGAGAAACATTCAAAGGAACGTATAAAATCGTACAAATCCCTAAATTTTAAGGTGGATAACCATGCAGAAAAAAAAAGAAAAATACAAGATAAATAAGCTTACCGAATTTGATACTGTAGAGTTCAGAGGTGCCATTAGGGACTTAGAGAAAATACTAAAGGATAATACAATATCCGAAAGCTCGGTAAGCTCTTTGAATAGTATAATTACACAATTATCATTGGTACGGGATAACCATGTCAACTCTTTAATAAGCTGGCTAAAACAGGATTATATCCTAGAAGACGAAGATTAAGCTTCTTCTTTTTCTGGAGCTTCTGCTGGAGCTTCTTCACTGGCGACTAAGTCGTCAACAATTGATTGCGCTTGGGCAAGGTCTTGCTGAGCTGCTTCCAACTCGTCGTCTTTGTTGTTTTGCTCTATCTCAGCGGCTTCATCTTCTTCCTCGTCTTCAGACAGCGCTTGTCCTTTAGAGAAATCGATGTCTTGGAATATAGTTTCCAAATCAGAAACTAAATCTACCATCTCTTCATCGCTCATAGCAGCAGCTTCCGGAGCCGCAGAGTCAGGAGCTTCTTCTTCTTCTACACCTTCTTCAGGAGGAGCTTCAGCTACTTCAGTTTGTTCTTTCAGGTCTTTGCCTTCTTTTTCCTTTTCGCCTTTTTTCTTAGCTTTCTTTTCATCTGAGATTTTCTTATCTACTTTATCGACATCTCCATCACCATCCATGTCTTTGTCGGCTTCGCTATCATCGCCTTCTTTATCTTCATCTTTCTCTCCACCTTTTAATTTAGAGGCAACTTCTTTCGCTTTCTTCGCTACAGCCTTCAACTTTTTAGCGTCAACTTTGTCGTCTTCATCATCTTTGTCGTCTTCGTCCTTACCGTTACCTTTAACAAAATCTTTAACAGCCTCAGTTAAATTCACTGGCTTCATGAAATTTGACGCTTCGCTATCTGCAAACTCTATATTTGAAAATACTTCCTGTATAAAGTCTGAAATGTCTAGGACGGCTACTCCACTCTTATTTTTTATGTGAGAGCTAAACTCTTTAAGCATTTTTTGGCAAATACCTCCTTTCTCAACATGTTCAGAAAGAAGGTTAAAAAGAGCAGACTGAGATTCAGCAAGAGTTTTAAATGACGGGACCATTTTCAAGTTGTTAATATTGATTCCGTAATTTAGATTCAACATCTCAACAACAACTTCTTTTACTGGCTTCTTAGCTTCAAAAATCTTAGAAGTAAATTTCCTAATATCTTTCGTGGATACTGTTCCCGGGTTAATTACTTCGTATGTAGAAGCTAAAACCTCCTGAATTTCTCTCTTGCTTGCGATTGCAAAATACGGTATCTCCTCAACTACTTCCAAGATTTTCTCTCCAACCTTATCGTCATTTTCGTAAATGCACGAAGCAAGGTCTGATATTTTCTTGTTATTGTGCCAAGCATTTGCTAAACTTCCTTTTGCGTTAATTATTTCTTTTCGCATAAGCTCGTTTTCGCAAATCATTTGATACAGGTTAGAGCTTTGGTTGTTTGGTACCGATAACTCTTGTAGGTTTTCTATATCTTCTTTTGGAAGTTGGAATGCTTTTGAAATTGCATTGTTTAATTTGAGCGCATTCAAGATATCTATATCAAATTCTTCTACTGCGGTTACCTCTTCAATAAGTTTCTCTTTAATTTCTTTTAATTGGGAAAATTTCTCATTTTTAGCTTCAAACAAGTTTCTGTCCAGAGATTCTTTAGCTTTATGTACCAGGCTTCTATATTCGCTAATTTGGCTTCTAGCAGTAAATGCATTTATCAACTCATCAAAATTTGAATTTGCATCGTCATAGTTGTTTTCTTTTAAATTTCCTACAAAGTTTGATACTCTTTCAGAAGTATAAGAATCTACATATGAGTCGGAAAGAACTTCGTTTAACGCTTTTACATTTAAACCGGTGAACCTAAACCCTTGTGGGGTAACATCATAAGAACATTCTACTAGTTGGTCATTTTCAGAGACTAGTGATACTATTTGTTCTTTGCTATCAATATTTAATATTGCTAAGTTCTGTCTAGTTTTGCGACTTAAGTAATCAACTGCCTCGTTGATTTTAGTAAGTTGCCTATCTCTAGAGCCGAAAAATGAATTAAATTTGTTATGTAAATTTTCCATGGTATGAAGCTGGTATAGTATATACGGACTTTAGGCGCCGTTATTTTTATTTTTTTTTCGTAAGTGTTTTATTGAGGAGGTATTGGGGGTGCCGCTGCCGCTGGAGCTCCCGGAATTTCTCCTCCGGGAGGACCCTCACCTGGCACCATACCTTCCTCAGGAGGCATTCCTGGCATTAAACCTCCCCCACCCATCATTGGGGGAGCTTGAGCTTGTTGTTGAGCAGCCATTTCTTCTTCTTGCTTTTTAAGCTGCTCTTGTATTTCTTTAATTTCAGCATCCGAAAGGTTGAAATACGTTCTGTAGATGTAGTCATCAGAAAACAACATTAAGCCTTTAGCTGCCTGTACAATACGTAATCTCTGTTCGTCAGTTTCAAGTCTTCTTTTTAAGAACATGTCAGACGGTGGGTAGAGATTAATCTTGAAATTGTTGTACATTGTAGGAGGGAATCCCTTTAGTTGTAAATGTCTAGCAAATAGAATTTTAAGACCAGACTCAACGTCACGCTGTAAGCGCATAACGGTCTTTGAGAATTTAACGTCAAGTTGGCTGAGGTTAGCCTTACGCTCACCTGCCTGTTCTTTTTCTACGATAAAGTCTTTAGGTACTTTAAGTGCGGCTAGAAGCTTGTCTCTGAAATATTTAACATCATCTACATCCCCTAGGTTTTGTGCTCCGGGAAGTGTCTCTACTTTTGTACCTTGTCCGTTTCTTGTAGGGATGAAGAAATCCTCATCTGCTGAGAGAGGGTTATATCTTTCATCAATAGAACCTGTATCTGGATTCCAAAACTTTTCTTTCTTGAATTTCTGCTTGATACGCTCCATAAAGTTTTCAACCTTACTCTGAGGAATGGAACCCGTCTCAATATAAAAAGCCCTTCTTTCAGGAGCCCTCTGCAATCTGTAGATTAACATTGCATCCTCCATCATTTTTAAAGAGTTCCAGGCTTGTACAGCAGGAGCTAGCACAGGTTTTCCGTAAGGGTAATAATTGGCATCAGATGTATGCCGTCTAAAGTGAATTATTTGGTTTTTATCAAGAGTTATAATTCTTCCGTTATTTGTTCCTCCTCCCAAACCGACGCTGTCCATAGGTGGTCTGCCCGCAACATTGTCCCCGGGTCGTGGTATCTCTTGATAGAACTTTTTAAGGTATCCGTACGTGTCTTCTACTCTGTAGATGAAATTAGGATTTAGTATTTTTAACCGCTGAATGCCTGCTGAAGAGTTGTTTAGGTCTACAATATTTTCTACAAAGCAATCTCCGTACTTTGTTACGTTTCTAACTATATCCCAAATATGTGTTTCTAAATCGACCTTATCTATAAATTTCTCCAAGGCGTCTTTTACTATCTTATCTTCTGTATCAATTACAAATGGGGTGTTGTCTTCGTTCTTTAATGTGGAATCGTCTGAGTAAATATCCAGTGCAGCTCCGATTTCCGGATAATCATCCATAAGCTCATATTTTCTGTAGCGACCCCTTCTGCTGTGTTCTACCCTTGGTAGTTTTAAAAATCCTTTAGATACTCCGATTCCTTGACCTCCGGATTCTCCGGCGGACGGCATCAAATCTCCGCCTTTTGCATCTTGAGCATCACCAGTCAATGGTGGCTGCATTCTAGGTCTTCCCTTTTTACGGCGTCCAAAGACTTTACTAAAAAATGCAAAAAATCTACCATTGCCGAAAGAGTCCCCACCGAAGCGAGTTGCTTCTGGAAACTCGGTGTAATTCTCTTCTAGGAGATTGTTATCATCTTCATTTAGTCGCTCAGAACCCATTTCATATATTCCTTAAGTTTTTCTTTGGCATTAAGGTCTCTGTATTTAGACCTTGAAAGAGGGCTTGGTGTTGTTTTTGTTTCATCATTGTCATTTATTCTATCAATTGCGATAGGACTCTTTAAGAAAATTTGATTTATGCAATACATTCCTATTGCTAAACTCATTACCAAATCGTCGTTATATCCTTCGTCGGCTTCCATTTTTCCATTTTCCGTAATGATAAATGTTTGAAGCTCTTTTACGGTTCTACTCGAATTAATCTTGTATCTGGAAGTCCGTAGCCCTTCCTCTAGCACACTTAAAATAATATCTCTGTTTTTGGTGGTTACGAGTAGACCGATATCCCCCTTTTCATCGCACCACATATTTTCATATTCTAACTCATCCCAAAGCTCTTCGATAAGCGCTAGCCCTAATCCGTTTCTCTCGACGGACACGTATGCCGTGTTATATCGAGTAGCTTCATCATGTATTATTTTTGCAAAGGCTTTCAGGGAAATATTATTAGAGTAAAATTCTGCTACCTGTTCTCCGTTGTACATGTTAATGATATGGAATGCGGAGTAGTCCTTTTCCCGTCCAAATGACGCGTCCACCGCTACAACGTAAGTGTGGAATTGGTCTGCATCTGAAAATACCCTCATTCTATTGTTGTACTTGGAGTGGAACTCTTTATTTGTATTATCTGTCATTCTGCGGAGAGTGTCCGCATTTATAAACGTATCTCCTGTTCCTAAGAAATCGCATTCATATTCTTGGCTCCACATTCTGTCTCCAAGAGCAGGTCTCATTTCTTCTGCCCATTTCTCTGTATACTCTGGGTGCTCTCTCCAAAAGATATCAATTACGTTGAACGTATTCTCTCCTCGTTCTGCTCCTTTATAGATTTCATAATATAGGTTGGACATGCCATTTACTGTAGACAGAAGAACTGCGTTACCACCTGTGGATAGCGTTGGATACATCGCAGCCCAAAATTCAGCCATATCAGGAATGAAGGCAGCCTCATCAACAATAAGAAGCGATACAGATTCACCACGTCCAGCCCCAGCAGGTTGAGACCTTATACGGCTAGCGGTGTTAAGCACTAAGTTATGCTTGTTCTTTTCTCTAACTCCAGGTTTTAACCAAGAAGGAAGCTCGTCGTACATATCAACCACCCTTCCCAAAAAAGAAGTAGATTCCCGGTCACCAATAGAAACGACCATGACGTTTTTCTTTTCTTGGAAAATTATAAACCATAACGCATAAGCACACATAATGGTTGTAACCCCTGCCTGTCTAAACTTTTTAATAATATTGAATCTGTGTGAGTCTATCTCATTAACGATTCTCGTCTGAAAGTTGTACAGGTCGAATGGTACCTGACCCCTTAGGGGGTGGATAATTTTTATGTAGTTTTTAATAAAATGTACAGGGTCGTCAGCACATTTATTAAATTCTTCTAAAATTTCCTCTTTTGTCATGCGTTTTATTATAGTTCAGTTACTTTTATATAGTATGAAAAAATATGCATTTATACCATCTAGAGATGGGAAATCAGAGACTTTATCAGTTCTAAAAGAATTTCTAACCTCAGCTGGATATGATGTTAAAGTTTTAATTGGAAAATCTTCCATCTTTGAAGCATATGGAGGGGCTGTTAAAGAGTTTAATATATCAGCAAAAGACCGTATA
>CEQA01031916.1_pt1 | contig 13106 bp, 14 predicted proteins | sample 530501 | NCBI WGS metagenome assembly CEQA01 (sample SAMEA2620227, study PRJEB7988) | marine metagenome | isolation source: saline water (ENVO:00002010), including
AAACGCTCAAGACAAACAGCTTCTTCAATCAAGACAATTTCAAGTTGAAGAAATAGCTAGAATTTTTCGCGTTCCGTTATCTTTGATTGGTCATCTCGAGAAGTCGGCTAATTACAATTCAATTGAAGCTCTTTCAACTGACTTTGTTCGTTATACTCTTATGCCTTACTTAGTTCAATTAGAACAAGAAATGGAAATGAAATTATTTAGAGAAAACGAAATGGATTCTTATGAAATCAAGTTTAATACTAACGGATTGTTAAGAGGGGATTCAAGTGCTAGGGCTACTTATTATAGAGAGATGACACAAATCGGAGCGTTATCAATCAACGAAGTTAGACAAGCTGAGAAGTTAAATAAAATAGAAGACGGAGATAAACATTATTTCCCATTAAACTTTGCTCCAATTGGAGAAACAAATACTGAGGAAAGCAATGACTAATTTTCCAACTAAAGGAGAAGATAAAAAAATTAGTTTAAGGAATAGCAATTATCCTCAATTTGATTTTGACTTTGCGAATAATGTCAAAGAACAAACTCCAGAAATTTGGAAAGCTGGAGGAAATATAAGAGGAAATGAAGCTTTTAACTTATGGAAAAAAGCTAGAGCTGGAGAAGAAACTGAAGGTGTTTTAAAATGGATTAAGGAAAGAGAAGCTTGGGTGGCTAGACATTTTGAAGACGGAAAACAATTTAAAGGGGACAAAGAACCTAATTTGTCAAACATTGCTGGAGTAGTTGCTCAAATAAAATGGGGTGCAATTGGAACTTTAGGAGAACAAGGAATGAAAGATGTTATTCTTGAAATGACAAAAAAGCTAGAAGGAAAGAAGGAAGAAAAGCAATTGAATCCAACTATAACTAAAGCTTTAGAAAATAAAGTAAAAGAACACAACAAAGATGTTGAAGATTTAGATGTTGAATGGAATCCAAGAGTTACTCTTTCAACTTTAGTAGAAGTTATGGAAAGAGGAATTGGAGCTTTTAAAACTCAACCTCCAAAAAATAGACCAGTAAATAATGCTGAGCAATGGGGATATTCGCGAGTTAATTCATTTTTGTTTGCATTAAAAAAAGGAAGGTTTCAAGGCGGTAAACATGACACAGATTTACTTCCGAATAATCATCCAGTAAAAAAAGATATGGAAGAAAATAAAATTAAAATTATGGAAAAAGTAAAAAGAGAATTAATCGGTTCAATGATTACAGACGGAATCGAAATGCCTTTATTTACAACGAAAGAAGAAGCTGAAGAAATGGCTAAGGAAATGGGAGCTGAAGGAGAAAACCTTTCGCATGAACATACACTAAACGGAGAAGTTGTATTCATGCCTTTTGGTTCTCATGAAGAAATCATGGCTGTAATGAATAAAGAAGACGAAAACGATATGGAAGAAAACGAACATATCGAAGGACATGAAGAAGAAGAAGAAGAAAAGCCAATGGGATATCGTTCAAATCCTAATAAAGAAGTTAGAACATTTAACGTTCAAAACTTAGAGCTAAGAGAAGAAGGAGATTCTAACGTTGTTGTTGGTTACGCTAGTGTCTTCAATACTCTTTCTAATGACTTAGGAAACTTTAAAGAAATTATTTCTCCAGACGCTTTTGAAGGACGTTTAAATGATGATGTAAGATTCTTAATAAATCATGAGGGTTTGCCTTTAGCTAGAACAACAAATGACACTCTTAGACTTACAACTGATGAAACTGGTTTGAGATATGAAGCAAAAGTGGCGAACACTTCTTTAGGTCGAGACTTATTAGAGTTAATGAGAAACGGAACTATCAATCAAAGTTCATTCGCTTTCGTAGTTGATGACGATTCTTGGGAAGTAAAAGACGGAGTTAATATTAGAACTATTAACAAGGTTTCTAGACTCTATGACGTTTCAGCTGTAACGTACCCAGCTTATGAAGAAGCTTCTGTGGCTTTACGTTCAATGGACGAATGGAAAAAAGAAGAAGAAACTAAGGTTTTAAAAGAGAACCTTAAAAAAGAGAAGGAAGAAAGAGAGAGAGAGGATTTGGATTTAATCAAACGTAATTTAAGAGAGTTACGATTGTCAATCATAAACAAAAAGTAATTAATTAATAAACTGAATTTAAAATGAAAACATCAAAGTTTTATACTGAAGAAAGAAGTTCGGTTGTTGAAAAAATGGAAGCTATAATCGACACAGCGAAAGTTGAAGGTCGTGAGCTTACTGAAGGCGAAACAACTGAGTTTGATTCTTTAAACGAAAAAGCTAACTCTTTAGAGAGTATGGCTAAAAGAGCGGCTTCATTCGAGGCGTTACAAGCTTCAAAGGCTTCTAAGTCTAATGAAGTAACTGAGGAGAACACTCCTAAAGAAATGAGAGATTATTCTTTCCAAGACGCTATGAAGGCGGCTTATACTGGAAGAATAGAAGGACTTGTTAAAGAAATGGACCAAGAAGCGAGAAACGAAGCTCGTTATACTGGTCAATCATTCAAAGGTATTGCAATCCCTTCAAGCATTTTAACTAGAGCGGCTGTTGGTACTGGTGCTGGAAATTCAACTGACGTTATGCCTTGGACGGACCAATTAGAAGCTAACTTAGTTTTAGCTAGTGCTGGAGCTAATTTTTACTCAGGCGTTTCGAATATGAAGTTCCCAGTATTTAGTGCAATCAATTCTGGTTTCGTTCCTGAAGCTGGTTCTTCTTCAGACGCTCCAGCGGCTAATGGTACTGCTACAAGCGTAACTTTAAGCCCAAAGAAACTTATTTCTATTGTTAATGTTTCTGCTGAAGCTATGGTTCAAAACGCTGGTCTTGAAGCTGCTCTAAGACGCAATATGGCTCAAAGTGTTGCTTCTACTTTAGAACTAGCTTTATTAGGAGACGCTGATATAACTAACGCTCCAACTTCTATTTTCTTAGACGCTGCTTCTCAATCTGTTGCTGGTACTGCCCCAACTATTGCTGAGCTTTTGAATATGGAAGCTACTTTATTAGGAAATGGAGTTAATCTTCAAGGTGCTAGAATGGCTTGGTTATTAGATTCTGGAGCTTTATCTGAAGCTAAACAATTAGCTCAGGTGGATAATGTGTCTCCAGCTTATGATAATGCTGACAAGAGATTCTTAGGTTACTTTGCTTTCACTTCATCAAACGTAGGTGGAACTTCTGGTTCAGGTACTAACTATATGTTAGGAGACTTCTCGAAAGTACACATTGCTCAATTTGGAGGACTTGATATTTTAGTTGACCCTTATACTGACGGAGGATTCGGTCAAACTAGAATGATAATAACTTCTTTAGTTGACGGAGACGCTGTTCAAAATGATACTGCATTTGTAAAGATTGCAAATGCGTAATTTATTTATTTAATCGGAAGAGGGTTTCGGCTCTCTTCCTTTTTATTTTTTTAATATGATAACAAGTTCGGATTTAGGATTAAATATAACTACTGGTTACGGAAAACTATTTTTGAAAACAGCTCCTTCAACAACTCCAGTTTCTTTAGCTGAAGCTAAGACACATTTAAGAGTTACTGGAAGTGATGATGACACTTATATTACAACGTTAATAGATGTAGCAACTCAGACAGCTGAAGAGTTTTTGAATCTGAAGTTAATGTCTCAAACTTGGGTTTTATATTTAGATGAGTTTCCAGATTATTTTGATTTGTTAATAGGAACGCTAAAAACAGCTTCAATTGGAGGAATTAAATATTATAATGATAGTAACGTCCTTACAACTTTAGCTGATTCTAATTATTTTATTGACGAATTTCATAGACCAGCTAGAGTTTATTTTGCTGATGACGCCACTATTCCAGACACTTTTGACAGACCGAATGCGGTTGCTGTTGAGTTCACTTTAGGTTTTTCAACTGCGTCAAACGTCCCAGCTCCAATAAGACAAGCTATTCTTTTAATGATTGGAACTTATTATGAAATAAGACAGAATGTAGTTACTGGAACAATTGCAACTCATATTCCTCAAACATCTGAATTTTTATTAAGACAATATAGAATCCAACAATAATGCTAATAGGAAAGCTTGACAGATATGTTAATATAATTCAAGGAACATTTTCTCAGAATGGTTATGGAGAAAACATAAGAAGTACCTCGACACTAGCTTCGGTTTGGGCTAGATTTGAATTTCAAAGAGGAGACGCTGGTTTTGAAGCTGACACTTTTATTGGAACAGCTAAAGCTCGAGTTACAATTCGTTATCGTTCAGACTTGCAAATTTCCCCAAAACATTATATTTCTTATGATAGTAAAGAATGGTTCATTCGTTCTATACAAGAGATAGGAAGGAAAGAAGGATTATTATTAGAAGTAGAAGAAAAAACAACGGACTAAGATATGGCTAGACAATTAATGGGAAGTGGTGGTCATAGACCAATAATAGAGATAGATAAAAAAGAACTATCTAATTTAATTAATGATTTAGAAAGATTATTGCCCCCTAAAAGAGGAACTAAAACAATAGTTCGACAAGCTATGCGAAAAGCAATGAAACCTATGTTATCTAAATTAAAAGAGTTAGTTCCTAAAGACACAGGTCAGTTAAGAAAATCTTTAGCTTTAATAAATGGAAAAGGGAGAAGAGATAGTTTTCCCTCAGTTTATGTAGGACCTAGAGTTAAGGGTGCTTATGCTGATATGCAAAAATCAGGGTTTTATATGTACTTTTTAGAATATGGAACAGCAACTATCGCCCCTAATAGATACTTTAAACGAGCAAAAGATTCAACGGAAAATAAAGTTTATGGAAGTATAATTCCAAGTTTAAGAAGTATAATTGATAAAAGATTTAAGAAAAAAGGTTTAAAATAATGGCTGTAAACGGAGTAGGAAAAGCAATATATAATATTTTAAGTAATGATTCAAGCATTACTGACTTAGTTGGAACTAGAATTTTTCCTCAAAAGATTGAGTACAATTCTACAATTCCAGCAATAACTTATTTTATTACTAGCACAACTCCAACAAATACAAAGAACGGAGTTTCTTCTTATGATTATACAGACGTTCAAATCACAGCTTTTGGTTCAACTTACGACCAAGCTTCTAATTTAGCTCGATTAATAAGAACAGCTTTGGACTATGTTAGTGGAACTTATGCTGGAATAGTAGTAGATAAAATATTTTTTGAAGACGCAAATGATATATATGACGATAATTTTGGAGAAAAGGGAATCCATTATGTGGCTATGGATTTTCAATTTAATATAAAAAGATAAAACAATGCACAAATTAACAATGAAAAAAGACGTTACTTTTAGAGATATTGAATATCTTAAAGGGGAAACTTACGAAGTGTCTGGAAAGATAAGAAGAGTATTCTTAAAATTAGACGCAATAGAAACAAAGAAAACAACGAAAAAGAAATCAAAGTCCGTAAAAGACTTAGATACTAGTATTTAATTTAAAATTATAAAACAATGGCAATTTTTAATGGAACGGACTTAATATTAAAAGTAAGTCCTTCGGCTGGTGGTACTGACGCGAAATTAATGCATTCTCAGTCTGTTAGCTTAGACGTGTCAATGGACACAATAGATATTACAACAAAAGATTCATCTGGAAGACAAGAGCTTTTAGCTGGTTTAACTTCATTCTCTTTAAGCTCAGACGGCTTAATGGACTTCAATCCTACAACTGCGGCTAATACGGAGTTTGATGAATTATTTGTTCAAGGTTATACAAATAGAACAGCTGTTACTTTTACATTTACTTTAGCTTCAACGTCTTCTGGAGATTACACATTTTCAGGAAGTGGAATTATAACAGCTCTTTCAGTTTCTGGTGGTGTGGAAGACGCTCCTACTTATTCAGTAAGTATTCAAGGAAGCGGTGCTTTAACTAAGAATGATATTTAATAACAATATTTCGTTGGTGGGGTTGGTCTTCGGACCGCTCCACTAATGAACTTAAAACTAACGAAATTATGTTTGAGGTAGTAATACTTAATAAAAAAGATTATCCAATTAGATTTGGAATGAACGCTCTTAGAATTTATTGTAAACAAACGAATCGAAGCTTAAATGATTTGCAAAAACTAGGTCAAGATATGAGCTTAGATGACGCTGTTCAGCTTATGTTTGCTGGACTTAGAGACGGCTCAAGGGTTGCTGGAAAAGAATTCACTTTAACAATTGATGACTTAACAGACATTTTAGACGAAGACTTTGAAGCTTTACAAAAATGTTTAAATGTGTTTAGTGAACAATTCTCAGCTAAATTTAATTCTGAGGGAAACGCAAAGAGGGAGAAAAAAACTCCCAAGAAAAACAAATAGACTGGGACGATTTAGAAGCTATTGCTTATGGCTTTGGAATCTTACCAAAAGAATTTTGGGACTTAACATTCCACGAATTCTTTTTATTGCAAAGGGGACGAAATGAGATTTTTCAAATGAAAGAAAGATTTGAATGGGAAAGGACAAGGTGGCTTTGTGCTGTATTATTACAGCCGCATAGAAAGAAAGGAACGTCAATAAAACCGACTGACCTTATTAAATTTGAATGGGAAAAGAAAGACAAAAAAACTAATTTGAAAGAAAGAAAATTGAGGGGCGAATATGCTAAAAAGAAATACGAAGCAATAGAAAAAAACAAAAAAATAAAAGATTAAAAATGTTAAAAAATCCTTATCTAGTAAATTACATCTATTTAAAGAACTGAAAGTTTTTAGGTATATATATTAGAAAAGGGTGTTATTGCCTTAAACACGCTAAAAAAGGCAAAATAAAGGAAGTTAAAAAACACTAAAAAAGAGTAAAAAATGGCTGGAAAAAGACTCTCCGTTGGACTATTTTTAGACGATAAACAATTTCAAACTGGATTGAAGAGAGCTTCAAATTCAATGAAAAGATTTGGAAAACAAATGGCTCAAACTGGAGCTTCTTTGTCCACTAAATTAACTCTTCCAATTGGGGCGGCGGCTGTGGCTTCTGTTAAAATGGCTTCAGACTTTGAAGAATCATTGAATAAAACTCGAGTTGCTTTTGGAGAATCAAGTACGGAAGTTGAAGCATTTGCTAAAACTACATTAAAGAACTTTGGACTAGCTGAAGGCTCAGCTTTAGATATGGCTTCAATGTTTGGAGATATGGCTACTTCTATGGGGCTTACTCAACAACAAGCTGGAGGAATGGCTACTTCTTTAGTAGGACTAGCTGGAGACTTAGCTTCATTTAAGAATATTGGAATAGAACAAGCACAAACGGCTTTAGCTGGAATATTTACTGGAGAAACTGAATCTCTTAAAAAGCTAGGTATTGTAATGACTGAAGCTAATCTCAAACAATTTGGCTATAATAAAAATATGAGCCAAGCTGAAAAGATTGGAATAAGATATAAGGCTATAATTGAAGCAACTAAAAACGCTCAAGGAGATTACTTGAGAACATCTGACGGAGTTGCTAACAGCACCAGAACTTTAACTGAATCGGTCAAAGAACTAGCGACAGATTTTGGAACTTTACTTCTTCCAGTTGCTTCTAAAGTTATTGCTAAAGGACAACAATTAGTTGATTTTTTTAGAAATTTAAGCACCGAACAAAAAGAAACTATCATTCAAGTTGCTGGAGTTGTTGCTGTTGTAGGTCCTACTTTAGTAGTTTTTGGAAAATTAGTAACAATTTTAGGAACGGCAACTAAGGCTTTAAGAGCTTTTAATTTAATGATGGCGGCTAATCCAGCTGTTTTAATTGCTACTGCAATAGCTGGTGTGGTTGCGGCTATTGTGTTTTTTGCAACTTCTTCTAGTGAAACTGCAATAAAAGTTAGAAATGCTTTTCGTAAAATGGCGAATGGAGTTCTTAATGCTCTTAATTTAATGATTGAAGGACTTAACTTTTTTAGGGACGAACAAAATAAAATTAAACCAATTGAACCTTTTAAGTTAGAAGAACCATTAAAAGAAACTGCGAATGCGGCTGAAGAAGCTACTAAGGCTGTTAAAGATTTACAGAATACAACTAACAACTTTAAACCTTTCCAGCCTTTAAAATTAAGCGAAGACCAGAAAGGAACTGGAAGAAAGACTGAAGCGAGAGAAATTACTTTAATGCCTAAAATAGACCCAAAAGCTATCGAGCCAATAAAAGCTACAACAGACGTAATTACAGAAAATTTCTATAATGCAACTGAAGCCGCAGAAGATTTAAAAAATAAAATGGAAGAAACAGCTAATGTGGCTGGAAGTGCTTTTATGTCTATGGCTGACAACTCGGAAGCTTCACTTGGGGAAATGGCGGCTGGGGCGGCAAATGCGGCTAGGGAAATAATTAAGATTGAAGCGGCAAAGGCTGTGGCTGGTTTTGCGTCTTCTATTTTTGTTAGTGTTCCTTTCCCAATTAACTTAATGTTAGCGGCGGCGGCTGGAGCGGTAGCTGGTAGTTTATTCGCAAAAATTATTCCTCCATTTGCTGAAGGAGGTTTAGTTTCTGGAGCTACTTTGGGAATGGTTGGAGAAGGTCGAGGAACGTCAATGGTTAATCCAGAAGTTATTGCACCGCTAGACAAACTTCAAGGAATGTTAAATCAAGGTGGCTCAACGGAAGTTTTTGGAAGAATAAGCGGTTCGGATATATTGCTTTCAAGCGATAGAGCTAGAGGAAATAGAAAAAGAACGAGAGGAAACTAATGGGATATTTTATAAGAAATACAGCTGAATTCCAAAATGAACTTGGAAGACATTACAAAGTAATTATATTTGACAACACTTTATCTGGAGATTCTTCGGACACATTTACTTTAAGCAAAAGAGGATTCGACCTCACTTATGAAACTGAGGACCGCACTAGGTTTACTGGTTTGATTCCTAGCAACGTTGAGTTCGATATAGTTACAACAAGCGTTGCTGATGAAACTTTGGCTTCAGACATTAAAGGAGCGGCTTTTGGAAGGTTCTTAATTAGAATAGATAAGTCAGACGACGGCGGTTCAACATACGCTCGTTGGTGGTGTGGAAATATACTTTCAGACGTTTCTTCAAATCCAGACTTATCATTTCAACAGCACCCAAGTTTTACATTTACAGCAACTGACGGACTGGCTGAGCTGGTAGATGTTAGGCTCGATGACAATACAACTTATGCTTCTATTAATACCTTAACTCCTTTTGTTGATGTAATTATTTCTAGTTTAAAAAATGATTTAGATAGTTCAGTTTTTTGGAATGCTACTGGGACTGGACATAGATTCCTCAGAACAATGGTAAATTGGTACACGGACAATATGCCGACTCCAGCTTCTAACATAGACCCACTTAGACAATCTGGTAGCATATTTAGAGCTTTTAGAGAAGTTGAAAACGGAACTGAAGTAACTATCAGTTCTTATGACGCTTTAGACAGAATATGTAAAGCTTGGGGGGCTAGATTGTTCTTAGCTGACGGACGTTGGAACTTCACTCAGAATAACGCTTATACTCAAATGGCTTCTGGTGGCGGTCAATGGAGAAGGGACTACTACAAACAAGACAATGACGTCATTGCTTCCGATTCAACAGATTACAGATACTCAGTCAGTAATGTTTTAACTGGTGGTTCTTTTGACGCTTTGCCCCCAGTTCAAAGTGTGGTTGTTCCTTATAACTTCCTTTTTGATTTGGACTTTATTTCAATTCCTTACGTTCTTTGGAATACTTGGATAAAAGGAGAAGTTCCCGATTTCGGTTCTCCAAGTGCTACTCAACATAAAACAATTGCAACGGCTTTAGAAAGAGATATGGGAAGTATTTCAGCGGCTACGAATGCACGTATTGAATGGAATTTAAAATTTAGACCTAAATTTTTTGGAAATCCTTCAACTTCTTTAGTTGAACAATGGTCTCCACATAATAGCTCATATAATTATTTAGCTTGTTTCGTCAATGCTTATTTAAAGCTTGTTGGAGATTCTGGAAAACATTATTATTTAGGAATGTCTGGTTCAGCTTCATTTTTAACTTATACTCAAAATAATTCAATTGGCAATTATGAATGGATTGAGTCAGGAACTACTGCAAGTCCTTCAGTACCTAATCAAATGAATTATAATCTTAAAAGAATCTCACTAGGTAGTTTTGGATATTATAAAGTAAACAGCATTTTACCTTCTGGGAATAACGTTACTGAAATAAGTGGAACTTCAGTTGCTGGGCTTGGTGGTTCTGGTGGTTCGGCTTTAGACGCTATTCCAGAAGACGGAACACTTTTTTTAGTTGCTTACGCTCAATTTAAATGGATGTTAGCCTATAATGCTCCAGCTAGTACTGGAATAGATGTAAGTGGAACAATGCTTCCAAGTGGAACTTCTTCAGCTGGAACTAATACTGGAATAGACGGACTTGCTGTTGCACTTCCAGTTATAAACGACCAAACTGAATTCTTTAGGTATGTAGTGGACGGTTCTGGAACTAGTATTAATGAATTTACTTCGACTCAAGGAACAACAGTTTCAAACACTATTTTAAAAACTGAAGAAGTATTTTTTGGAACTGGTCCAACGGCTTTAAGTAATACTAAAGTAATAGTTATCACTAACGTTTCTGGTGGTGTTTTAACTCCCATAACTTTTGATGACGGAACAACAGCGACTTGGCAAGTTTATCATCAATCAACTGGAGACGGAGTTACTGGAAGACTTTCTAAAATATTAGGAAAAGAAATTTTGGCTGGAAGAAAAACTCCTTGCGATATTTTTAACGGAACAATAAGAGACAAAGATTATGAGTACTTTAATGCACCAACAAACATAAGTGGCTCTAAAGTTTTTGTCCCTCAACAAATGACATTCAATGCTGAAGCTGGAGTTTGGTCTGGACAATGGATTGAAGCTTCGGTTGACATAACAGCTCAAGCTTATTCAACAAGCCAGATACCAAACACAACGCCCCCAACTTCAAGTCCTTCAATTTATTAATATGAGAGTAGAAACCTTTGAACAATTCGCACAATTAAGAAGCTTAACAGCTACTACGACATTTACGGAAGCTGGAACTTTAACAAGCTTAGCGACAGTAAACACTAATAAAGTAGTTGCTAAAAGTGGAGATTCAGTTTATTTATGGATTAAACAATCTCAAGTTTCTTATGAATTGACTTTAACTTCAGATTTAGGAAACGCTGACAGAATTACATTTTCTAGTATTGCTATTGATTTTAACATTCCAGCTGGGAGTCTGATATTATTTGATTATGCTAATTATCATGAAAAACTAAATAATAAAAAGTTTTATTTCCAGCAATCATTATATCTAACAGCTGGGACTAACGGAAATGATTATCTTTCAGCGTTTGGAACTAGTTCCTTTACAGTAAATTCAGCGGTTACTTTAGCTGATGGAAACACTAAGCCAAACAGATGGGCTTCTCAGTTTCCTATTTATGTAGCGACTGAGGATTGCACCTTAACAAAAATAAAAGGACTTAGTTCTTCGGACGCTGGGACTGGGGATGACGCTGTCATTTCAATTTGGAAAATGTCTCCTAATATTGGAGGGACATCTAACTTAACTATTAACTTGATAAAAGCCTTTACTTTAACCAGCCAAAATAATCAAAATCATTTATTTGATTTAGAAGACACTCCTAGTGCGAATCAAGACTTAACGGAAGGACAAGCTATCTTTGTAAGTATAAGACGAACTGGAGCTTTAAACAGCGGTGTTGAATGGTATGCCGATATAGGTTTTGAAGTAACTTCTTTTAGATAATGAAAAAACTATTAACAATAATATTTATTTTTATTTCTGTTCAATGTTTTGGACAATTAGATGACTTGTTTAAATACTCAACAATTTACACTTCAGCTTCTTTAAATAATTCTTTATTTACTCAAGGAATCTGGCAAATGACTCCAGAAGGACAGCTGGTTGATGTAACTAGGGACAATCCTTATGACTTTTCTATTAATGTAGGAATAAGAAAACTAGCTCGATTTGAGTATCAAAAAAAGAAGGGAGACTTCTATACTGGAGAAGAAAGAGAATATTCCGATAAATCAAATATCGGTGCTGTAAATGGTTTAGAATATAAGTTTCAAATAAACACTAGAAGACAGCAAGGAAGGGAGTTTGAAAATCGTCATTTTATGGTTAGATATTTAGGAGACTATTATACAATAAAAGCCGAACAATTATTCAATGGACTTGCTGATATTAAGCTACAAAACATAGATACTAGACTTAGACTAAAGATAGGAAATAAAATAAACATAACAGCTGGTGTCATGAATGCTTGGAGACCTTTGGGATATGAATACAACGCTATTGCGGCTTATCAAGAAACTGGTAATGCTTGGTATCAATTAGCTTATGACTATGGATTCGAGGACCAATATTATTTTATTGACGGAAACCAGAATGGAGTTGATGACTGGTTCGACTGGTATGACTGGACTTGGACCAATCCAGACGGAGAAGTTATTGCTCAGACTGATTATGAATTTTATAAATATCATTTTGGGAAAGTTGTTAGAGAATACACTTTGGACATTCAAGATAGTCTTGGAATGGTTAGAGAGTTGAACGTTGCTTTAGGGGCTTCTTTTTACCATTATGGAGAAAGATTCTGGATTCATGCTTTTGGAGACGTCTTCCCTAAAAGGTGGCTTGAAGAAATAGACGAAGAAGTTCTTAGATTTATTGAACTAGATAACGAAAGAATTGACTATTCTTTGGGATTTATTCTGGGTTCGAAACTAGGTAAAATGAAAAGGTTTGGATTATTTATTGAAGGAGATTATAACAAAATGTTCGGAAAAGAGTTTTTTCATTTAACTGGAGGATTAAATTATTTGATTTATTAACAATTGATTATTAATAACTATGAAAACAATATGTAAAATTATTACGTTTTTAACGTTAGGTTTAGTGTGTTTTAACAAATGCGACAAAAATTGTAAAAAATAATGGCTACGGAAATAAACAAGGACACTAAATTAAAATTAAGTTTAGAAACCATAATTAGTTTAGGTTTTGCGTTGGTTAGTATTACAGCTGTTTACTTTACATTAAAAGGAGAAATTGCTACTGCAATGGAGTTTCCAAAACAAGACGTTACAAGAACTGAGTTTGACCTTAGAATTGAAGCTATTGGAAATCAAGTTATGTATAATGGCGAACAATTAGA
>CEQA01019435.1_pt1 | contig 13079 bp, 10 predicted proteins | sample 530501 | NCBI WGS metagenome assembly CEQA01 (sample SAMEA2620227, study PRJEB7988) | marine metagenome | isolation source: saline water (ENVO:00002010), including
GTAAAAAGAAGAAAAAAATAGGCGGTTACACTCCTCACGGAAGAAGGAGTCATCCCAAAACTAAAGGCGCTGGCGATGGAAGTTCTGCTCCTACATTAGAATCTGCTGCTATAAGTGCTTCAGATGCGATTATCAAAAAAGGTGGAAAAGGGAAGTACAATGTTAGGAAGTTAGTAAAAGACATTGATGATTCTCATAAAGGCAAAAACTATGCTAAACCTTATGGTAAAAATATAAAGAAGAAAAAGAAGAAGAAGAAAGAAATGCGCTTCGGTGGTAAATATCCGGGGATGGGTAGTTAATGCCTAGGAAAAAAGTAGTTAAAGCTGCATACGGTGGGAAGCTAAAAGGGGCTTCCCACGAGAGAGGTGGTATTAAAGTCCACGGTGCTAACGTAGAGCTTGAAGGTGGTGAATTTATAGTAAATAAAGAATCTGCAAAGAAATTTGAGAAGGAATTAGTTGCTATAAATAACGACCCTTCTTCTGTTAAAAAGTTAAAGCCGCTTGACAAGGTTCAAATGGCTAGACGTGGTGGTAAAAACACCGCTTATAACCCTAAAACTAAGAAGAAAAAGAAGGTAAAACACGAAGCCACAGCATATAGAAGAGGTGGTAAATTTTCAAAAAAATTCCCGGGAATGTGTGAATAATGGCAGATATAAAAAATATAAGGTCAGCGCAAAGACGAAGTGATGGGTATAAACCCAATTCAGCGTCTGGTATGCAGGATTTAAATGTATTAAGTGAGCTAACAGAGGTGTATCAATTCCTTGAATATGGAAATAGATGGGATATGGAGCATTTTGAGCAGGCTATGGATTACTATGTAGGTAAACAATGGACTGATGATGAGATGGATATGCTCCAGAACGAAGGTAGACCTCCTTTATCGCTCAATTTAATCTTTGGTAAGGTTAATACCGTAGCAGGGTTAGAACAGCAGATTAGAAGCGGTTTTAAAGCCACTCCTATAGGTGCTGAAGATGATGAACTTGCAATGTTAGCAACTGCCTTATTAAAATGGGAAGATAGAAACAAGCAGCTCCAAAAAGTATTCTCAAGAGCATTTAAAACTGCAATACAGTGTGGAAGAGCTTGGATTGATGTAAGTGTAGCGCCTATTATGGGTGAGGTTACAATGTCAAACAGGGTTAGGAATGAATCTGTATTTAATGTGTATAAAGACCCTGACAGTAGAGAGCTTGATATGTCTGACGCGACATACTTATCAAGACAAAAATGGTTATCTATACCTCAATTAAAGAGACTATATCCTGACGTATTTATGAATAAGAATGTTCAAGAAATAGGTGCAATGCTAAATTTTGAAAGAGATGCTAGGTATCCTAGAAGAGTGACTGAGATGGAATATGATTACTCTGTTAATCCTAATATTCACGATTGGTCAAGTTATGTAGATAATAATAAGAAACGCGCGCGCGTAATAGAGTTATATGAGAAAAAAGTTGAATGGCAGTGGTATGTAATATCAGCTGAAGGACAGCGTTTTGCTGCGAAGAACAAACAGCACGCGTTAGAAAAAACAAAAGAATTAAATAAGTTAGCACAGCAAACAGGTATGAATGAGTTGTTTGCTCCTGCTAAAGTTCCTGAAGACAAGATAGAAATGAGTGTATTCTCAGGGAATTTAATTATAAGGAAGAAAGTTCCTCTTCCTTTTAGGCATAATAAGTTCCCTATAGTACCTGTAACTGCATATATGGAAGATACAGGTGGTAGGATTGAAACTTTTGGAATAGTTAAGAATTTAATTGACCCTCAAGATGAGAAAAACAAGAGGCATAGTCAATTCACAGATATATTAAATCGTGCTCCGAAGGGTGGTGGATTCTTTCAACAGTCAGCTATAGATGCTGAACAGTTAAAGGCGCTATCTACTCCGGGTTCGTGGGTTGGTGTAAGAGGAAGTATTAAAGATAAAATAATTCCTTCTACACATAATTATCTCGGTATTCTTAACCATTATCAATGGTTAGAGCAAAGTGCAGGAATTGATACAAAAGAAATCTCAGGTATCAATGACAGTTTAATTGGTATTCCTACCAATTCAAGAGAGAGTGGCGTTGCTGCGCAAACTAGAATACAACAGGGATTGACTTCCCTTCAGGAGCTTTTTGACCACTTAAATACAGCTAAGAAAATGGTGGTTGAACAGGTTATGTCGAACATACAGCAGTTCTACGACATACCTAAGATTCAGAAGGTTGTTGGTATTATTAGCAGGGATAATCCTGATTTTGGTATTAGCAGAGCTCCTGAATTATTAAATAAATTTTATGATTTAAAATACGATGTTATTATAGATGAGGGTGAAAATTCTCCTACAGCGCGTATAGCTTCGGTGCAATCTGCTAAAGAGCTATTACAATACGCTCAGGCGATGCCACCATCAGCTGTAATGACTATCGTAAAAGCAGTTGTCGATATGTCTGACTTCCCCGGCAAAGCACAAATGATACAGCAGTTAACAGCTGCTGCTGAAGGTGTGCAAGTGCAGGAGATAATGAAACAAGTGGACGCTGCTACTGGTCAGGGTGAAAACAAACCAAGTTAGGAGAACAAATGTCAGAAGAGACAACAAACGAAAATATGACCGTAGAGGTCGAGGATGATGTCGTAGACCTAAATGAAGATAAGAATAGTGAGACAGTAGATGGCTATTCTCATCTTACAGAGGAGGACTTAAATCCAGATTATGAAGAACCTGAAACAAAAGAAACTGAAACAGTTGAAACAAAAGAAGAGGCGCAGCCCGTTGAGGACGCTGAACCTGATGTTAGCACTGAATCAGATAGTTCTGAAGTTGAAGAAGAGTCTCAGGAACCTGAGAAACTATACAATATTAACGGTGCTAATTACACGGCTGATGATATTGCTAGGATGGCTAATGATTATGGAAATCTATCATCATTCTCCGGTAAGCAAGCTGAGAAGATAGGTGGTTATAAAGAGAGAATTAAAATTCTTGAGGAGCAAATAGATGCTTCCAATGCTACTACTTCTAATGATGAGCCTGCCGAGCCTACTAGCTATGATATTTTTTCTGAAGAAGGGATTTCTAAGTTGGCGAATGATATCGCGGACAAAAAAGTCAAAGCCTTCCAAGAAGAAATAGCTCAGAACGCTGCTAAAGAGCGGTATGCTAACGATGTTAGCACAGCTCAGGAGCAGTTTATGAAGAAACACAGTCAATATAAAACCGAAGAAGATATTGTAGGTCTTATCGATAAAGGTTCAGAAATGGGACTAACTATAGCTGATTTAGGGTCACAGGAAAAGATATATAATTATCTTGAGCACGTTCACGCTGCTTCGACTGGAGACTTTAGTCACTTTAGTAAAGACAAAGGTGGAGCTGAAAAGCCAAAAGCCAAAGTAAAAAAAGACGTTAACAAAACTGTTGAGAAGGTGATGGAATCTAATGTCGTTGAGGGAAGCCTCAGTGATGTTAATGCAGAGGGTGGAGATGATGCTAACGACTATGATAAAATGAGCTTTGATGATTGGGAAAAGTTACCACAGTCTAAAAGAAATGAATTACTTGGAATAAGTTAAGGAGAATTAATTATGGCAAACGTAAGTAATTTAGCAGGTGATGGGATTAACCCACAAGCGGACTCTATAGGTCTTGTTGATGGAGCGGAAAGACCCGCTTTTAATCAAATGGTTATTAAGTTCGACTTGAATGACATCCCTTTAGCTGCTAATACATACATATTAGGCAAACTACCTGTTGGAGCTGCTATTACTAGAGCTATTTTAGTAGTTGATACTGCATTTAGTCACGCGTTAGATATTGGTATATCTGATGTAAATGGTGCAGAGGCGGCAGGAGCCGGTACAGATGGAAATCTAGATGTTTTATTGGATGGTTCCCAGCAAGCAAACACAGCTAAAGGAGTTTATTTGGCTGGTGGAGAAAAAGCATCAGGTAAGATGTGTGGATTATTAACATCGTCAACGTATGTGTCTATGTTAGGACATTTATGCGAAACTGATAGTTATATAGTCGCTTCCCCTGCTACCAACCTAACGACTGGTGCTGGAACTTTGGTAGTTGAATATATCAAAACATTATAATAACGCCAAAAATAGGAGAATATAAAAATGGCAAACGTACAATGGAATAGTGGTCTACAGGTAAGTAGATGGGCTAAAGAACTGTTTACAGCTGCTAAAAAAGACACTTATATTAGTCGATTTTTTGGTGGAAGTAATGCGGGGATTCAAGTATTAACAGACCTTAAAGCTGCAAGAGGTAAAGATGTAACAGTTGGATTGAAAATGAAAATATCAGGTAGTGGAATCACAGGTGATAACACTTTGGCTGGTAACGAAGTTGCAATCGATAGTTACACACAAACAATAACTCTTGACCAGTTAAGACAAGGTGTAATTTCAACAGGTAAAATGCACGATAAAAAACATCTTATCGACTTTCGTAAAGAAGCATTGGACTCACTTAAAGTGTGGTTCGCTGAAACTATGGAAAAAGATATGATTGATACTTTATCAGGCGTTGCATCTAATAATAGTAATGTAGCTACGTATACATTTGGAACAGATTGTACATATACTATCTGGAATGATAATGGTACTGTAAAAACTACTACGAATTCTGGTTTAGATGCGAATGATGTAGTAACAACTGATTTAATCAGTCACGCTTGCGCTAGAGCTAAACTGTTAGACCCTAAGTTTAGACCAATTAGAGTTGGTGGAAAGGATTTTTACTTATTGTTAGTACATCCTGAAACTGCTCACGAATTAAAAAATAATTCAGATTGGCAAGCAGCTCAGCAATATGCTATGCCTAGAGGTGGTGATAATCCATTATTCACAGGCGCATTAGGTATGTGGGATGGTGTTGTAATTCACGAACACGACCAAATACAGAAATGTACTATTAATGGTCAAAATGCTAACCGTAACCTATTCTTAGGTGCTCAAGCTGGTATCGTTGCCTTTGGTGGCGACCACAACTGGCACGAAGAATCAGTTGACCGTGGCAATAAGCTAAGTATCTCAGCTTCTATTATCTACGAAATGTCTAAAGCTAAATTTAACAGCAAAGACTTCGGAATTATGGAAGTTGTTACAGCTACAACTAGCTTAACTTAATAGTTAGCAGTTAAACTTGTTAGCAGGGGGAAACCCCTGCTAACTTTAAAATTTAAAATATTTTGTAAAAAAACTTAAAAAAATAAGGTATTATGGCTACATTAGCAGATTTAGAAAACCAAGTAAGAAGAAGAATGTCACTAGAGTCGGGGAGCCATACTATTTTATGTGGCGCGAATAACCCTACTGATGGCGACACTATTGTCGTAGATGATATTACATTCACAGTACATACTTCAGCTCAAGCAAGTAAGGCTAGTATAACATTGCACACTACTGAGGCAACCCAAGCTACAAATATAGGTACGGCATTTACTAATGTTTTGGGTGATAGGTATACAAATAGTGTAGATACTGCAACCGTAACTTTAACAGGAGCTAGAATGGTTAGCGCTACAACTGCAAATGCTGATGTGTTTACAATAACAACAGCATCTACTGAGGATGAACCACCTAGAACATCAGATATAGACCAGTGGTTAGTAGACGCTCAGAATGATTTAATGTTAAAACTTCCTTTAGATGCTCTAATATCTGAGACAGCAGGTGCTGATAACACAAGTTTACTTAGAAGCGTAGATATAACTTTGGCTTCTGCTCAGAATTATGTACCTTTAACTGAGGCTGAAATAGTGGCTGTAGGAAATGTATTTAGAATTATTGACTTTGAATTTAAAGCAGATAGTGATGTATTGGCATCAGATGAAAGAGAACACGCTACTAGAGTTCCTTATGAATTATTACAAAAAATAATTAGAGGTGACCATCCGTTTTATAAAACAAATACAGCTAGAACTCCTATGGGAACAAAGTGGTATGCTGTATATGATAATAGAATTTATACAAATTGCAATATAGAGACTTCAGCAGGAGATGCTAGGTTGTTATTTGTTAAGTATCCAACAGAAACAAGGACAGCAGAGTGTGATATGCCTGAGTTTTTACAACCTTTAATGGTTATGTATGCTTCTGCTAACGGATATGAATCTTTAGGAGATGCCGAGATGTCTGCAAAATTAAAACAAGAATATTTAGCTGAAATACAAAACATAACACAAAGATTTTCAGCTCCGGGAAATAAAGTTAAACAGGAGGTTGCATTATGACCGTAGAAGAATTAAGACATAGAGTAAGAATGAATTTAGGTAACCTTGACCAGCAAACAGTTCCTGATGGTGAAATAGACCATTTTTTGAATGAATGTTGTAGAAATGTTACCAAAGAAGGTTCATTACTAAGAGCTTCTGCTTATGCTACTACAGAAGTTGACAGAGAGAGATATAATTTACCAACAAATATTTTATCAATACTTAGAGTAGATTATGATGGCTATAAAGTGCCATCTATAGAGTATGATGAGATAGAAAAACTGGACGTAACATAATGGCTAATTATTATACATACCCTGTAATGAGGCGTAAAAAGTATTACTATCAATATGGTAATGAAATAGGTATATATCCTACACCTAATGAGGCTAAAACTTTAAGAATACATTATGTAAGAGAACCTCTTCTTTTACAAAGAAATGCAGACCCGTCTAGCACTACTCACGTTAGCACGCCTGAAATTAAGCAAGAGTATCACGAAGTGTTAGCATTGTATGCTACTTATAAAATTATGATGAGGATAAATCCTCAGTTAGCGGCTGTTTGGAAGCAAGAATATATAGAATTGTATGATAAAACTGTTTCTGGTAGCAAATTGTCAAGAGAAGAAGTAATATATACTAGATATGTGGATGTTTAATGGCTAAAAAACCGTTCAAATTAGCAATAAGAGACTTTTCTGGTGGTACAAATACCGAGGGAAGTTCTACTAAAATAGCTGACAATCAATTTCGTCAAATAAGGAATATGTCTTTAGATAGGCAAGGCACATTTAAACGCTCTAGTATATTTGGCAATAGAAGTGCTGCGACTTCTAATATTACTACAATAAATCAAGAAATGGCTGGTAAGGGTCTTTTTAGGTTTAAAACAAATTATTCAAATGTAGGGACTAATAATACACCTATAGAGGGTTCATATTCTTATACTGTTTTATTGTCTAATAATGCTGAAGGAGGGGTTTCAACGCTAACTGACACTACTCCTACTCACACTGCTTGGCAAGCAAGTTTAAATTATACTAATCAAATCCCTGAATCTACTACATCAGAAAATGGAGTTGGTGCTGTTTTTTCTATTGCTGTTAGTGGAGCTGGTGCTTGTACTTTTTCTATAGCAGCTTCGCCTACTGGAGTTGGGTATAAAGTTGGGGATACTTTAACTTTTAGAGACCCGGGTAATACAAATAACACTGCAACTATAGAAATTAGTGGTATTGCTAACAGTGGTGCATTATCTCTTCCTGCTATGTATTTTTATGATGAAGCTCAGGGTGACGGTGGTAGTACTTGGACTGAAGTTTTTTTAAAGCCTTGGAGGAGTGTTTTTACAGGTGCAATTAGCTTAGCTCCTGTTGCTGTTTCAGGAGGTCAAAGAATAACAGCTGCTGGTGCTAGTTTTATAGATAGAAAAGTAAAAAAAGACGATATAATAACGAATACTACTGATAGCACAACGACAACTGTTTTGGAGGTGTTATCTCAAACTGAAATGGTAGTTAAAGGCTCTATATTTGCTAACAGTGAAGAGTTTTCTATGTTTAGCAATCCAGTTCCTAATGTTTATACTTATGGTAATTCTATAAGAATATCTGATACCGTTATTGCTAACAACAATCCTTCTTTATGGTATGGTCATATAAAAAGAAATTTTTTTGGAGAAGGTATAGAATATGATAAAGCTCCTGCTTATGTAACTCCGTCTTGTGCTTTAGAAGGAAATTCTTGGGAACTTTATGAACAAGAATTAAAAGCTCCAACTATAATTAAAATGGACGCTTGTTTTGACTTGTTAGGTCAAGTTAAAAATCCTATGGAGCTTGGTATATATGTTCACGAGCCTTATGAATATGAGAATGGTATACCTGAAGAGGCGGGAATAACTGATTTTACACATAATCCGGGCGAAAGCGTTATGTGGATGGATGCTTTAGGTAGTAGTACTTTTAGTGAAAAAGACAGATATGCTTTTACTTATATTTATGATGGAGTTCAAGAGTCTGAGCTATCAAGAGATAGTGATGGTAATATAGGTGTTAGTGGTTTTAAAACTATACAAACAAAAAATGTTGAAAATAAACCTTTAACTTTTAAAGATGGTGATGTAGAAGACCACGTAGATGATGAGGTTGCTGTAGAATGTCTTCATATTTATACCAAATCAAATAACCAAAAAGCTTCATATAGGGCGTGTTTAATAAGTTTAAATTGTACTGATGCTGATTTTGGTTCTCATAAAGTAATACAAAAAGGTGATGTTTTAAGAATTAGCTCTGAGCTTGTTAAAGTTGTTAAAGTTGTAGGCAATAATATTAATAGCGCAGGAACAACTAAAGCTACTTTTCAAGTTTTAAGAGGTATACACGGCACTACTCCTGTAAACTTTGAAGGTCACGAAGTATATTTAGAAAGACCTCCTCAAAAAGCTAGGGCAATTAATGTAGTCGCAGGAGTACTCAGTGCTAATAAAAATGTTTATATAGATTGCGAAGCTGTAACTGGTGACTCTAATACTCCTCTATCTACAAAAATAACTCGTTTTCATGTAAATCCACATTTAGGAATATATGGAAAACTTAATAAAAAATGGCAGGATTGGTGGGGTTCTGAGGGGAATTATATACAAGGAGCCACTTGGGGTTCTTCTGATGCGGGTGGAAAAGCTAGGAGTTATCAAACAGAAACAGATAATGAGTTTTCAGTTCCCGGTTCTGGAATATCATTTAGATTTGAGGCTGCACTAGCTACTGGTGCTGCTAATTGCGGTATAGAAATATATGGATTTAAATCTAATCATAGAAAATACAGTACAAACCATTCAGTCCAAAAATATAGTAGAAACAATAAAGTTATTCACATTAAAATAACTATTGACAATGTTACTCCTTCTAACTCTCCTACAATACATAATTTGAGAGATATTATTAATAATAAATTACCTACTGGAGTGGCAGGAACTTATAATACAGGTGGAGCAGGTACGGATATTGGATTTGCAGGGTTTGTTATTAACCATTTTGTAGATTTGGCTGACTTTGTTACTGTTTCTGCTCCAGAGGGAGATGCAGGGTATAGTTTTAATAATGCTAACGGGAATATAGAATTTGATGGCGACAGCGCATCTAACGATTATACTGATTTTGATATGCCGTTTTCTTTTGATAAGCGTATTACAGGTATTAATCTTTACTGGAATCCAGAGGGAGAAGAAGATTGGTATTTGGTAAATTCTTATGATGTAAATAAAGGTTACTCAGAAACAGCGTTAGCACAAAGGAGTTTAGATACTGGCGAAGATGTTGCTGAACTTACAGATGCCTTAGAATTTGTTCCCGGAAAAATAGGTCATCAAGTTCAAAGTGATTTTGGTAGGTGGATAGAATGTCCTTATTGGACTCCACACTCTACTCCTATGGAAACTATAAAAAACAAACTACCTGTTTCTCAAATAAATAATGGTATAATGAAGTTTGACAGATGTGGAGATGAGGATTATGAGTTATCAAGAAATGTAACCACTGAAGATATAGTTTTGTGCGCTCCTATTGGTGAAATTGCACAAGCTGATGGAGATAAGTTTGATAATAGTGAATATGGAGCTGGTGGTCATAGGTCAAAATTAAAATTTAACCAAATTTCAACTACTTATTGCAAGGCTGCTAACGTATATTCAGAAACAGATGAAAATCAAAGAAGTGTATACAGAGCTCTTGCTTCTATGGATTTTGCTATAGATGCTGAGATGATTGTAGCCGCAAAAAATGTAGATATGACTGCTAGTAATAATTGGACTGCATTTGCTGATGCTGGTAGTGCCTCTCTTAGTCAGTCAGGCAGTACTAATATAATTACAACTGATACTGACCCAGCAGCTCAAGGAATGACTTTGACCAATGCTTATATTGGCACCGTAGGTGCTAAAACTAGGTATGTAATTTATGTTAAAGTAAAAGTAGGTACTTCTGCGAACCTAAAATTAAGTTACGGCGCACATACATATACATTAACAGGTATAGGTACGGATTATACAGAAAGATGGCACGTTTTTGAAAATGACCCTGATAATGATGCTGGTGGAGACCATGATACCGCTATTAAGTTGTATGATGAATCTTCATCTGCATTAACTATAACTGTTGAAAAATTAAGTTTAAGGAAGGCAAGTAATGATGAACTTGTAAATACTCTATCTTGGGGAATACCGTATTTAGGGGGAACATATGCCTTGCAAACTGTTGCACCTGCAAGTGTAAGAGATATATCAAGTTTAGCTAAAGTTAAGGTTAAATTTAATCATAATAAATTTTCTAATGGTTTGCAGTATATACAAATCCCTACAACTGGAGGAGCTGCTAATCCGGGTGAAAGCTGGTCTGTTGAGTGGGGATGGTATTTTAGAGGAAATTATATTATTATTTGTGATGTTAAGGTTGGAGATGAGTTGAATCGAAGCTTTCCTGATAAAAGATATGGTGTATATAAAATAGCTAGTGACCATACGGTTTCTCCTAGCTCTACAAGTAAACTTTGGATAGACCCGTCTTATAAAGAAATACCGTCTGAGTATAATGGTATAGAAAATGACTCTGATATGTTTGTTGAGGTTTTTATGTTACCAACAAAAATACCTGTTAATCACGCGGGAGCAAGTCCTTCTTCTAATTTAAGAATGGGAATAGTTTATAATGCTCAAACAGGTGTCGGTAGTGGTACAACTGAAGTTGTTCAGCTAGAAGCTCTTCCTCAAGTAACTTTTGGAAGTCCTGATGCTGAAACTACAGCTGAAACACATAGAGGATATGAAGCGATTGCTTGTAGACCGAGGGGTGATGCTGTAACTACTATGTATATGCCTTTTGATGGATATAGGGGTTTGACTTACCAAGGATTGACAGAAAGAGCTGCAAAAAATAGAGTTAGGGCTGTTAGCTGGAAATCTAGCACTATTATAAATGCAAGTACAATTATTGGTGGAATAGATATTGAAGATGATTTAGCTCAAAGGCAAAAAGAGAGAAGTAGAATAATGTGGACTCTTCCTAATAGGTTTGATGAGTTTACATTTTTTAGAAGCAGGGACATTGGTAGTAAAGATGGTGATGAAATTGTAGATATAACATCTTGGAATGGCGCTCTTGTTGTAATGAAGAAAAATAATGTTTATATAGTAGACCCTAATCAAAACTTTAAAGAGGTACAACGTATTTCTGGTATTGGACTTTCATTTGACAACGCTTATTGTAAGACTCCTTATGGCATTGTTATTGTTCACAAAACTGGTGTATACTTAATGCCAGAAAAGAAAGAATTAAGTGTTAATGTTAGGAGTTCTTTTAAAACGTCTTTAGATTATAGTTCTAGCATAACAAATAACAAAATGGTAGTTCCTACTATAAATTTCAATACATATACAAATGAGTTATACTTTTTTATTGATACTGCTAATATAAATCAAACTAGTGGAGAGGCGGGAAGAGATACGTCTACTAACTTTAATAAAGCTGGCACAATAACAGGGTGGACTAGCACTGGGGCTTATGATTTTAAGGATATGTGGGTGTATAACTTTGATTTTAACTCTTGGACTCAAAGAAATGTAAATGTTGACCAAGTACATACAGACGAATCTACTTTGTCTAATTTTGTTCAAACTGGCGATGATGGTCTTATGATAATGAACAGCAAACACGGGACTACTTCTATACAATTAAAAAAATCAAATCACACTAACGCTCTTAGCACTGGTAATGGTCATTGCATCGTTAAAAGTAAAGATTATAATTTTGGTAGTGATGATACATTTAAATATATAAAATATCTACATATTACATATAAAAGTTCTACTGGAATAGGTGTTAAAATGTATGCAGATTCAAAAAGAATAAAAGAATACAATACAAGTTCAGGCTCTTCGTCTGTTTTTAAAACTAAAAAAATACCTGTAAATTTTAAATGTAGATTTTTTAAATTTGAAATATGGTCAGAATCTCTTGCTTTTAATTTAGATGATATAGTAATAGAAGGTTATGATACAGGAAAGAGTTATGGAGCGTATGAAACAACAGGATTATAAATCATATACACAATTTTTACCTATAGTAGCAGTGTCTGCTAGTAGGAAGGTTAACTTAAATTACCTGAGATATGGAAAAATAAAAAGGATTAAAAATGGCTAAAAAAGTACGTGATAGAGTATTAACAGAAAAAATTGAACATCCTAGCGGTGGATGGACTGAAGTTATAGAAGAAAGAGGCGGTGATTGGTATCAGCAAACACACCGTTTGGGGTATATTGTCAATGTATATGACCCTGATGGCAATCTTGTACTAGAGAAGAGTAGGGTGAGTGATAAATCTGAAGCTACAACTTATGCTAATCAACAAATAGCAAAAATGGATGATAAGTACGGATTATTAAGCAAGGAAGAGGTAGCTGCTGATGAAAAATTAAAAAAAGATAAAGACGAAATGAAGCTTGAGCTTAGTAAAAAAACAAAAACAGCAGAACAAGCCTTAAAAGACCAAGCTGAAATCTCTGGAGAGGTAACTCAAAGAAATATTTCAAGGCAAACATCGGCTCAAGTAGCTCAAGTAAAAAACGCTTTGTTAGCACAGGGATATACAGCCGAGGAGGCTGATGCTGTAGTTGCTAAAGGAGTTGAAGCAGGAGCAAGAACAACGGCTGACGTAACTTCTAATATAGAGATGGCTAAAGCTAAAGCTGTAGGAGATATAAATCAATTAGATATATCTAATATTAAAGATGCTGAGAGTTTAGCTGCTAAACTTAAAGAGGTTAGTAACACTATGATACTTGGTAAATCTAA
>CEQA01015558.1_pt1 | contig 13067 bp, 16 predicted proteins | sample 530501 | NCBI WGS metagenome assembly CEQA01 (sample SAMEA2620227, study PRJEB7988) | marine metagenome | isolation source: saline water (ENVO:00002010), including
GAGTCAGTCGTACAAGGCTGGGTTGAGAACGCAATGGGTGAAGATGCAGTGCAAGCTAAAAAAGACTCGCTTGATGCAAACATCGCTGAACAGATCAATCCGACATCAGAGACCAAAACGATAGGCGGTTAATATGGCCTTGATCAGTGTAACCCCTCCCCCTGGAGTCGTTACCAACGGCACTGATTATCAAAATGCCGGACGCTGGGTTGATTCCAATTTAATCCGTTTTGCCGATGGCATTCTAAAGCCTATGGGTGGATGGGATCTACTGAAAAGTCAAGCATTAGACGGGGCAATTATTGGTCTTTATGCGTATAACGACAACCAGGGAAACCCTGTGCTTGCAGTGGGTACGCGAAACAAAGTCTATACACTTTATAACTTCGTATGGAGAGACATTACTCCAACTGGATTTGTGACTCCAGCCAGCACCGATCCATTGGGCTATGGCGCTTATCAATACGGGCAAGAAGATTATGGGGATGCCAGGAGTCAATCGGGATTAAACTTTAACGCTCACAGTTATTCTTTCGATAATTGGGGTGAGGAGCTTGTTTTTTGTGCGAGCAGTGATGGCAAGATATTTAAGTGGGCGCCAAACCCAACTGGCACACCAGACACCATAGCTACGCAGATTACAAATTCACCAACAAGCGTTTATGCCATCGTGGTTTCTAATGAAAGGCATTTGGTGGCAATCGGCAGTAATTCTGACCCCAGGCGGATTTCTTTCAGTGATCGTGAAGATTACACCAGTTGGACATCAACGAGTTTGAACTCTGCCGGGTTCTTACAAATACCGAGTGGTGGACGCGCTAAATCAGGACTGGTTTACAAAGATGACATATTGATTTTTACCGATACCGGGCTTGGTGCCATGCGTTTTATCGGGAGCCCACTGGTTTACTCCATTCGTGATGCGGGAACCAACTGTAAAGCCATATCATCTAGGGCCATTGTAAGTGCGGGTAATTTCGTAGCTTGGCTGGGTGAACGATCTGTTTTCATATACGATGGTGCGGTCAAAGAAATCCCATGCCCTGTGCAAGATTATCTGTTCAGCAATCTAAATAAAAATTACAAAAATGTAATCGCTGGTGGCGTGAACAGCCAATTCAATGAAATTGTTTGGTTCTTTCCGAGCGGTGAAGCACAACAAAACGACAAGTATATTAAATGGAATTTTTTGGAAAATGTTTGGGATGTTGGCACTTTGTCAAGAGGCGCTTACATCGATCAAGGCGTGTTTGATTATCCGATTGCGGGCGATTCTGATGGATTTGTTTACTACCATGAGAAAGGCAATTTATTTAACTCTAAGAATTTAGGCACAGCAAAGCCAACGGCAACGACTGGCCCGATTGAGCTCAGTCAAGGCAATCGATACATACATGCGACTCAAGTGATTCCTGACAGTGAAGCCAATACATTGCCTGGCGTAACACTGTCATTCAAAGGACGCTTCACCCCACTCGGCTCTGAGACTGATTTTGGTTCAGTCACTTTTGATGCCGATGGGTACAGCGATGTTCGTTTCAGTACCAGGGCTATGACCATGGAAGTGACTGGCGATACCAACCAAGACTTCGCTGTGGGTAACATACGCATTGATGTGACACAGGGAGGCAGCAGAAGATAATGCTCGTCAATAGCGTACCTCAATATGTGCAAGGATTAACCAATGCCAAAGTCGATCTTACAACCACAAATGTTACTACACTTTATACTGCGCCAAATGTGGGTGATTTCAATGTTTCGGTGGTTTCATCAATATTGGTCAGTGATGATTCAGGCAGTGGTGACAGCATTACATTGACGCTCACCAATGGTTCAGATGTTTACAGCTTATTTAAAAGCAAAGCCGTTGGAGCAAATGGCACAGAAGAATTACTAACAAACGACCTTGTTTTACAAGGCGGTGAAATATTAAAAGTCACAGCAGCAACAGCCAATCGGTTGCATGTGGTGGCAAGCGTACAAGAATTTAATCAATCCAGGTAAGCATGCAAGAATTACAGGTCATTGATGGCGGTTTAGCAAGACCAAAGAAAGACATAGAAGAATGGGAAGTGCATTGGCACAAATGGGCTAAACACTTGATTGAAGATGCAATCGCTTACCAAGATATGTACAATATAGAAGATATAGAGAAAGGAATCCATGAGGCTAAATTTCAGCTCTGGGTTCACCCAAGCGAACAATCGGCATTCATTACCGAAATCGTTAAATACCCCCGAATAACAGGCGTCAATTTGCTGTTTTGTGCGGGTAAATTTTCTGAGTTAGAAGAAATGTTACCCAGTATCGAGCAATTTACGAAATTCATCGGTGGTGAAAGATTATGGGGCGGCGGAAGACCAGGATGGTCGAGAGCCGCTAAACATTTGGGATTTAAAAAAGAATTTATTATCAGCAAAGATTTATAGGCATTAAACATGAGTAAAGGGGCAACTAGCGAAACAACAACTTTAGATCCACAACTGAAGGAGCAATATCTAAAAGCGACTTCAGGAATACAGTCTGCGGCAGCGTTACCTTTTGTTCCGTTCACCGGAGACAGAGTGGCGGGTCTAACACCCGATGAAATGGACATGCTTACAGCCACACGCGGTCAATTCCAAGATTCGATGAGCTATAACCCAAGGGGTATGTTGGCACAGATGGGATCTGGGCCGTTGGATATTGGTCAATACATGAATCCATATAACGATATGGTGGTACAAGCGTCTTTGAATGATTTAGAACAAGCCAGGCAAATGCAACAAAATCAAGCCGAGGACGAAGCAATTAAAAGCAAAGCTTTTGGTGGCTCAAGAGAAGCCATACTGCAAGCCGAAGCCAATCGTGACTTTGCCAATGCTGCTGCTAGGACGGCTGCTGATCTGCGTAACAGAGGTTTTCAAACGGCTTCTGACTTGGCTTTCCAAGATCGAGGCTATAGAACAGGCGTACAATCCGGTCTGCTTGGTGATCAATACCGAACAATGGGATTGCTAGGAGCTGGCGGACAGCTTCAGAGAGGCATTCAAGATCGCGGGTACGATGCGGGTTACGAAGAATTTGGAAGAATGGTTGATTACCCGCTCAGACAAGCTGGGTTGTTATCAAGCTCTGTGTCTATGTTGCCATTTCAAGGCACTGTAACAGGGCAAAAGAAAACTGGTCTTGGAGATATTCTCGGTGCGGGTGCTGGACTCTTTGGTTCGGCGTTAATGGGTGGTTATTTTAAATAGGTGTAACGAATGGCGGCATTTTCATCAAAAAAACAAATATTTCCTTATGGGATGTTACCCGATCCAGCAACGCAGCAAGCAGATGTTTATAGACAAGTTGCTCCAGGCTTTTTTGATTCACCTATTGTAAATCAATTTATGCCTTCTACCCCTCCCCCTATGCCTGGTGATCCAAACTTTAGAGGCCCAATGAGACCCCCTATTGAGCCCGTTCAAGTCACTGCTCAAAGAAGACAACCTGGGTTTTTCCCATCAAGAATCGCCAGAGCAATGGCAAGAGGTGGCGGCTTTGATATGACCGATGCACAAAAACGAGGTGTTTATACACCAGAAGAAAAAGCTCAGTTTCGTGCCGATAGAAACCAAGGCATTGGTAATCTACTAATGGATTTGAGTAATGCTCTTTTAGGTAAAGACATACAACAAGGCTCTATGCAAAGAAGGCAGTTTCAACAGCAGCAAGACCAAATTGAAAAAAAGAAAGAGCAATATAATGCGCTCATGAATGATCCAAACACTCCGGCTGAGACAAAGCGATTATTGGCATCTCTTGGTTGGCAAGGTATGGATCAAGTCTTGTTGAAACAATTTGAGCTGGACAACAGGATTCCAAAAGAAAGAAGGACATACAATGTCGATGGAATTCTGAGATATGAAGATACTGGCGAAGCTGTTTTTCCTGGCGATAAAGGTGATGCGCCCAAACAAAGAAGAATCGTACAAGAAGGCGGCAGAAGTTATTTTGTTAATGAAGATGGATCATTCGAGCGTGTTTTTCCAGGGCTTGAAGATGAACCAAGCATAAATGATTACAAACTAGCAATCCTCGATAAGCTCGACAACTGGGATGGTCAAGGGGAGCCGCCTTTGACAACGAAAGATAGGGAGATCCTAGCGACGATTGCAAACATGGATCCGCTGACACAAAGGCTTAATCGAATAATTGAAGGCACTACAATGGACGAATTTGATGGATTTAGTCAGCAGTCTGTCAACAACAGAGAATTTAACTCAATAGACGAAGCAAAACAGGCTGGACTACCTTCTGGAACAATATTTTCTGTCAACGGTAAAAAATATAGGGTGGACTAAATGGCAAACCAGTTTGAGGGTTTTGCAACACCACTTGAAGAGGAAAACCCGTTACAAGGCTTTGCTACTCCAGTAGATGAGCAAGACTCACTAAAAGGCTTTGCTACTCCAGTAGATGATGAGCCAGGCTTTTTTGGAAACTTATACCGAACCACAGTCGGAGCTGGCAGAGACCTGGGCCAGGGGATTCTTGATCTTGCTTCATACACAGAAGAAAAGGTTGTTCCAACAGCGCTGAGATCCGGCTTTCTAAAAGTTGATGATTCGAATAGTTTAAGCCAAGACGGAGAATTCAAATTTTTTAGCGGGCAAGAATATGTTGATAAATACAATCAGTTAAAAGAACAACAAGGGCCTGGCAGCCTTGTAAAATTACCAGAAGTAGATGAGCCGACTGCACCCGGGTTGCCTTTTGTCAGAGACATCTTGCAATTCGCTGTTCCATTTTCTACAGCAAAATATGTCAATCCTACGACATGGTATGGAAAGGCAGCAGAAGCCACTGCTAGAGGCGCTGCGATCGAACAAGCAGCATTCAGCCCTTATGAGCAAAGAATATCCAACTTGATACAGTCTTATCCGGCGCTGGAGAACCCTGTAACAGAATACTTACAAGCAGACCCCAACGACACCGAAGCAACTGCAAGATTCAAAATGTTACTTGAGGGAGCTGCAATCAGTTTACCTATAGATGGAATCATTGAGTCTGTTGGAAGAGTGAGAGCCGGGAGGAAAGCAAAACAAGAGAGGGCTATAGTTGATGCTGAAAATGCAAAAAAACAAGAAGAAAGAGAAACATTGATTGAGACTGCGGGTACGCCAAATTACCCAGGACAAATCGATACAGGTCAAGTTAGGCCTAGAACAGTTGAAGACATTGCGGCAGATTATGTTGCCCCAGCAGTTAAAGGCGAGAAAAAACCAAAGGTTAAGAGAGATCCTTTCAAATTAAACCCAGAAACAAAACGAATTGGCACAAAAATAAAAGGCGATCAATACGACATTGTTGAAAACGCAGATGGCACATATCAGCCCGTTAAGATGGACGCTGTGAACGCAGATGAGTTTGATGAAATTGTTAGAAACAATCCTTTTGATGACATAGAGATTGAGCGTTTAAGAACAACAAAAGTGGCAAGACCTATTGGCGAGCCAGTCAGCTCAATTCAGTCTGCCAAAGATGCAATCATTGAGTTTACAACTGTCGACAAACTTCCAAAATCATTGCAAACAAAAAAGGTACCAACGGGAGCTGGTGGTAAAGAGTTGCCAAGAGTAAGAAGTTTATTTGTGGGAAGAATTGATCCTGATGCGCCAGAAGAACTAGCACAATATTTTTGGGGTAAGGGTGAAAAAATATTACCAACCTATAAGTTGAGACAAAAAAACGCCATAGTGACTGCTACTGGAGGAACCAGGGGAATTAGACAATATGATGATGTGCAAGAAATTTTTAGAGAAAATTATTTAATACCGGAAGCAATACCTGGACAGCCTGACATTGGACAAGAAGATTTAATCGCAGATTTACTTGAGAGAAACCCATACATTGAAGAAGCGGCTGGTGGTGCAAATTATGAAAATTGGTATCGAGATACTACAGCCAAAGAGCAAATCATAAAACGCTTAGAAGACGCTGGAAAAAACCCATATCGAATGACAGATGAACAGGTCGAGCGTGCACTTAAACAAATTGATGAAGATGATGCAAGGTTGGAAAAGGAACTCGAAATATCTGAGCAAGAAAATTTATTGCGTAGCGCTTCAAGAGAAGAAGAGATTGCACAAGCACAGTTTGATACCAGATCGCCAACATTAAGCGAGAGCATCGATCTTCAAACTTCTGTACCCAGGGCCATAAGAGAGCAAGAAGCATTAAGACTCGAGCCCAAAGATGGTTTGCAAAAGCAAATTGCAGAAGAGCCAACAATGGCTGGAAACATCAATTTAGAAAAATTAGATGCACCCACTGATGTTAAACAAATGATCAAAGACGTTGCCGATGATAACAATATGTTTTTGGATGCCAGGCAAAATGTGGTCAGGTTCGGAACCGAAGGCGAAAACCTAAAAGCATTGGCAGATGAAACCGGGTTGACAATAGAAAAATTATTACAACGAGAGAAAGGCGAAGCATTTAACTTTGCCACTGCTTATGCGGCCAGAGTTATCAATGCACAATCCGCTAAAGAACTTGTAGAGCTTGCTAAAAAAGCCGAAAGCGTTTCTGCGTCACAAATTGATTTGATTAATTTTGAAAACGCCCTGGCTAAACACGCAGCCATACAAGAACAAATTGCTGGCATCACTGCTGAAGCGGGTCGTGCCTTGGCACAGTTTAGGTATATGGCAAAAGCAGACGCATTGACACAAGAAAAGATGATTACTGAGTATCTTTTGAAACGTGGTGGCGATAAAAGCGTCAGAGATATTGCTGGCAAGATTGCCAACATGGATACCACACGAAGAGTATCAACCTTTGCGAGTAAATCTTACAAGCCGAATTTCTTAGACAAAATACAAGAAGTTTGGATCAATGGGTTGTTATCAAGCCCATCAACACACATTGTCAACGTATCATCGAACACGCTTGTTGCTGCATTAACACCGATTGAATATGCGGTTGCAGCAGCCATTGGAGCAATCAAAAGAGATCCAGACAGGATCACAGGTGGCGAGGTTGCAGCGAGGACATTTGGCACAATCTTTGGAACATTGGACGGATTGGTTGCGGCAGCTAAAGCATTAAGAGACCCCGATACAGTTGAAGACTCACTCACAAAACTAGAGATGAGAAGAGAGAAAGCTGTTGGAGGATTAAAAGGCGAAGTTGTTAGATTGCCAGGTAGAGCACTGGTGGCGGAAGATGTGCTGTTTAAAACAATAGGCTATACACAAGAGATGTGGGGTCAGGCTGTTAGGCAAGCACAAAAAGAAGGGAAAGGATTAAGGCGAGCCAAAGAAATATTGAAAGATCCTGATAGTGAGTTTACAAACATTAAGCTAAAAGCGATCGAGACAGGAAGGTATCAAACATTTACAAATAATTTAGAAGGGTTTGCACAAAGTTGGCAAAGATTCGTGGCCAGAAACCCAGGACTAAGGTTTCTAACTCCTTTTGTCAGAACCCCATACAACATCGTTACTTTTGCTTTTGAAAGAACGCCATTCGCGCGTTTACAAAAGAAATATAAAGATGCGATAGAGGCTGGCGGGCCAGAAGCGGATCTTGCGAATGCGAGAATGTATCTTGGTACATCTGTGGGTTTAGGTGTTGCCATGCTCGCGGCTGACGGCATGATTACAGGAAGGGGCCCAAGCGATCCCAGGGAAAGAGCTGTATTGATGGAAACAGGATGGCAGCCATACTCTGTCAAAATTGGCGATACTTATTATGGTTACAATCGATTTGAGCCAGTTGGCATTATATTTGGAGTGTCTGCTGATTTAGCAGAAATAGCCTCAACTGTTCGTGACAGTGATAAAGGCATGATTGAAGATTTAGAGATTATTATAACAATGCTTGCAGCTTCAATAACTGAAAACATAACAAACAAAACTTTTTTAACAGGTATTTCTGATTTGGTAGAAGCAATTAGTGATCCAGGGCGTTATGCTCCAAATGCCTTAAGAAGATTCTTTTCAAGCTCTATACCAACAATTGCTTATTATGAAAGAAAGGCCCAAGACCCCTACTTGAGAGATGTTAGAAGTTTCACTGATGCGTTCTTAAATCGTATACCAGGGCAATCACAAAAGCTGCCATTCAAAAGAAACATATTGGGCGAACCAAGAAAATACTCTTCTGGTGCGCTTGGCAAATGGTCGCCAACAAGAGAATCCAAACTAAGAAAAGATCCAATCTTTGATGAGTTTGTCAATTTAGGATATGCTCCATCGAAACCATCCAGGCAAATTGGTGGTGTGGAATTAACAACTGAGCAATACGATGAGCTCCTTTCTTATCAACAAAATACATTCAGATTAAGGGATCAGTTGGTTAGTATTATTAATTCGCCTAAATACAAGGCTTCAAACAATTATATTAAAACTGAGTTGTTAGACGCTGTAATTAAGCGATCACAAGCAGCAGCTAGGAATTACTTGGTTGCCAAGCATCCAAGCCTGGCTATGCAGAGGATTGAAAATATAAGACAGGAAATGATTGGCAACTAAACCAGGACTAACAAAACTGTCTGCACAATAAGCCCCCATAGAACGATCTTGTAATTCATACGCAATCGCTCAATTTCAGACAATAGTTTTTGACGCTCCTCATCGCCCATAGTTATTCAAAATCATTCAATATATCGACAATCTTCAAATAACCCTGGATGTCTTGCTGGGTGTCCTCTTTGTTTGGTTGGTTAAACAGCCTAACTGCTTTGAACATCAACATCATGGTTGCTGCTTTCTGAGGGGTGATCTCAATATCCAGCGCCCCACCCCATACTTTTGCTAACTGCATAAAGAATCTACGAGGGTGGCCATATTGCAGACCACGCTTATGGATTAACTCATCGACTTGGAAGTTGCTTTCAATCATCTTTAACAGTCTTTGTTTCTGTGACAATGACAGGCTCATCGTCTTCACGCTTTAACAATTCAACCTGTAATCGATCGTTTAAAAAGTTCTGATTCATAATCAATGATTGCCTTACAACACTTCCAAGGTGTGCATTGTCGATGTCCTGGATCGCTTGCTTAACATTGTTGTAGTCAGCAACTAACCTGGTTTCTTCTTCATTGAGATCAGACTCTAGTATTTCTACTTCATCACCTTTGCTGTTGGTGTATTTAATGACAGGAATATCCTGTTCTTCGGTTGCTTTAACTTCTTCGTTCATTGTTTTTCCTTTTAATTGATTGAGTTAAACATTTCCTCACCGACAAGCTCTGCATTTTCAATCGAGGTTTCATCGGTAAAGTGTGAATAGCGTTTGGTTGACTGTAAGGATTTGTGGCCCAATAAGTTACCAATCTCTACCAGGCTTACTTTTTTGCTTTTCAAAGCAAAGCTGGCGTATGTATGTCTAAGACAATGCAAGACCACATCGGGTATCTGTGCTTCCACTCTGACCTTATCCCATAACTTACGGGGGTCATTGATGCCGATTATTTTATCTTCATCACCGCCTCTTTCAAGTGTATTAATGACAGCTAGGGCAGACTCGTTTAAAAAGATCCTTCTCTCTTTTTTATTGCCATCGGTTTTGTGTTCTTTTAACACAATGCAATGATCTTTTAAATCGCCCCAGGTTGCTCTTGCCAATTCAGATTTACGAGCACCCGTTAAGATCAACAGCTTTATAAATACAGCACCCTTCTGACTGCGACCGCTTTGCATCTTTTGATCCAATATCTCAAACACTCTCTTGAGCTCATCGGGTGTACAGTAACGCTCTCTCTCTACCTCAGTGTGCCTCTTTATGCCTTTGGCTACATTCTCGCTTACAAGCTCCTCTTCTAAGCCTATGGTGTAAGCAGCGCTGAGTATCTTGATCAGACGATTTGCTTTATAGGGATAGCCCTCATCGGTCATCTCGTTAAACAAGACTCGTATGTGTTTACGCTTGATCTTAGACAAAGGCATATTGTGAAGCCTGGGTGCAATCTTGCGATCACGAATGTTGTTGTTATAAAACGCAATCATGTCGTTAATTGTTTTATCCCTCTTCCTTCTTCTAAGCTCTCTGCAATAGATATCAAATAGGTCTTTTAGTTTCATTGTCGTTCTCCCTTTTCCACATTTTATTAAGGACAGTTAGTTTCGTTAAATTTTTCTAATAAATCATTGACCTCTGTAAGAGTCATGTGATGTCTATCTAGATAGCCCTTATCTTCCCAAGACCCTGTATCCTCATTATATCCGTTTGATTGTTCGAGCCATAAGACGCCATCGAGTGTTACCTCATGAAGTCTTTCAACTTCTGTGCGTGTAAGACAAACAGTAAACATTTCTTCGTTTTCATCGATACTCATGTTTTTACTTACCTCCATCAGTAATTATAATTTTCAGTGGCTTGCTCCCACTCATTAACAGCGACAGCCATACAATGTGTGTCTCCCGCTTTAACCTTTTTACAAAACCAATCCGCATAGTCTCCTTTGTGTTCCTCAAACCATGCTATAAACTTTGGGTCGTATCTTTTTTTATGCACACCCTCCACGAATGGGCGCGTAACATTAAACCTCTGTAGTTTGTTCATAATTCTCCCAGGGCTGTTTGCCTCTATTGTTGTAATAACGATCTGCCAAAAACTGACGAGTTGCCCTGTAATAACTAAAAAGATTTTTATAGGGCTTCTGGCCATGTCTATGTCGCTCCAAATCGTTTTCATCTTTCTTGTGTATAACGTATTGTTTGAAACCCTCTTTAAGCTGCATCATTCGCACCCTCCTCTCTGTGTAAAAGAGTTCTCAAAATGTCTTCTTTAATGATGATCTCGCTGTTTGCATCATCGATGTCTATTAATCCAGCATCGAGCAAGCTCTTTAATCGAGCATGTGCTTTACCAAACGATCCAGGCTGACCCTCGGCATTGGGCAATGCCTCTGCCAGCTCTCTTCGTGTCGGAGGCTTAAAATTATTGTCTCTCCAAAAGTTTAGGATCGCTGCCAGGGTTTCCATGTTCTTCGCTTTGGTGGTGTATGCAGAGCTTGTCTGTGCATCAGAATCCAAATATCTTTGTTCTCTGCTCCAAAGGTCTTCAACTGTTATGGGCTTGTCTCTCAATATGATTTTTTCGTAAAAATCTTTTTTCCAAATCTTAGTCATTGGTCGTTACCTCTTTGATTTTGAGTGTCTTGCTTCTCACTGTTCTAGCCACAGAAGCGGGGATCACCTTTGTTTGTTCCGGCTTTGCTTTGTAGTTTCTGCTCGGCCATGTGATTTCATGCTTAGTTGTATAAGCGTATTTGTGATCCTCCATTCTTCTCATCAAGATCGTATCGATCTCATTGATTGAGTCCTGGTTACTGGCGACCATGTTCGCAAGCATCGTTCTTTTATCGATGAGCTCATCGGTATCGCTCTCTGTGAGATCCAGCATCTTATCCATTGCTTCGGGGTAAATGAATGCAGCATCGTCTTTATCGTCTGCTTCATACCATCGCATCTCAGCCAGTCGGTCATTGAAGTCATTGACAACTTCTTCCAACCAAACTTTAAACAATTCATGCCTGGGGTAAACGAATACATGGGTGCAACTGTTTCCATATTGCACACCCACCGCATACCAATCGTAATCGGCACATTCGCACAATCCTTGTGCTTGCAATCGTCCGAGTGTCAAGGGGCAATCTTCTCGAGGTTTTCCGTAGTGTTGATACTTCGCCTCTAAGACGCCTCGCCCCTTGACCGACAAAGGAAGTCCATTGGGGGTAAATACCTTCACTTTGCCTTCGTATTGTGGATGAATGACCAATGCTTCTTCATCATTCTCTGTTGCCTGGCCCATCCCATCGGGTGAGCCTTCAAACTTCAGAGTCGGATGTATATAAGCCTCTGTGATGGAATCGTCATAATCATAGAGTCCTAGTGCATCGGCCATTCGATTGAGTATGTAGGGTTCTTGTATGTCGCCCATTTCAAATGCCAGGGGTCTTTCTTCTTCATCTCCCCTCACATCTTCAAACTGCAATGCTCGATTACAGGTGTCTAGCACCTCGTTTTTTGTATTAAATGGTCTTACATCGTTTGGCGTGTAAACATATTCTTCAATCAATGCGTCTTTCTGTAGTTTCTCTTCACACCATTTAACGAAGTCATCTGTGAATGAAGCCAGCTTGCTACAGCTTAACACCTCATCTTTTGTTACCTTATTAACCATTATGCGATCCCCCATGATTGAGATTGCCTATTGTGCGCTGATCGCTTGTAAGCAATTTCTTCTTGAATCTCATCGGGTGTTGGACAAACAAGGTATTTCTTTTTCTTGCTTGCTGTAACAGTGGTTGGCCCGCCCGGTTCTCTGCTGGCGGAGTATATTTCATCGTCTTTTAGATAAATATAACCTGGTTGATAAAATAGCTTTAGCTTAACTCTGACTGACATATCGATCTCCGTTTTGATACCGGAGATTGCAATGATACATCTGATGATTCGATCTGACCTGTATGGACAGACTCACCTGTACGCGAAGCCTCTGCTGAAGCTCCACCCTCACTTTTCATTTTATATATTATATTCAGTAGGAGGTATGTATTTTGGGGCATTTGCATCATTGCAATCTCTAGTATTTATTATTGTTTTAAGGCCCGAATTGGGTCTTGGTTGATATGAAAAAATCCATCAGATGTATGCATCCACACAATGTTTGATGTTTTGAGTACAACTGATGTTTGAGGATTATGAATCGGCATTCTTCTCTGCCTTCAGTTTTTCCTCGTATGCTCTGATTCCAGGGTTGTCTTGCCAACGAATCCAGATGGCAGCTCCTTGGAGCTCAGATTGAGCACACTGCAATTTACGATAAACGGGCACTTTATAATCAAGGATCTTTTTGAGATTGACTGCTGCATCCATTAAAGTCTCAGCAGCGTCCTCTATGTTCTTGATGTCGTTGACCGGAACATCCAGGCGTTTAACCACCCGCTTTACGTTTCTCGATCTGTAAGTGCTTCCTTTGTAATTGCTCTGTGATTTGTTCATGCTCTAAATCCTATTTTATTTTTTGTTATATCGTCAATGAGAATCGTATGCAATGCATTTCATAGAAATTGATTTCATAGAAATTG
>CEQA01015024.1_pt1 | contig 12751 bp, 22 predicted proteins | sample 530501 | NCBI WGS metagenome assembly CEQA01 (sample SAMEA2620227, study PRJEB7988) | marine metagenome | isolation source: saline water (ENVO:00002010), including
TTCTAGTGATAGCGTTAATGGTTTCACCATTGCCAAAGGATTAAATACTAGCACCATTATTCAGCGAGCGCAAGATTTTATCCCTCATAAAGGGGAAAGCCTATGCCGAGCCTATACGCGCAAAGGTAAATGTGGAACATGTCGCGCTTGTTGGTCGAAAGATGTAAATGTGATACGCTACGCGCTACACGGACATAAAGTTAAGGAAAAATGGTTTGAAGTTTAGGGGAGGATTTGGTGCAGAGCCCCTGCCATTTTGGCAGTTTGAAAAGTTTTTCCTTTTTTTACTTGACAGAGAGGGATAGATACGCTATAATATGTTCATGTCTAGTTCAGTTAAATGCTTTGATACATCATACTCACCTAATGAGGTTGGAGAAATGGTTGAAACACCTGATTGTTTTGCGTGTTATGATAGCGGTTACATACAATCTGATGTATTCTGCGAGTGTGAGGCAGGTATCGTAGAGAATGAGATATATTCTGATGTTATGAGAGATAAGTATTCAAACTGCTGAGATATTATCGCTCACCTCACGGCGATTCAAAGTAAATGAGGGAGGGAGTTTTTTTTAATGGTTTTCTCACAAAAAAACCATTCCCATCGCAGGCATGCGTAGGTTTCCCACATGGTGTGGGTGGGTTCGAACGCCTTGGTAGCCCCTAAAAACCCATTTTTAAATAATAGTCAGTCCCCGTACCCAGGTCGGCAACGCATTAGACGTTGAAGTTAACAAGCGGGGGCTGATTTTTTACTTGACTTTTTGACTTTTTTCTGCAGCGCCGCTGTCATTTTGGCAGGTCCCAGCCAGGCTGCGGCTGCGCCGATTTCTTGTTGTGAAAAATACTTTTAAATATTTTAAGGTTTTTGACTTTTTTTACTTGACTTTTTGGATTCGCATCTGTATAATATACACTCAACACAACGCCATCATTAACACTAACAAAGGAGATTCAAATGGCAAAACACCGTTCCGCTTTTCAACTATTACAAGACGCACAGCGTAAAATCGCAAAACTAAAAGAGCGTGTGGCTCGTGAGGTTGTTTCTGACCACAAAGAGATTAGGGCTTTCGATAGTCGTATTAAAAGTGTTCAAACCGAACTAACTAAGGTTCGCCGTTGGACAAACGAAGATAACGGCTTGTCTGCTCGTATTGAGAAGTTAAAGGCTCAAATCTCTGAGTGCGAAACTAAACTTGCTAATGCTTCTCTAACTCAGTCTGAACTAGAGATGGAAATCGCTACTCTAAAAGATGAGCGAATGGCAAGGGCTACCGAAATCTTGGCTCAACAAGATATTGATGTAGATTCTTTGGTTGAGGCTGAACTCAATGGCTAGGTATATCCATAAAAACAAAAGAGAGAGGTTACTAGATAGCCTCTCTCTAGGCTCTCGGACTTGTAATGAGTGTAATGCTTACTCTCTTAAACTTGTCGAACACTCTTTCAATACGGTAGAATGTTACCATTGCTTGGGAGAGTGGGAGATTGGCGAGGATAAATATACTCTTACTCGAAATACTTTTGATAATGTTAAGCCTCTTTACTTAGAAGAAGGGGCTTAGCATGCCAAATTGGCAGACAGGGTGCACCCGCGCACGCCTAACTCCTTTGCTCCGCAGGATTTATATGCGAAAAGTTGGGAGCAAAAAGAAATAAAAAAAACAAATGGTCGTAAGTGCTTAAATATAAAGGACATAACACTTGCTATTTGTGTTGGGCAATGATATAATACTCTCTCCTATAGTGGTTATAAGACCCTATAGGTTTTTTATATGGTACAACGGTAATAACTCTATAGGGTTATTGATAAAATAAAATGAAATAAACATCACATAGTATAATAGTATAGTTTACATAATACGCAGTGTACCAGTTCGAGATTGGTTTTGACTTTTTTAGTGCTGTGTTGTGATTCTGAACTGTCCCTGCGTGCTATATGTTATACTTTTGACTTTTTTACTATACGGTGTTATCTATATTTTATTTTTGACTTTTCCCTATAGGGTTATCCCACCCAAAACTTTTTTTAATAGTTCCCCAGCCAGGTCGCTGCGGTCGGAACAAAAAAAAATAACCCCTGATAGCATCTCTGCCGTCAGGGGTTTTTGTCGTTATATAGAAAAAAAATTAAATAGGATATAGTTTTAACTTTTCCCATTTAAGTCGTATCATAATGAGAACTTTTGACTTTTATTCATGGCGTATCCGAACTTAATTCGGTTAAATATGGCTTTTCTTGGCTATTATTTTTTTATTCATCTTGGGCAAGCCACCATAGAGAAGCAAGAAAAATTGACCAAAGAAACAACATAATACTATTTTATTCAAAAAAAAGAAGCAAAAAGGGCATATATTTTGTAACATAGTAACACACACTAGCACTAAACATCAACCTATTTATATTCGTTTTATTTACATATACACCCTTTTTACATTCGGTTTAACCTAAAATTGGTTAAGATTCTTCTGAAGTACCATCTAATCTCTCACCTTTCCACTTATCTTGATTTACATATCTAACAAACTCTAATCTTTCCATAAGTCTTTGTGGAGACCTGAAGTTTGGTTGTTTAGATATTGCTACTGCTTCGGATAGACTGTGTGCTTCTACCATTACAATATCGTGAGCAAGGCATTGTCTAAAGACAGCATATTTAACTTTCTTGTTGTTCTTCTTGGACATTATCCTCTTGTGGTTGTTCTTGGACAGCATCTTGTTGTTTGGCTTCTCGTTTCGCTTCATCTTCCTCCTTCAATTTTTTAATTCTATCCAAAAACTCTTTCTTCATTTGTCCACCATTTTCCCAATCAATCGCATCAGGGTAAATCACAAACTCATCTGCTTGAACCAACTCTAGTGGTTCGATAGATTTTTTGTAATACAATCGGAATCTGATTCCACCTTTTGAACCAATATCTTCACCATCTCGTTCGTCGAAAACTACTTGAATGTTTGCGAAATCTAAGATGTGATGATGTTTAGTATCGTCTAATCTGTATGTTATTTTACTTTCCATAATATATTATAGTCCTTTTAGTCGTAGTTTCTCCACACTATTTTCCCTGAATGTACATCTACAATACAAGCATAAGTATAGCGATTCTCCTTTGTTGGTTTTTGGTAATACTTACCCACGCCAAATGATTTTGCTGACCAAAGATAAGAATAGAGATGACCATAACTAGCGGTTCTAACATAAGGACTCTCACCATCTCGTTTTACTATAACAAAATAGTTTCCCCATGTTGGTTTTTCAGTCATCATAAAATCCTTTTCCTCTAGCGTCAGGCTCGCTTTGTGGCACTTATTCATCTCCCTCCTCAAAAGGCAATAACATTTGTTCTCTACAAACTTCTTCTTCCTCCAAACTTCTGTGTGGTGTGAAAATAGTTTGGGGATTCCAACATTGTGGTATCTCTCCTCTTTGGGAAATACTACCATCAGCACCAAAACAAGAAGCATATTCTGATATTAGTTCATTTGCTTTAATCAGTCTGCTATCTCCTGTATTGGTAATCTTGATTGCTAAATCTATTGTTGAGGTAACAATGTTCATTGCTCCCCAAAGTTCTTCAGGTATTGGTTGTACTTTAGTCATGTTTTTATTGTGTGTTACTTAATATGGAATAACCAAAAGAAGTATAGATAATATCCCAAAATTGGAAAAAATAATACAATAAAGTATATCACTTCTTTTAGTAAATCATTCTTTTTCATTACATTTCCATTCTGTTACGAAAAATACGAAATCTCTTTAGAGCATACTTTGCTTCTAACTTTGCTTTTTCTAGGTGATAAGGAACAGGAATATCTAATCCACAAGCACCTGTAGCATCTCTAAGGTTTTGGACTGCTTGAATCATACATTCCTCTACTTTGTCCAACTGTTTTTCCATTTGTCTATTGTTTTGTTCGTTACTCATTTTAGTTTTGTGTGTTTGTTTGTATTTGTTGATTGCCTGTTCCATTACAGAAATGGCATTTGTATCTACGGTATCCTTTGAATTTTTCTTCTTGAATACCACTTCCCCCACAAAAATTACATTTTGGGAGTTTGGTTATTTTAGCCTTTGGTTTCTTTTTCATTTTACCATTCCTCGTCATCAGTATATCCCATGTACTCTCTCCATTCTTGGTCAGAGAAAGAATGAACATTCCAAAACTCTCCGTCGTGAACCATAAAACTACCTCCCTCACCTCCTTCTTCGCACCACTCAACATTGAATTTTAGATTTGGAAACTTACGAGACACTTTTTTTAACCACATTTCAGGAGGACACCATGCTGTCTCAAATGAATAGCAAGTATATTTTTCCTCGTGAATAAGTTCTTCTTCATAGCAATCCCATTTTGTTCCCCAATTCTTGTTAGCCCAAGAATACCAATCATTGTTTGATTTATCTTTGGCATTGGAAGCAATATGTTTTTTCGGCATTGGAACTTGTGCGTTGAAAGAAAGGGTTTTGTAATCTTTTTCCTTCTTCAAATCTCCCCAAGAAAAACCTTTATTCTTATCCACAAACTCTTGTCTGTGTTTTAAATCTCCGTCGATATGTAATGTGTTAGTACAATGGTTTGGCATTTTTTTAATCTATTTGTTGTTCTCTACACCAAAAACAGGCGTAGTCGTTTATGTTTGCTTCTAAGTGAAGTTGGTGTTGAAAGTAATATGCTTCTGTATAAACCCTTTCGATTGAGCCACAACCACACATTGCTATAATCAAAAGGATAATACACGCAAGCGTTCTAATGAACGCCATTGTGTAAAATCCTTTCTTCATTAACATTTCTAGTTTTCTCATTTACTACCTTTTCGTATTAACTGTCTAACATAGAATCTCTTTTTATCAGCACTAGGAAATGTTCTTTCTTTAATCGAAAGAGGGTAATCCCCAATCATAGATTGGAGATACTTCTCTGCTTTCATTTTATTATCAAATCCTTTTAAGACTCGATACTTACTTGTTCTTTTTGTTTTCATTTTTAAATATCATAGCGACGGTATTTAATAGTCATAGGGTGCTTATCGTAACCACTCAAATGTCTTTTGTATCTACGCTGATGCTGTGGGTTTAATGGGTTTACTCTCCACACATCAATCCCATGCTTATCTAGTTTTTCACGCAACCCCCAAACTTCCATATCAACAGTATGGTCGTAGGTTGAGTCTCGTGATTCGTAAATTGTATTCCACTTCTTCACCAACTTCTCATCTTGAATGGGTTTTGGCAAATCAGGCAACACACGCTCAATCATTTCTTCTTCCTGTGTGAAAGGGTCTTCGATAGGAACTTTTACTTGGCACGACATAATGAATGTGGCAAACAAAATAAAAGTGCTAATCGCAATAAAGGTTACTAAGTTTCGTTTTGGTTTCATAAAAAGTTTCATTGTTTTAATTGTTTAATCAAGAGTCATTGCTAACTCTGATAGTAAAGTGTTATAACTCATTCCCATTCTTGGAAAGTCGCTATGTTTGTTTTGCGCCCACTCTGTATCAGAATGGTCATCATAATAACATTTTTTACAGATGTTATACCATGAAGTTGATTCGTACCTTTTGGATAAAAACAAATCATTCACAATATTTTTTCTATTCCTGTTGCGATATCCGTAATGCCTACTTCCAATTTGCGAACGAGAAAATACTTTACCATTACCACTTGCTTCTATAACATCACAAGGACTGTCTTTAACAAATTGAATTATATCTAACAACCTCATAAGTTCGGGCATTCTTTTGAAATCAGGGTTTACCCATTCCATACTTTTAGTTTGCTTTTTACGACTGTCTCCTCGATAATGATTTGAGTATCGGTCTTGCTTTATAATAGGTAAAATTTCTTCTAAAAAACTTCGTAACATACCAACAGAAACAATAAAGCCTTGTCGGTGTGGTGAGTCCACCTTATTAAAAGTTGGGAGATGGTCTTTTGTAACACTAAAAAAGTATTGCCTTTCGGTATGAGTGTAGTCGATATTACTAAATTCATCAACGAACTCTCTCGTGTACTTACTTAGTTCTCTCTTAACACCCCAATTTAAACTACGCATAACAGTTTTCAATGTTCCGTAAGTTAATACTACAGGAACTTTGCCACACACATCAATCTTGTTGGCATTTTTATTTTTTCTAAACTTAGACATTGTTCATATCCTCAAAATCTTTATATTGTTCTTTAAGTTCGGCAATAGCCTTTGCCGTTTGTTGTTTTGTTTTTCCAAGATGCTTGGAAAGTTTTGTTACATTGATACGACCGTTAGGTTTAATCATTGTGCTGTCTTGTATAATAATATCTCTAACAGAAATTAAATCATCTGATAGACACACATCATTTATCAAAGCGGAAACAGGACAAACCTCAGACTGTGCTGTGGTATTTGTTTCTGCTATTTGCTCATCTAAACTACAATGCCTGTTGATTGCTCTTTTCTTTTCAATCTTCAAGCCATTATTGTTTTTACGATTCCACAAACAGGTTTTGATGTATTTATTAAACTCAAACGAATCTATGTATTCATCAAATGTTTTTCCTGTTTTGCGTTCGTAAGCGAGACACGCTTCACAAGCAGTTTGTGATAACTCTTGAATACTATCTTCAATACTATTACAAATGTTATCACCTCCAATTCGGTAAGAAATACTATACATTAAGTTTTTGTATTTATCCCAAACTTTATTAAATTCATCATTAGTTATGTTAATTCTCATATGCGTTCTCCAAAAAGCCCATAAACAGTTTAAAAAGTTTTGGCACGAAATCTTCATCTTCGCACTCAATAACATTATTGCCATACGCTTCGTCTCGTTCTCTCTTAGATATATCGCTACCTACAATCACCGTTACATGAGGAATTTGCGACAGATACTTAACACGCATCTGCCCATTCTCCACACTACGAAACGAAAATCCGTTGCCTAAAGAACAATATGCTCCACCATCAGTAAGGTTTACAACAATAGCATTTTTAGTTGTTAGTTTTTTTGCCATGTATTTACGAATCGCAGGCATTATAGCAAACTCGGAAGTATAACTACCACTACCATAATCATTACCCTCCATAACAAAAGGACTTGTTGCGTCCAAAGTTAATATCTTATCAAAATCATTTTCAGTTTTGCCAACATTCGATAACACTTTAGTTACAGAAACAAAAGAACCACCGTATTGCTCATCTCCAACACAAGGTGCGTGTTTTACGAAGCACTCAAACTTTATTTGGTTTCGAGTAACATCATTTATTGATTTAGCAAATGCGGAACAGATTGCTGTACTTTTCCTAATCCGTTCTCCGTCCATACTACCACTACCATCAATTAAAAATATAATCGTAGTATCTGATGTTGGTACAGATTGGTTTTGTTTAAACAGTTGGTCGGAAAACTTATAACGATATGCTCGTCGTGGCTCTAACCTACCTTTATGTGTAAAAGTAGTTCTAGGCTTTTTACTATCAAGTAATAGCATAATGTTTTTAGAAAACCTACCATACAAGTTATTACGAAAATCAGTAAGCCAAGACGGAGTGCTACCTCCGTACATGGCATTTTTGTCTATGTGTGTTTGGATTCTACTCATTTAGTTTGCTTTTACGAACATAGGTGTTCCATCAGAAAAAGAGATTTCAAGTGGGTTCTCTTGGTAACAGGCACATGAAAGAGTCATTTGAGTAACATCAACGGACGAGTCATCAAATTCTTTCTCGCACCCTTCACATTCCCCAACAGTTGAATCTAGTTTTACATTTTCATTATTGTCCATACAGGTTTCCAAATATGATGCTTTTGCGACAGCAATAGCATTGTGAGCATTAAAATCACGACCGAAGATGTATCCTTTGCCAATCAAAAAATCAATCGCTTCGTTCAAATCATCAACATTCGTTTGGTTAAGCCCAACACTAGCAGAATGAGTACCACATTTAATTTTGGCACTTTCAATTCGCGCTTTAGCATCTTTAGGATTTATATATTTGCCATAATGAACATCAGAAATTGTTTCACCTTTTTGTAATGCTCGGTTTATGTATTTTAATTGTTTGGAATCCTCTCCGAACAAAAATGTAAGTGCTGATTGAGCATCTGCTATTACTGTTTGGGTAGTTCCAATATCATCACTCCTTTTGAGGACAAGTTTTTGGTCATATTCTCTTTCCCAATCAGCAATATCGTTATCGGTAAAATCAGATAACAGTTCGTCTGAAAGACTATCGCACAATGCGAGTTTAGATTTTGGTTTGTAAAGGTGTAAGTTTAAGTGTGAATGTAAGTTTGTACTCATGGTGTGTTATCCTATTAGTAAGGTTTTGTAAGCGACTTCTTGTCTATCGCCGTTGTTATTAGTGAAATGCTCAAAACAATCTACCACATCAACATTTTTGAAAACCTGTATAGAAGTGTTAAGAGATTGTGGTATTCCTTTTAATTTTCCATTTTCTTCAGTTTTGAGTTGGTATGTAGTTTTTTGCTTTTGAGCATTTTTGTTTTCGTCTAATTCAGAATCTTCAAATTCAGTATCGCTAATACAATCGTCGGCAAACTGTTTATCATCTCCGAGCATCTTGTTGAACGCTTCTTCGTTTGAAGATTGCTCCATTTGCTGTAAGTAATCATTGGCTTGTGATTGCGGAATATTCTCCTCCATGTTATCAAAAGTGTTATACACAGATTCACAATAATCTTTAATCTCTTTACCAAATGCTTTCAACAAGTTAGGAACAGAATTTCTTGGGTCAGTATTTACCAAGTATTTGGTATCCCCATATTTTTGGTTGATGTACTCATCATGGATAAAACCTTTGTGGTGAAACAATAAACGGAAAACAATATTCATTAAAGTGTTCTCGTCTAACTCTCCACTCTCATAATGAGAAATAAACTCATCACTACCTCGTTTATCCAATTTATCAATGTACTTCTTCAAGTTTGTTGGGCAGATAGTATCAATCCTAACATCTTCCGCAGAGTTTAACAAAAGCATAACTCCTTTTAAAACTTCGGCGAAATACATTTCCATTTGTGTGGTAGGTTCTCCTTCAAGAATATTATTCAAATTGAATCCACCCGCAAAAACAAGTTCCTTTAAAGAATCATATTCACCATCACCTCTCGCAATGAAAATTGTATCTAAAGCAACCATAATAAAGTTGCTACAAACTTTAATTAAAGTCTTTTCATTTAAAGAATGTTTGATGTGGTTTAGTTCGTGAATAACCAATCCAATGGTATCGTCAATAAGACCTTTCTCCAAAGTTGTTGTAGGAACATAAATTCGTTTCTCATCAACAGAAGCACAGGCAGTATCATAACCTTCTATCGGATACTCAACTCGCACATCTTCCATAGGAACAATAATATCCTTATAATGCGTTAGTAGCGTTTGTAAATCAAACAACGACTTGGGAGACAAAGAATTAATCTTTACCCCACCAAGCCACCGTTCCATAAACTCAGCGTCAATAACGACATCTTCGTTAGGCTGAAAAACATTATTACTCATTAGTTATAAATCCCAATGCTATCGCCATATTCACGAATAATGTTAGCATCATTGATAATGCTAGATGAGTCTTGTGAAAACTGAGATAGAATAACGGTTTCCATAATATCTTTCATTGAGAAAGTTTTAACCAAAGGTAAAGTATCGAGGACTGCCCTAGTGGACAATCTACTTCCAATTTTTCCATCATCAAACATTTTGTGCGTGTAAGTATAAACATCAAGCAACGGAGTTACTGCGTCCGCAGTTTCTTTATCGTACTGCTTTGAAATGTAAGACTTTAATTGTCGTTTGTTTAAGTACGGCAAGTTGAAAACCATAAAGCGGTCTTGTAATGCTCGGTCAATGCTACGAGTAGCAGAGTATTCAATACCAACATTTGCGGTAGCAACAAAACGAACTGAACTATCAACTTCCACTTCGTGTCCTTCCGCAACTTCATCAACACGAATGTTGCGACGGAAATCTAAAATAGGGAAGATGATATTATACGCATCATCACTTGCTCTTGAAAGTTCATCAAGAATAACAAGTGTATTTGGTTTTTGGATTGCTTTCAGAAAATCGGACTCTTGAAACTTTGTGTTTCCATCTTCCAAAGTGAAGTAACCAAGCAAACTTGTTCTAGCATCTTGGGTCGAACCACAGTTGATAACAACAGGATTCATATTAAGTTCTTCAGCAAGGGAATAACAGAAAGTAGTTTTGCCCGCTCCTGTTGCGCCTGTGATTAAACATGATTTGCCACCTTTTACAAGTGTGGACAGAATTTCTTTTTTTGTATTGTCGATTACAAAGTTATTAGACATTTATTTTTCCTCTAACGAGTTTATGGTTATTTCGGCAAGGTACACCTTTTCCGATTAGGGAGATATTATATCATAACCCGACGGCAAAGTCAAGTAAAATCCGTGTGTTATCCCCAAAAAAAAAGCCCCCTAACATATATTCGTTAGAGGGCTAAAATCTTCACAGCATGGCTGTTTCAGAATTTTAATACTCAAAAGTTACATTCTCAAACTATTATAGAGAAAAGTTTTTGATATTGGCAGTTTTGAAAGTTCGGAAGTTTGCTTTCGCAGGAGAACCTACTGCTTCCATAACTTTGCGTTCCTTAGTTGCGAGTTTCCAATTTTGATTTTGGATTTTCGTCCAAGCGTTACGGATACGAGTGATTTGTCCTTTTGAGAGTTTACTCACATCAAATCCACGCAGAGTATTTTGGTTGTGGGCGGTAGAAAGAACATGGCGTTCTGTTTTCTTACCATTATCATAAGTGAACTTGCGTTCTGAAATATAAGTGCTTCGCATTTTTTTATTTAAAGTGTTTAAGTGAAATGTAGGGAATGTTAGGACGATAGTAGTTTTACAGCATCTCGCTTAGGTTATTACTTAGGTTTACGCCTCTTACTTCCATTCCCTACATATTATTATAGTCGTAGGGGGGCAGATTTTGAGAGGTTATTTTTGAAATATTTGCGTCCTAACTCATTGTAGTTTATACAATTACAAAATATTAAAAACCGAGACAGGCGAAATCAAGAGGTTATTCCCTAAACCTTTTCTATAATATAATGTAGGGAATTTTTGGGTTTCGTTTTTCTTCGCATGGCGAAACTCAACCCTGCCATTTTGGCAGTCCGAGTGCTTGCTACGAATAACACGATTTCGGTTATGCCTATTCTATTATTGGCTCACCACCATCATCATATTTCGATTCTAGTTTCCACCACGCATTTAATTCTTTGGCGGAAATTATATTAGAATCAACAGATTTTCGGGGGGAGTACCTTAGTTCTTTCAATAACCGAGATTTGAAACCTTTATCTTTGAAATCAACTCTACTTAAAAATGACGCTAGTTCTACTGGAAACGATTTTAGTTGTAACGCAAACAATGATACATGAAAAGCATTTAATATATCAGGGTCATGGTGTATTAGCAAATCAAAAATGAGTGGGTTGTCTAAGCCGATAATCGAAAGTGCTTTTGACTTTTTGTCCTCCGTTATACCTAAAGAGGTTAGTGGTAACAACGCACAAAACATCTTATATTCTTTTCGGAATAACCGAATATCAAACATGGGATTCGTAAATAGCGTTTTCACTTTCTTGGTTTGGCACTTTTGACTTTTAGGTCGGAGGAGGTTTGGTTACCTGTAAAATACATTGTACATTTATCTTTTGTCTTCGTAACAATTCCTCTTTTCCACGCATTTGGGTCGGTTGTGTGGCTCTCGTTTTGACTTTTTTGACTTTTGTTATCCCAAAAACCACTTACGGGATGCTCGGCTCTGTATTGCTTTCTTGCTTTTATCTTAGCCAAGATTCCAGATGCTTTAACTGATTTTTTGACTTTTGGTCCCATGAAAATTCCTTTATTCATTTCAATATCAGCCTCTCGCCTTAATCTTTGGGCTAGTGAATCAGCACGCTCTTCAGGAGTTTTGACTTTTTTGACTTTTGACTTTTGGCTTTCCGTGTGAACACCAACTTTCATAAATTTTCTAGCTACGGATACAGAAGGGAGTTTTGACTTTTTTGACTTTTGACTTTTGGCTTTCCGTGTGAACACCAACTTTCATAAATTTTCTAGCTACGGATACAGAAGGTAGTTTTGACTTTTTTGACTTTTGACTTTTAGGTTTCCAACCATGCGCTACAGCACGCATGAATCGAGCTTGTTTTTCGCTTTTAGCAGGCATTAGTTTTTAGCCCCCGTTTTAAATATTCTCCTTCCTACCTTTTTAAGCGTAGATGCGAAAGGTTTAAATGCCCCCATGGCTCCTCTCGCTGGACCGCCAAACGGTGTCGCCATCGTCATTCCAGTAAAAGCCAAATTTCTTAGTTTCTCAGCACTAGCTAGCTTCCTCTGCATCTCTATTTGTGCTGGGGTCTTAGGAGAGGGCTTACCTGTAGTTATTGTTCCTGGAGTAGACTTTCCTGGACCATCACTCGGCACATGTATACCAATTTTTCTGCTTTCTATATCTGCGCTTTGGTTTGCCGCATTGTACTTTTTCAGTCTCTGCCCTCTACCTCCCATCAAGCTGCTGTTGGTGGGCTCCTTTGGCGGGGTTGGAGTGGGTGTCGCACCAGCTGACCCTGGGGACGGTTTAGAGGACAGACCTTTGTAAGCGAGATATCCGGCAGCAAGAGGGATGGCAGCACCTGCTGCTCTCCGTACGATTCCCGGTTTATTCTTTTCTTGTTCGTTAAGAAGCGAAATATCGTGGTGCTGTTTG
>CEQA01141562.1_pt1 | contig 12736 bp, 21 predicted proteins | sample 530501 | NCBI WGS metagenome assembly CEQA01 (sample SAMEA2620227, study PRJEB7988) | marine metagenome | isolation source: saline water (ENVO:00002010), including
CGCATTCAAGGCGTTGTTTCCCGGTATAGAGGTTCAAGCGGTATTCAAGTGAAAACATTGAAAGGGGACACAGTGGGAGGAGTTTTGTATGAATATGTTCTTCACATCGGCTAACCCCGTCAAAGCCGCGCAGTCCTTAGCAGACCGGCACATCGGTAAGATGTTGGTCGAGACAGTGCAAATGTGCGTATCTGCGGCAAGAAGGTGGGGTGCGCGTGACGAAGAACTCCCGTTGACCAAGGCCGGTCAGCCGCACAAAGGCGGTTATCACGGGCATCCGATGACGCGGTGGGTAGGTGATTGCACGGGCAACTTCGATTGGGCCGTTGCTCACGGTTTCGCACTGGCTTATGAATGGCGACACAGATTCAGCGGAAAACCCCACTTCGGAGAAACGCAAATGATTGCGATAGATGACTCGAATCTAAGATTCTACATTCCTCGCAACCCCGACTTCTCCTCCGCTCCCTTCTCCGGACCCGAGCGGATATTTTGTGACGCTATGGCTCCATTCACACGTTCATACATCACCGACCCCCCGAGGTGCTTCGGACCTGACTTCAAGGATGATTATGATGTAGGCGACGTGACTCTCGCATACAGAGCATACCTCATATGGAAATACAGCATATGGGCTGACGATGGTAAGCCGCCCACATGGACACATCGCCCGATTCCGGAATGGTATTCGTTAGGCATACCCGCGCAGGGTTGGTTTCCGAAGGGTGCAGGCAGACCCAAATTGATGGAACCAATATTCGCATTGGCTGACGATATGTTTCCTTGGGGGGAAGTCGAATGATTTGCCCATCTTGCGAAAGTGAGGTAAGACCTCGCTACGATTGGATGGATAACCCCATCTGCCCCGAGTGCGGAGAATACATGGAGGAATCCGAATGACCTGCGTATTCTGTAAGAAGGACTCCGATTGTTTGCATCCTATCATGCGCTGGTGCTACTCATGCTACAACAATCCGGGGGATTGCTATGAGTAAGCCGCACATCATACACATATCTGACCACACATTCGTTGGTTGGGATGAATACGGCAACATCATTCGCAAACGCTATCTTTGCGAAGGTGAACCACATCACCTCGACTCCTCCGACGAACCGAAGAAGTGGGTCACATGCCCCGACTGCCTTCGGATATACGAAGAAAAATACTCCCGTGCGTGGCCGCGTAATCTACACACGTCCTCCTAGCCGCCACGCACACCTTATCAATCACATACACCTATCTCCGTATATGCGCGGAGATGGCGTGTGTGTCCTCGTTGGCGATTGGTTGCTCGTATCACCTGACCGCTTACGTGTAGTGGATTTCCGCGCATGGACGTTGCGTATGACCGCTGAGGGTAGGCGCAGGCAGAGGCTAGAGCCTGTTGTGATACTCGAAGCCGGAGGCATGACGCTCGTAGTGGACGGGTATCATTGGATGTGGGACTTCCTAGACGCGCTACATCCGGGTCTCCCCCGACTAGGTGTGCTTGAGGACATGAAATCGCACAGAGAACCTTTCCGCCCAATCCTCCAAGAACTCATAGAAGAGTGCGAAAGTTCTCTGATTTTAGTGAAAATCGCGGAAAAAAGGACAGAAAATCGTTGGGGATGCGAAGCATACGAGATGGTGTATATCGAAACGTGTGAGGAACCGATGGTTCCGCTGCGAAACAAGGATGGGTTCGCACTAAATCCGTGCGAAATCATGAGGAAAGGTGACGATTACGCGATAATAGCAGACATGGATGACTTAGGTTTCCTCGTTATGGGCGTATGTATGCGTGGTGCAAGCGGGGTCATACGTCCATTCCCCGCTCGTTTGTTTCCGAACAGCGACGAAGCCGCTGAATATCTGATGAACAACCGTCGCGCTTTCGAGGATGCTCGCGGCTCCTCGCGCATATACCCGCTTTCCGTAGGTATGTATTCGAGTGAGACCGATAAAATCGAACATCAGCGATTCCTTCACAATTAGTTCAGGAAATAATTCAGGCTTTACGTCTTGCGATTGTTGTATTATGTTTATTCCCTATGGGCCGTGTAAAAGAGTAAGATGCTTTTAGTCGCCGAGGTAAATGTCCCTTAGAGAAATAAAAGAAATAACCAAACGATTGACTGCTCGCCATCAATATGTCGGGGAAGGAATTGGAAAGAATAAATGGGTTCATATGGAGGTGGGGTCTAGGGTATAGTATGCCTCCGTCAAGAAGAAGTAAGAACTCATGGACAATCGGGTTCGTTTATGATTTGATAGCAGAAGAAGGACCAATGTGTGCGGCGCAGATTCTCGACCACATGATGAGTAAGAAGAATCGTTTGAATAACAGGCACGTATGGTTGACCGCACATACAGCCGTATCTCTGAGCATGACGCTGCGCGTAAGTTGCCTGTTCGAGAAGATTGGACATACGCGGGTTGCGACCTCGCAACACGGCACACGCGAGCAAATCCTATGGGACGTGATACCTTTGGAAAAGGCGTGTAGGAAGTGGATGAGTAAAAAGCATACCACCAAGCGGTTTGACCAACTGCCTGAAATTATGAAGAAAGAAATCGAACGAATAAGGAGTGAAGAGGAATGATTTTGTGTGTTGAATGTTATTATTCGGGTTTGTATGAAAAATGTAAATGTAAGGGTGAAGACGAATGAAGTGGATATGTGAGAAATGTGGGTCAGAAATCAAGGTTAATGAATATCATACAGAGCGAAGTTATTGCGTTATGTATAATTGTAATTGCCCGGGTGCTTTGTCCTCCCTTTGGGGGGTTGATAAGGAATGAAGCAGAAAAACGAGACCGACTTATTGTGGTTCTCAGACCCGCCTAGTGCGAAACGTATCGTCATCTTCTCAACACAGGAGCCTGCGATAGGTAGCATGGTGTGTGTGGAATCAATCCTGAATGACGCACCGCAGGTGGGGACGCTCCTATCGAAGATGATGGCGGAACCGATATTCACAGACAGCGAAGACGAACCTAACGCGGGGTGGAACATCTTCCTTCGGGAAGATACGCTGTTTGTGCGAATCACCTCAATGCAGAAGATTGAACTCAACAACACGAACCATTGGTTGTTCAACTACCCCGTGCTTCGCGACATGACGTTGATGCTCGTGGAAGATACCGGTGCGAAAGAAGTGATATGCGTAAGTTCCTCCGTGTATTCACAGGAGAACACGGTCGGGCTTGCGGACTCAACGCTCCTCCCCCTGTTCTCGTGGCTACCTGCATATATCGCAAAGCATGAGGGGGTCTCCGTGCATACGCTCGTAGTGGGTGAGGAAGAACAAAAAATACTTGACGCAATCGAAGAACTTGAGAAGATGACGGGACTTGAGGCATCGGAAGATTGGGCGGAGGGTTCATATACTGAATGGGTCTCGGCATTGGATGAGGCAGCACTACGGCTCACAAAGGAGATTGCGAAGCGCAACGATTCAGGGGGAATGCACGGATGATTGACGACATATTCGACGCAGTTCAGGACTTCTGCGACAGGAACTACTACGTGGACGTAGCAGACAAAGTCCCCATATTCATTTGCTCCATAGGAGGGCATCTGTTCAACACCATCAACAAATGCTCGTGGTGCGATTTCAATCCCGAGGAGGGTGCGGAATACGCAATAGACAACTGTCCGATGAGGCACGACAGGTCTCCGTCATACGTTCCCATGTCCCGCGTAGCAGATACTCGCATCCACATTCTCATGCGTGGTGCGAAAGGTTCGGGTAAGAACGTCTTACTCGACCTCTTCTGTGCAGAGAACACGGGCCTTCTTTGGAACAAAGACGGGTTCAAGGGAGTTGGTTTTCGCACAATGGTTGGACCTAACTCCATCACGGAAGCAGGTCTGTTCGGTAGCGTAGATGAGGACGGGTTCATAATGGGTCGTCCACTTGCTCGCGAATTGTGCGGTGGCTTCCTATGTTTCGAGGAGTTCTCCTCGTTGACTGACGCAACCAAGAAGGAACACTCGATGGACCTCAAGAATCAGATGCTTACTAGCCTCGACTCGGGGCGTGTGAATAAGGGTATGCGTAGTGGATGGGTGCGATACAACACACGCTACACCTGTTGGGCAGGCACACAGCCTGCGAGATTTGAATTGGTATCAGGTCTCGACCGTCGGTTCTTCATCATTGATATTGAGATGTCTCCTGAAAAGGAGAGGGCATTCAAAATCGCACAGAACAAACAGGCCAACATGACCGTCGAAGAAAGAATCGAGTTGGCGGAAAGAATCCTCGACTTGCGAAAGTGGTTCATCAAACGCCAAATGGAGTGCGTAATGAATCCCCCTGCGGGAGTAAGGTTCAGCAAGGAGTTCGAGGAATGGGTCTTGCGAGACACGGTGCGTAGTTTCGAGAGCGACCTGTTCCGTAGGCTTGCTATTGGTTATCACATGATGAACGGACAGTGGGAGCAGGGGGAACCCTTGCTCGTCACGATTGATGAACGACTCGGTGCGATTCTTGAGTCCTCTCTGCAAATGCGCCGTAATGTGATGGACGCTGACCTCGCTCTCGTCAAGACGACCTTTTGGAGACAGGACTTACCTCGCTCTCAGTTCGTCAAGGAAATTGCTCGCATGATTACCAATGGCGATTATTCGCAAGCAAAGCGGTGGATTGAGGAGAATCTCATCACCGAGCATTGGTTCAGTGAATACACACCACGTAAGGCCGGACAGAGAGGTAGGCGTGGAGTAGTTTGTCGTATAGGACCACCCGAGGAGGACAGCGATGAAACTAAAGCATAAGCAGGCGCGTGACCACATAGCAGTCATACTGTCGAGCGAGCCTGATGGCTTGCCCACTAGGACAATCGTAGAACGATTGAAGATTCGCACAAAGATGGTTCCACACCCTGCTTCGTTGAGCAACTTATTGTTTCGGGACAGTAGGTTTGTTAAAGTAATGATTGGCCGAACGACACTATGGAGGCTTAGGGATGAGGAAGTTTGACCCGGAGAAAATGATATTCGTGTGGGGAGCAGAATCCCTGTGCCGTGTGCGAGCATGTCCGGTCAACTCGTTCTTCTGTGGTTTCGCAGAAGACGAAGAAGGGTTCTTCCTCGTGAAGCGTTGTCCGCTGTGTTTGAGCGAGGGTAAATTGACCGATGCTGCGAAAGAGCGCATAAGGATATTCGACAACATACTCGCACGGGAATGTTCGAGGTGTAAAAGCACACGCTTCCATGGTAGCGGTATATGTCTTGAGTGCGGACTCAAGTATGGTGGTGAAGAGGAATGAAGTTGGTGTTTTCAAAGTGCGAATGTTTCGGTGATGTGGGAACTCGTATATTCCTCAAGGAGTTCGACCCGCACACCGGTCAATTTATCCATATGACCCCTTGCTTTTGCCCTTACTGTGGTGAGAGCGTGGAGGTGGAAGAAGTATGAAATCCCGCTGGCTGATTGAGCAGCGACTCAAGGATGAAACGGAACCTTTCGCAAGAGAGGCTTTGAGATGGGTGCTTGAAAGCCCCGAATGCCCTATGTGTAATCTTCCCAACAGGCGTGAGGTTGAGACCTCCATCTTCACCGGAGCGCAAACCCACGCATTCATCGAGCAAAAGAACGGGTGGAAGGCGGGTATAGTGGATGAACACATGAATCACCACATTGATTACGACCCCTCAGAAGCCGAGGAAGTCGAGGGTTTGCGAAAGGAGGCAATCACCACGTTAGACATGGCTGAGGACGTATTCGCACGAATCACACGATGGCTTGACGAGTGGGAGCAGAAGAAAGACGAGGAGGGAATCAGCCGCGAATGGCTGGCGGAAGCAACCAAACTCGTGAGTGCTGGAAACAATTCCCTGAAACTAATTGGGACACTCAAGAAGGAGATTGGTGTTGATTCGCAACTACTTCTCGCAAACCAACAAACGCAACAGATTATGGGTGCGATTGTAGATGTGCTACGTGACCAACCGAGCCTACTCAACGACATAGAACTGCGTCTTGCAGCCCTACGTCCACCTAACTATACAGATGTGGAGTGGACAGAAGGATGAAGCGCGGCGAGAAGGTGAAGTGGAGAGCGCACTTCAACCAACTGATTGCCCGTCCAATCCCCAAATCAGAGTTCCCAAAAATAGCCTTGCGTATGTATGAGGACGGACTCTTCTGCGACCTTACGCTAGATGGGGCCGTGTGGTATTCGGGTAGGTATCGAGTGACTGCTACGGAGGTGCGAAGGATGTGGGGTCTATCGGAGAATCAATGGACGAGGTTCATGGGATGGGTTTATACGGAAGCACCGTTTAGCAAACTCGTAGCGGAGAGTGAAGAGAATGGCGAAACAATATCGGATGAAAGCGGTGATGGACGCAGTTGAAAGGTGGGACCGTAGTGAATGGTTCACAGCCGCAGAACTGCATGACCTAGCCACGGAATGTATCAGCCAACCACGGGGCGGAATCACAACTCAGGGCGTGTCGAGAATGCTAACAATCCTTGAGGCGCGTGGGATGATTGCGGCAGAGAGAAGGCACGACGGTAAGCGATACACGCGAATCGAAGGTGCGCTCTGATGGGCGTAGTTGTAATCACGAACAAACCATCGCGATATGAGAAAGGCGCGGTGGTAATGCGAGGGTCTGTGGACCGCGAGCCTGTGGGTGCGGGAGTCACATACCTCGTGTATGATTATTCCCCCACGAAGAAAGAGGCGGAGGCATGGGTTCAGCACGTCGAATACCGTTTGGTATTCGTAGTAAAGAGAAAGCCTTCTTACGCAACAGACAGCGAAGCCAACATTCTCGTGGATTGGGAAAGCAATAGTAAGTGGGATAGAACACCAAACGCGATGTTGAGGTGGACCGATAGAGAGCGGGTTGCGAAAGCCATCGAGGACATACCGGTCCCTATTCTCCTTTCACATCTCAGACCCAACGTCAAGGACATAGGTCTGTGGCGACTACTTGCGAAAGCATCGTTCAATGTGCCTGAGTGGTGGGTGCAACGCATACTCGCATACAAAGTCAAACCCACGCGAAACTCACGTCCGCCTAAACGTATGACGAAACAGATTACAGGCGATGAGTTCGGTTATCGAAGCACTGATTTGTATCTCGATACAATACTTGCGAATCAAAAAGAACCTGCTAACGAATACCGTGATAAGGCTGACGAAGTCAAACACATTCGCAAAACTAAACAGAAGGGAGATTGGTTGTGATGGCGGACATAACCTACACCTTCTGTCTTATGGCTGTGATTTACGTTTTCGCACCGGCTATTCGGTGGGCATTCGTGACTTGGAAGCATCCGGGCGGTGAACCGGAAGAAGCGGACCTGTTCTCTATGTCCATGTGGCGTGGACAAGGGGATTAAAATACGGGTGACTTCATAACCCGTGTTATGAGCGCGAACAATCGCAGATTACGTCGCGCAGTCGTGGACATACTGTGGCGAGAGGGTGCTATGACCCGGAACCGTATGCTCGATAGGTTAGCCGAGGAGCGTGGTCTTCGCGAAATCCCCTCGGAGACCGCACTATCCTCCATACTTGCGAAAAATGTGCAGTTGTGTATAGTTGGGACAGAGATGGTGGAGCGTAGCGACGGGGTCAAGACGAAACACTCCGTCTTCGATGTGAACAGAGAACTAATCACATGCGATGAGGATATAGTGTATAGCCGTCCTCGCTCGTCTATGACGCTCGCAGAGAAGCGTGACGTGCAGAGATGTTCGTGTGGTCGTCAACGTATATTCCCGCCTGATAGTGACGTTTGTCTGCATTGTAAGAAAGCCATGGGTTAATATGGAACACCGGTTTAGGCTCGGTTATGACGAGGCTGATTGGAATTGCTGGACCGATGAGAAGTGGGAAGTCGAGTATCGCTACCTACTTACATGGATGGGAAGAGGGTGCGAAAGTCATCCCGATGGCGGATGCCGTCCGAGATGAGGCGGCTCGACTACTCTACCCTAATCACAAAAACTCCCGTGCAAAATGGGATTCTGTTGAACAGGTGCGAAAGAATGATTGTCGCCCTGTCCTCCAAGCAATCGGGCATGGTAAGAGAACCCTGCTTGGTGAGGATTATTGGGTCGATGCTTGGATGCGTAAGTATTCACGTATGCGTAGTTATTCGGATGCTCTCGTCATAGTGGATGATGTGCGATACCCGAATGAGGTTGAGCGTATCATCGAGTTGGGTGGACGTATCGTGCAATTGAAAGCGAAGCCCGAGACCCTGTTCGACAGAGGTGCTTCGGTTGAATCGCTCAAGCACCCGAGCGAGCAATCAATTGACTTTGATAACCTAACGCTTCGGGAGGGTGAAATGGGTCTCCGTCGAATTGTTTATCACACAGATGAGGTGTCTGCAAGTCACATCGCTCGCGACATCAAGAGATGGCTCGCGGAAGCGGAGGGAATGGAATGAGCGTCTGCATTGGTGACTATGTTGAACGGTTCGGTTTGGACTTTGAAGTCCAATATCAAGCCGATTTGATACGTTGCGAATTGTTGGACGACGTTCCTGTGTGGTCCGACCAAGCGGCCCGTGCTGTGACTGCGGCATCTGTTTGGTTGGCTTCGCAACGGATGGTTCCGTTGAAATCCCTGTCCGCTTACGCAGGGGTGGACTGGTCCGCCATCTTGACTGTTGCGGGGGTGGCGTATTGAAGTTAGATAACCTATGGGTCGAGAAATACCGACCTACATTGGAAGATGGTTTGGGTCCGATATTCGAGTCATACAGAATTGCGTTTGAACTTGCGAAAGACGATGAGAACTTCCACATGGGACATGCGTTATTCTATTCCCCCGAGGCGGGGACAGGTAAGACCTCGCTGGCTTACGCAATTGCGAAAGAGTTGGGCTACCAAATCCATTCATTCAACGCATCCACGAAGCGCGAGCGGAACATTGATTTCATCGAAGAAGAAATCATCCCCCTCGCGACAAATGGTTTCGCAGAACAAATCATCCTACTGGATGAGGCTGATAGGTTGACCGCACAGGCGCAAGATGCTCTCAAGGGCGTGATTGAAAACGCAACGTGTGTATTCATTTTAACCTGCAACGATTTGAGTAAAATCACCCCGTATCTCAAAAGTCGATGTGTCCTACACGTATTCCCCGTGATAGACCAATATGACGTAGTAGTCAGATTGGTCAACATCGGTATCGAAGAGGGTGTTGTTTTCAATCCCGTCGAATTGGAAAGAATCGCAGAGCATCACAAAGGGGATTTGCGAAACTCAATCAACTACATGCAATCAATCTCTCACCTATCTCCGGACGAGCAGTCCGCAGCCGTGCGGAACCTAACGGATGCAGGTGTGAACGCAGAGAAGTTCCTACGGGCCTGTATGGTCGAGTGTAGTGTGGCTACGGCAGTCCCCCTACTCAACTCCACGAGAGCGCGTAAATCCATCCGTGATGTATTCACGTATGGTATGAATACGAAGGCATCCGCAGAAGCGAAAGCCGCTCTTATCGAAGCCTCGGTCGTGGCCGAGCGCGATTTAATCATGGGCGTGGACCCCGATATTGCCCTCCATGCCTTTGCTAATTCCCTATGCCTCGGGGTTTATATGGAGAAGGGTCATAGGGAAGTTTGAACGCAACAGCGGAGAATGATACAATGGAATCGACACAGATGGAAAGAATAGCGAAGAACGTGGGTGTCTCACTTGAGGAACTCATGGGTGAATACTCAACGGTAAAGGCGGAGCAACACTCCGTTTTCACAGGTGCGGGGCGCACGGATGAACAGGCAAGTATGGCCTGTGCGCGAATTGCTGCAACAAACTTGCGAAAGAGAGCAGATGCTCTACGCCGCTCCGGATGTGAGATGTATGAAGGTGTCTTCATCTCCGTTCCTCGTGCGAAAGATTGGGCTGAAATGTCCTATAAGAAGACGGCTAACACACTTAACGGACTTCCCGCTGATGGTCGCCGTAATCTAGTTTCGCAGGGAGCAGTCATGTTGTTCCTTCCGGACGGGGATGGCTACAAACGCCTTCTGAATGAGAGCCTATCCAACGGACTTGCGTTTGAGGCCGGTCCTATCAACGAGACCCGTGTCCAGTCATTACCCAAGCACTCGATGAGGCTTGCAGACGGCACGTTCTTCTCGGTTGTATGGGATAAGTCGATGCCTTCATGGCCGAGTGGTGATGCGAACTTCCGTTATGGTAAGCCTCGCCCTACCAAGGAGCCTGAGCGAAAGAGCATCTTTTACGGTCGTAAGCAGGGAGCAGATGAGCCTGCTACCCTACTCGCTGTCCGTGCTACCGGAACCATGAGCAGAATCTCGTGGCCTACCTTTGAGGCCGGGACACTCGCCGCCAAGTCGAGTCGGGATGGACTTACGCTATACACCAAGGATGGTGTGACTGAGTTCTTGCCTGATGATAGCGTAGCAACGATGTTCCCCGGACCTCCGAGTTCGTGGGATTACCCTTCACTCGGTATTGTGCCTTTGGACGGTCTTGATTACATCGAGCAGCACCTCGGCACACTCGGGGACAAAGAGAAGTGGGATGCTCTCGTAGCCCTACAACTCGAAGTTCTTCACATGGACCCACAGGACAACGGTGGACTCGTTATCACCCTCGGTGATACCGATTACACCAGCCTTGCTATGCCGGTGGACCTATGGGTTCCCAAGTCGCAGGCCGATGTGGACTTCGGTATGGGTTCACGACTACTAGTCATAGGCTCCCCATGGATGGGTAAGGAGGGAGATGCTCGCCTATCTATCACATCATGGACAGTCATGGATGCCGTAGTCCCCACAGATATTCCCGATGACGACGAGGGTGCGCCCTCTGAGGACGGCGAAGGCGGGTGGGACGTTTGAGTTGGGGCGCGAGTCCCGCCACTACGGGGGAAGGTGCGAAGGATTCGCAACCAAAACCGACCTACGGTCGGGAGTATTTCGCAGAACTACTTTCGCGAAAGTCCTCCAATGAGTTCCCCGTGCGATGTGCATTTGTGGGTAAGGAAAACACGGCTAAGACAGGCAACGCGATAGACCTTGCTTTGCGAATCACTGATAAGGACGTTGTAGTCCTTGATGTGGACAATTCAGCAACGGCAACCGTAGCCACTAACTACTCAGGTAATACACGCATACGTGTAATCCCCGTATTCGATGAGTCCGATTCATCTCTATTCAACGACGACAACACAACAAATTGGGTTGCTCTCGTGGATAAGATGGCGTGGTTCATGCGAATCCTTGGAGAGGAATGTGGTCCCAACGGGACTATCGGTGCGGTCATCATTGACGGATGCTCGACATTCCTCAAGTGGTGCGAGTTCTCGATGACTGATGTGTTGTTGCGAAAGGGCGTTATCAAGGAAGAAGGCGATGCCTTCAATCAGAAGGAGTGGCGCACTCGCAATCAACTATTCCGTGATGTGCTGAACCGCGCTCACCAATTACAGGTTCCGTTCGTAGGCTACACCTTCCATCTGAAAGATGTGAAGGAGTTCATGGACATAGGTGGTGGACAGAAGGGACTCATGAAGGTGGGCGAAAAGCCCGAGTGGGAGAACGGAACTAAGCGTCTGTTTTCGCAACAGATATGGTTGACTCGATATTCGCAAAAGGGAGACATCGCAGCAGGTGTAGCATCAGACCCGAGCCTCAGTGAGGGTGAATGGGTTATCCGTGCAACAATCACGGAGATGAAGGGACACCATCAGGATTATCTCGGAACTACGCACGATGTGTTGCGAATCAAGGACGGTAAGGTGGAGTGGAGCGGCCTACCCTTCCTCAATTGGGGGTATGGTATTGGCGAGGAACTCACTCCACCGCCGATGGATTCTTGAAACTCTTGCGAGAGAGCGCGATTGGATGAGCGCGTTCGAGATAATGCAGGCAATCAAGAAACGCAAAGGTAAGATACGCACGGCTCTTACATCTGTCCGTATAGGATGTATCGCCTCGCGCACTAAAGGCGTGGAACGACGCAAAGAGAGCGGATTATACCAATATCGGGTTTATATGGAGAATGGTGCTAGTGGTGAATATGACGAGCCAAGTGCTAAGAATGAAAACGAGTAAATTGGTGGCCCTGCTAAAGGCCATGAAGCGTGAGTGTGTTATATCGGGTAAGAAGGTATCACAGGTGCATAGTGGCCTGCTTGAGTTCAGTGCGGGCATACAACAGGTGACTTCGTTATCACTGGTGAAAGATGGTATAACCGGCTGGTCTCGCCTACATGCAGAAACACTCAATGTTGCCGAACAATCAATGGAATATCCAATCGCAGACATAGACCTGTTGTTAGGGGCGTTGAAGGCACATGGGTCGGAGGTATCAATCACATCCGAAACCATGGGAACCCATAAGTTGCGAATCAAGTCCACTGGTAAATCCACCACACTTACCTCATCGGCACTGGCGTTGGCTTTCCCCAACGGTCAGGAAACTATCGCGTCGTGGTGGGCTAAGAGCATTAAAATTGACGATAAGTTCGATGCTTCCGCCGACTGTTATATCACCGGTTCCGGTGAAGAACTACCGACCACCATCAACTACGATTCTGTATGTGCTGAAACTTTCGCAACAGGTATCGAAGCCGCTTACTTGAATGGGCAGACGGTCGAAAGTGTGGTGTTTGAGGCAGGTCCGCATGGTTTCCGAATCCATGCAGGTAAGCATCAGAGGGGAAAAACAGTGACTACAATACATGAATGGACTGACCAAATCATAGGAACGTATGTTTTGGGTGGAGGTCTTGAGAATGTTG
>CEQA01000954.1_pt1 | contig 12700 bp, 3 predicted proteins | sample 530501 | NCBI WGS metagenome assembly CEQA01 (sample SAMEA2620227, study PRJEB7988) | marine metagenome | isolation source: saline water (ENVO:00002010), including
ATATGACATCTCAGGGACTGCTCAGATAGGCATAGACCTCACCCACATCCATCCCAAGATGCACACTCCCACAATCGGCTTCGGCATCACCATGGCCGCTGACACCGTATGGCACATGGATGGGGGATTCCACCCCGGAGGGCATTGGATGGATAACCAAATCACATTCAATCCACGCCAACCAGCCAAGAACTTCAGGGTACTATCCAGCAATTGGGAGCGTGCCAACCAGATACACCCGACAGCATTCAGGACTGCTGGAGTTCTGACTGGTAGGATACTCGACTACATCGGCACCACAGAGGCAGTTCAGACCACTGACTGCAAGAACGACTACGTGGTCGTGGATGCCACGCGCTGTCAGAACGGAGAGGAACTCGCCACCGTCCTCGGAGCAGCCATCAACGCCTTCCCCGGTGCTGGTGCGCTCAAGTCCCTAGGAGGCACGCACATGCCTTCCATGGGCAACTCGATGAGGCAAGACAGATACGGTTGGATAGACCTCGGAACTTCTTGCACATACACTGATGACAATGGTGAAGGTAACTTCGTCGAGACCGCCGCCTCATCGGGGCAAGTGACCAAGGAGCAGATACCCGCTTCGGGTTGGATTAGGCTACATGCAGGAAACGATACCAGATTCGCCTGCTATCACTCAAGGGAGATACTCGCAGACAGCAGCAACTGGAAGATTAGGTTCTTCCTAGCCCCCAACAGGATTTACGGAGAGAGCAAGTTGGAGGCCTACAACAGTTGGGAGACGATGAAAGAGTCTGCTACCGCATACGACCCCAGCATAAGCAGTTCATACAAACTATTCGTGTGGGGCAAGGCAGGCACGATTCGCTTCAACAACGAGAACGTCAGTTCACGTGACCACATGGCTCAAGTCCACTTCTCAGGCATAGCGGATGCCGTTGACAGAACTAGGCCGACAGGCGTGATAGGATGGCATGGGGAGAGGTACTCCTACCTGAACACTCTCAAGATGGACAAGAACACGAGTGGCACTGGGTATGCCGCTGGTCTAGGGGCATATCACCCCATGCTGGGATTCAACCCATACGGCACTGCTGGTAGCGTAATGGGAGCATACAGCAACGTGCCCGTAGTGGCACCGATGAGAGGCAGTCCCGAGAGCACATCGACAATCGACGGCGTGGGCGACGCCCTAGGCACCCTGCTCGTCAAATCCAACTTCTACAGCAAGTTGCACCTGCAAACAGCCAGTGGTGCAGGTTGGGACGCCACGCTCGATACGGATGCAGGGAGCGGAGGCAACCAAGGCTACAGATTCACGGACACCGATGCCGCAGGCAACGACAACCAATGGGCATATTCCAGTAACTACAGCACGACGCTACCTCAGGAACTGACTCTGCCACAGGGGTTGTACACCAACGCATTCCTCGTCGTGTCCTACGAGTGCGAGAGCAGCATGATTGCCAAGCGAGACAGGGACCTCATCAAGTGCAACGGTGATTGGTTGTACGTCAAGAGCACTACGAGCAACCCCATCCAATCTGCTGGCACGACCCATTGGGATGAGAGGTTCCATGGACAAGACCGATTCGTAGCACCAGCCAACGCTGGACCCAACGTAGAGGCACTAATCGTAGATGGCACGACAGTGCCTGTCGGTGACCCCACATCTGCTAACTGGGCCAGTACTACTTTCAGTGGTTGCCATAACATACTGCACGGTGCAGTCTCAGATGACATCAATATCAAGAACGCCACACCGGGACTCAATAAGACCGGGGACCTGCTATTCGACCTAGACCACTCAGTAGGTTCCGTACTGCTTGAGAGTGGTGATGCGGAGCGCAATACATCTGCGGATAAGCAGACTGTTGCTCATACCACTGATTGGCCTGCTACCTATTGGATGGGAGACGTCAACGGGTATCAGATGTACAAGGACTCGGCAGTGCACAACTTCTCAGTCGAGAACGTGGTATGGAAGAGGATGGATGGAGGCAACCTCAGCCTACCAGCAGTCAATGCTAGGGGCTTGGGGGCCGTGCCATGGATGACACGTGTAGCCAGCAACACCGCATACACGATGGGAGAGAAGTTGTTCGGCAATGTGAGATTCTCCTTTGAGACTACCAATAGCGCCATGATGCCAATCATGCAGGCACAGGAACTAGCACACCCGGAACTGATGAGGAAGCACCCATACGGTGTGCAGAACGTACTCACGATACCAAACGAGGAGGTGCAGTTCCAGAGCATCAACGTCAGGGACGACACAGGGCAACTCCACAAGATAGAGGGTGGTAGCCCACTAGGTACGATAATACGAGGATTCAGGGTACCTGAGAACAGAAGCGTGAAAGGCAATGCGCCTGCACTAGCCAATAGTGGCAACACGCCCAACCTCAAGGTGCAACTACCCAACCCGGACTCCATACCCGGTAACATCGTGGTACGCTCCGGGTTCGACCCCATACAAGCCTACCAGAGCGAGAGCATGGGTTCAGGGGGAATGCACCACGCAGACCTCAATGAGACGCACACGGGACATCTGTTCGATAACAGCGTGGCAGGACCTAGGATGGCTCCTACATACGAGGACCATAACTGGGAGAGAATCGACCCAGTCACCTACGATTCGGAACTAGGCGCTTGGTTGCATAACGAGCCACTGCAAACATCCTACGAACTACATGACAGGACTCTGTTCTTCCATGTATGCAAGATGGGGCACAGCCATACGCACCGCTACCCAACCGTCTACACCCATACCATGGGCGTCGAGACTGACACGGTCTCAGTGACTGCTTGGGATGCAAGCACCAGCATCCTCACAGTGGACGGTACCCTCAATACACGCGTGTTCGATGCTGGCTTCGGGACAGAGGAGAGATTAGGAGGGAGGAAGTTCCTACGCGTATACAACCCAACCACCGATGAGGGAGTGGTATGCAGTTACGAGGATGAGAGTGACAACACGATACCAGTGGTAGGCGATGTCGACTTCGCTACGTTCATGGCCGCACAGACAGTCACAGACCTCAAGGTCGTACCGTCGTATTACGTGCCGGGTGGAAGCACTCGGTTCTTCGCAGCAAGGAGGCTACGCGACCATGCCGAGGTCAGCGGCAACTCCCCTGACATGGCTCATACGAGGTACTTCGCTGGTGACAGCATAGCATACAACGCATACAGCAAGCCCAAGATGACACCCATGCCCTATCCTAGGATGGGCCATCACTACGTCACACCGACCATGCCGATGATGCCGGGGCACTGGGCACATCCTGCATATCAGAGCCTGTACAAGAGACACCTAGCAGACTACAATGCCGAACTCAAGACCATGGATTCGACATTCATGTCCGACTTGACCACATCCACTAACAAGAAAGCCGACATTACTGGATTGAACCAGAACATCAAGGCATTGGATGCAGAGGTGAATTTCAGTGGTGTAAACGCCGCCCCCAGTGGTCCCAGCGACATACATGGGGGTGCGTTTACGCTTATGTTTGAAACAGGGGTCAAATATGATGGTTACGGTATACTCGCCTCCAGTGGTTCCAATGCAGGGGACATTAACGAACTAGGAGGACATAGCATCGTCCTTGAGGCAGCGGCTAACTACACGCTCTCCCGTCACTTCCCCGACCCAGTGGAAGTCGGAGCCTATCAGATAGTCATACAACCGAATCTGTTCAGCAATCAGTTGATTGGTAATCACGAGAATGCCACTACGCAATTGACAAGCCAACAGGTGAACACCGTCATAGCAATCGTCGAGGATAGCGGTTCCAATAAGAAGGGCGGTTTGACGCTAGTCTTGGAGAGGGAAGTAGGAGCAGATGTGAGGGGTTGCGAGGTATTCATCAACGAGATGATGCTTGACATCAATCCAGACCACGGTAGCCAATTTACCAATATACCCCCATTGATGACTTACAACCCCCTAGGAGTACAATTGAACGAGACGCCCTCATTCACCAGAAGGGGTTTCCCATATTCCACCATGTTTAGCGATGCAACGCCCGGATATACCTTGAATATACCTTGGTGGAGTATCTTGCATAAGGAGGCACCAGATGATAATGCTGGGATATTTACCAAACTAACGCATTATGCACCTGAGAATTACTACCAACTATGTAGAAATGGTTTCGGAAGTATAGGAAAGCAATTGACAATTAACGGATATCCTTCAATATATATCGACATATACTCAAAAACTAATCAGACAATTAGTCTAATACCAAAAACTACAGTTTCCAGTTTCAATGCAAGTACTGGAACTATCCAAGTAGCGAATGGAAACCTGTTTCCCATGTATTCCTATTTCTCTCCGGTAGTCGAATATACCGCTAAGAACGGGCAGAAGTACCGTAAAGAGTTCAATTATAGAAGCGGACACTACTATGACGTAAACAAAGCACATACCCTAGTACTGGATAGTGATGATACTGATAAGTTCTGGACTAATCTACACAATGGCGCAGTACTGCGTTTATCAGATTCCTATAACTCGATACCCACAGGTCAGTTGTTGAAGGACAAGAAAAGGAGCATTTTCGCCAATATACTACCTCAGATAATAGAAGGTAACCAAGATACGAATAGCAAATACGTACCTGATGCCTTCCTATGTATGTGGCATCCTAATTTGGGCAGGCCAAATACATACTTCTCGGATAGCAGAACCTCATTCGGTGCTAATGCAATTGACAAAGCAGGGTATAATCATCTACCTGAGCACTTTGAAACTATACATTATCACGATTTCTCATATGCCATAAGTACTGGACCATTTGATTTCCTAATTCAAACTCCAAGTATGGTAGGTAATAGAGATGGTAGTATATCTGCTGGTAATAGCAACCATGATGCCGGAGGTACTAATGTGATGCTCAGTGGCTTTTGGCCTTGTGGTAGCCGTGGAGGGCCTCAGGCAAGCGATTTGGGGTATTATGGATATGCAAGCGCATCTTGGAATGTACACCCAACTGCCAAAACCGCCAATTTCTCCTCTGCTCTACAGCACGAATGGGAGGATGCGGGTGATGATGGCTCCTTCAGTATCGCCCATGGAATCACCTCTTCTTCCGCAGCGGCGACCAAGAGAAGGGCGTATGGCTACCGTTTCGGGGTACTGCAAGCCAGTAACAGACCGCGATACGGTACCCTGCCTGCTAGGATGGTCTATGAGAACACTGCTAACTTTGAGGGTTTGAACACGACTGACGCCTCTAGCGGCCCACTGGTGCAGATGGAGACGCAGGATTGGGGCTGGGCAGGCAATGGGTCTAGCAGTAGCACGTTTCCGACTACCTATGTGGGTGTGATGGAGAGGCTCACGAACTTCGTAGGGATGCTAGGGCATGACAAGGCGGAGAACCAAGTCAGGTACAGTGATGGTCGGAGGATGACGAGACCATTCGGTACCCCGTTACGCACGCTCAGGAACCCCTCTCAGGTACAACGTGACTGGTGGGGTGATGACGTATGCAAGGGCATTACGAGCCTCTCTACGGCCTCCCAGTACTATCTGGTGGATTGGTGGGGCAACGAGCGTGGAGAGGACGTAAGGCGTGCTCCAGTGCGTGGATTCGGCATTCGCCCAGCATGGGACTGTGGTGATGCGTATGAGTACGATAGGAGGAACAGCAGAAGCCCATATGACAGGATATGGAACAACGGCAAGCCCATATTCAACATGAAGGGGGTAGCGAACCTATCCAACGGAGCAGTATCCGTCACCACGACTGTACCTAGATACGGGGGTACGGACAACGACATCAATCTCCATGCCAGCACGCAGAACTTCGACTTGGTAGACGTATTCGCCCCCACGCACTCACTGAGGGTAGGAGACATGGGTGGTGGTAGGGGAGTCAGATACCCCACTGCATTCAACGAGGACGTCCTCACCGCACTCTCTGCCCCCATCCACAAGACAGGCGTGGTACTCAGCCACAACACAGCAGAACCACTCTTCGGAAACGGTCTATTACGACCACGTGATGATGTACTACAAGCAGATGAGGTGAAGCGTGGCATAAGCGCCAAACTAGGCATCGCTGATGACGGGCTACTGACTAGGGACGCAGTCGTGAGCGACAAGGTGGAGACCATATCCGGTGATTCGCCGCATAAGACTGCCATCTCACGTGCAAGCCCTAGGATAGGCATAGATGCGGAGACGGTAGAGGGGTTGGAGCAGAACCATGTGGTCATCAATACTGAGGCCCATAGCCTCCATACAGACAGAAACGTAGGGCAGAGAATCACCTTACTAGGTGGTAGCAATCTAGTCGCTGGGGCATCCACCCTAGGAGATGCTGATTACACCAACGTGTCCTTCGCAAGACAGGCTGGTGGCTCTCCCGTATACAACGTGCAGAAGTACTCCCACACCAATCCGTTCAGACCGTATGGTGGCTCATACGTCCTAGAGTCCGAGAACTACAGAGGCTACTTCGATGATACCGGATGGGGCGTAAACAACCTCACTGGGTCCACAGACACGACCAATCCCTACCAAGATGGCACATGGAAGACTACCAACGTAAGGAATAACGAGCAGGACTCCACCGTCAAGTTCCTCGTCAGACCCATACGAGTACTAGACAAGAACCACGTAGAGATTTATCGCTCGCATGACGCAGTCGCATCCAGTACGCCCCAGTACGACCAGAATTACCTAAGAGCAAGTGCAGGAGGCAAATACGGGGTATTCGTATACGAAGTAGCCAATGGTAGGACTACTGCCGATAACATACCCGGTTCGCGTAGCCTACCAGATGGCAATGGGCCGTATATTCCCGTATTCGGTTCATGGGACTCGGCCCATCAAGTACCAAGTAGCAAGGGACCTAAGATACCCGGCACAGAGGCAACAGGCTTCGATAAGACAAGCCTCGCATCCACCCTATCGACTCTCGTGATATCCGAGAACACCTTGCAGCATCACAAGTCGGATGCTCCTAGGAGAAGGCAAGAAGGGGATACCGATGACGACTTGAAGAAGCCTGATTACTCCATCAAAGCAAGGTTCAGCCAATCATTGCACAACAAGGGTCACAAGGGAGATGTGACCTACGGTGTATCAGACCACAGCGGAGATGGTAGTTGATGAGGATAGCACATACAGAAGGCAGGTTCGATGCCTCGCTAACCACAGTGGCTACAGATGTGAGGAAGCCCGTATTCGTAGATAACGCAGTGCATTACGCCAAGATAGATAGTCGAAGCGATGGGAAGAATAAGATTACGATAGAGGCTAGGAACGCAGAGAACTACGACATAGCCACGGAGAAGGCGTATAGCATGGTGGAATCAGAATCGGCTGTTACGCTTACCCATAAGGAGACAGATGGTCACTCCTTGAAATCGACTATATGGACGAGCAAGGGGAAGAACACTACCATCCCACTGCTATACAGCGAAGTAAATCCCAGCAAGAGGCTCAGAGGGGATACCAGTACCGTGACTAATACAGGAGTCACAGTGGAACTGAGGAACTTGAAGGGCAAGTCACTCAATGACATCGGCTTCGATGACGATGCGGTTCACTTCGGACAATTGCTGGATATAGGATTCAGGACATCAGACCTAGTGGTGAAAATCGCTGATGATGCAACGGGTACTCTGACAGCAGTATCCATCGGTGACTCCATGACCAATCCCAATAGCAGTTATCGGAGGAAGCACACCAACTCATTCTTAGCAACCGATTTCAACAACGTGAATCTAATCACAGCGATGCGATACATATCACGACATGACAACGGTATACCGATGTACAACCGCTTTGGTGTGCTGATGTACGTGCCTCTGAATTACTTCTCCAACATCAAAGTCGTGGATGATACATTCAGATTCGGTAATAAGGATAGCAATCCAATAGATAATGCAGAGAACAGAGTATCGGTACAAGGCAGACAGATAGCATTGAATGAGAATCTCACTGTGACGATGGATGACAGAGAGAAGCAACAGGGGAAGAACGACCATTACGTAGTAGAGACGATAAACCCGGTCTTCGATGCTTCCGTGACATCCAATCAGCAAGCAAGGAGAGTAGCGAGGAAGATGCTCAAGGCGAATAACTTGCTAAGCGGCAGCATCTCATCACAAGGCCACCCCCATCAATGGGACATACGACCCGGTGACGTCGTGTACTTCGGTGGTGAAAGGAGAATGGTACTAAGAGCCTCCCATTCTACTCTCAATGGTACTACTAACTTCACATTCCTGAGTAATGACACAGGTCTCGATGGTGTCTTACAAGGAATACTTGAGGGTGGTATCACAGAGGCCTCCACCACGAATGCAGATACGACTGGACAAATCACAGAGGAGAACTTCTCATTCTTCTCAGATATGGAGGTGAGGGCGATACCCATCATCAATCTCAGATATGTATCAGCAGGTGGATATCTCATCGGTAGAAATGCGAATAGAGGACAGATTGGTGGCTCTTACAAGACGATTGGACTAAATAAGGACCCAATGATTTCAATACGAGGTGAGATGTGATGCCAGCAAGCGACCAGTTGAAAAGACTCATGATTGAGACAATCGCTGATAATATCAACGAGATGGTAATAGGCTTCGATGGTACGCCTGCCACGTCCTCCGATGGAGCCGCTGGAAGACCTGCTATCACCGTCACCCCCAGTGTGAAGATACTGGATAACGCAACACTTCTTGTTGAAGGCATACTTACAACCGCTGATTCATTCGATGAATCTTTGAAGGAAGTCCATGTGCAACTACGTGGAACATCAGGCTTCACACCGATAACACGCCATGTATTCCGTCCGATAACCAAGAGCAGCACGAATGAACTAATACTACAATTGATAATAGAGGTAAGATAATGGCAAACGCACTATATGAACACATGAAAATACTAACGGACGGGGACTTCCTACTGTCGCCGTCTCTTACGAACATCTACGAGGCACTGCATGGTAATGGGATAATGCTGTTGGAGGATGGTGCTACAAGCACTTCCGGCATAAGGAACACACCAGCATCACTACCCGGATACTGCAAGAAGAAGAGCAGCGCAAACAGCGATGTCAATATCCTGAGGATAAGGAGTGGTGTCGCAGTAATCGACGGCATGCTAGTGGACTTCGGTGGTGGTTACAACAGCAATGCACCACAGGACTTTGATATAGAACTCAAGCAAAGTACGATAGAAGGAAGCAATTCCGCATTGACGACTGCTGGTGATACGGTCCTTCTGGTAGTCTACGTGTGTACCGATGGGACAAGCACTGTCAAACACATCAAGATAGAGATGGGTAGTAAGGTCACCAGTGGATTCCCTGTGACACCAGAGGCATTCCTATCTGACCCGGATAGTGATTTCTCCTCCAAGCAGTCCACCGTCCTCGCAGTAGTCAAGTGCGTGTACGAAGGAACTAACGGGACCAATAACGACCTCAAACTATCCATCTCTGAGGTCTTCAACATGAGTACCTATCTGAGACCCAATGCACCGATGTACCTCGCGCCGATGACCAAGGACGTACCGGGCACGTTCACCAACGCGATAAACGGACATGCGGACATGGATGGGATGCACGGTGGTGGTAATGAATCAGGTTCACTCAGTGGCACTCCATTCGATGCACTATGGGCAAGCAAGAGCACTGGGGGAGATTCCATACTGCTGTACAGTGGTGACCAAGATGGCTCAAAGCGCACATGGAGGCTAGGTCCAGACATACCCACTTCATACACAGGAGGCTCTGACCAGACGTTCAAGTTCGATGGTGCGAATGTCTTCCATATGACTCCTAGTCAGAGCATCGAACTCAATCCAGTAGGCTCCTTCCCTAGAGGTCACATGATATTCATCTACAACTTCAGTAGTTATATCATCGAGTTCAACGAGACTAATGATACAAACAGCGGTACTGCTAAGTTCGACATAGCGGCCAATTCATCATACATCGCCACATTCGATGGGTCTGTTTGGAAGAAGACGTTCGTATCAACCAACGTCACAAGCACAGCACATGGTGCAGCCAATCGAATACAAATCAGCAATGGTTCAGGTAGCCATACGTCCGATGCTGGACTAACGTACAATGCCTCTACTGACGTACTCGCAGTCACAGGCAAGATTACCTTGGATAACCTGATTGAGAATCCCACTGGAATAGTCTTCAAGAGTTCAGTCACCACCAATCCCGGTTCACCTGCCGCTAGTACCCTATGGAGGGACGAGGATGATGACAGGTTATACTTCGGTAGTGAGAAACTCGCCTTCAACTCAGACTCAATGGGTATCACCACACTCGTTGGCTTGTCGGATACACCAGCCAATTTCACTGGGCATGGAGCGAAGATTGTCGCAGTGAATGGAAGCGGTGGTGGTAATGGAACGGCAATCGAGTTCCGCAACCTAGCAGCGACTGACATACCTGCCGCTCTGACTAGCACCACGAGCATAGGGCCGACGAGTGGCACTCTAACCGTGAGCGATGACCTCACAGTCACTGGTGATTTGATAGTGAGTGGAAACACCACCACCTTGAATATCAGCGACCTCCAAATCGAGGACCTTCATATCGTCATAGCGAAAGGCGGCGATGACTCGGCTACCGATGGCGCAGGTATCATAGTCGATTCATCCGATGGTGACAAGACTATACTTTGGGCAAACAGCGGAACAGCGACTCAAGAAGGGTTCAAGGTGAACCAGCACTGGTTGCCTAGCGCTGACAGCACGCTGAACATAGGAGACAGCAGTGCGCCTCTCAGATGGGCCAACATCTACGCAGACAACCTCGATACAGGTAGTCTAGTGGGTAGTGGAGACTTAACGATAGACACGAGCGTCCTGAAGGTGAATACGTCTACCAACAGGGTCGGCGTCAACCAAGCCACACCGTTAGCCTCCTTCCAATACGAGGAGGTTGGACATGGATACGTGCAGGGTACCAGTGGTACAGGTAGTGACGCAGCAGTCGCTCATACGCTCTTCGCAACGACAGAGTTCAGAGCCTCTGAGGTGCTAATATCCGTTGAAAACACTACTGACTCCGATTACGAGGTGCACAAGGCGATACTGGTACACACTGGTAGTGCTGTAGAGTTCACGGTTCACGACAAACTGAGAACGGATGGCAGTGCAGCCTTCTGCACTGTTGCAGCCGACATAAACGGTGGAAACGTACGAGTCTTGGTAACGCCCGGAGTGTCAAGCAAGGCATACACATTCAGATTAGCATGGAAGGGAATAGCGAAGGTATGAGGTGATTGAATGGCCGAGCAGGACTTTCGTGTACAGAAGGGCATTGTAGTCGCTGATGGGGACGTCACTGTTCCATCCGACCATAGCGTCTTCGCTGGAACCTTCGACACGAATGTCACTGCTGCTGGTGTGACACTCACAGGAACTACGTTAGCGGCTGATGGTACTGATAGCAATATAGATATCAATCTCACACCAAAGGGGACAGGCGAGGTAAACATCACCAAGGTGGATATCAACGCCGGGACCATAGATGGTACTACCATCGCTACTTCGGACATCACTGTAGGCACTGGCAAGACTCTGGATGTATCCGGCGGTACTCTAACTCTAGCCAACGACCAAATCAGCGGTGACAAGATATCAGGTGGAAATATCGGTTCAACTACCATTGATACGCTGGTTGGAGCATTGGCTTTCGGGTCTGATGGGTCCGGTGTGGATGTCACCTTCCATTCCGCAACCGCAGGAGACAACATGATTTGGGATGCAAGCGAGGAGCAACTCGTCATCACAGGCACTAACGGGACCACTGCTCTGAATGTCGCAGATGGTAACGTCACTGTCGCTGACACCCTCACAGCCACTAACATAGGGGCCTTCCAAGCGACTGGTGCCATTGACTTCAACAGTCAAGCCATGACTAGCGTAGACATCAACAGTGGTAACATCGACGGTACTCCTATCGGTTCCTCCAATGCTCAATCCGGTGCATTCACAACCATGTTAGCCACTACCCATGGAAGGGTAGGAGGAACCGCTAGGATGGCTTCCACTCATTTGCAGGTGAATGGTGCAGCAAAAGGAAGCGGCACTAATGGCAGTACCCTGACGTACTCCGAGGGAAGATTGCATAGCGATATCTCAAACGATGACATAGCAGGTAGTTGGAACGACTATTTTGGTATGTCCAACGCATTCATCCTAGACAATGCGGAGAATAACGCAGGCTCAGGGCAATCAATCGTCTTCACAGAGGGTAGAAGCGGGACCAGCGGGAACGGGTCCTCATTCTCGATAGGAAGGCAGTTAGGTGGACACAACACGGCAAGTGATGCCAAATTCCAAATCGGATACAAGGATGCCTCATATGAGGAAGTAGGATACGCTAATAGCGCTGGTAATAACCATCACGCTCAGAATCCAGCATGTGCTGCGATGTCGCTTCTAGAAATAGACATCAATGGTAACTTACAACTCACGAAAGGAAAAGGAAATGCAAGCGAAGGTAAACTGATTTTCAGTGGTGAGGCAAGTGATGGTACTGACCACACGATATCACTCAAGGCTCCTCACAACACCATGACTGCTAACCAGAACTACACCCTACCTGTTGCACCAGCAGCAAGCAACGGATATGTCCTCTCATCCACTACAGCGGGTGTGATGTCATGGGTAGAACAGAGTAGTGGGTCAATCACAGCGTTAAACAACCATTCGGGTAATGAG